>Ga0307990_1001037_pt1 | contig 23785 bp, 19 predicted proteins | sample EllFjometagen129_FD_203168 | JGI IMG/M metagenome (GOLD analysis project Ga0307990, IMG submission 203168) | Marine microbial communities from Ellis Fjord, Antarctic Ocean - #129 | ecosystem: Environmental > Aquatic > Marine > Unclassified | place: Southern Ocean | collected 2014-10-08
GTCTCGAACCAGACACGCGGCGGCAGGGACAGCAGCGCAACGGCATCGAGCGTACCGTAGTAGTCGGGAAATGTTTGTGTGGGATCTTCGCCGTGACTTTCATCCCAGACGTAGACCCGCCACTGCAAGACACGCACCCCCGGCTCAAGGTCAAACGCATAGGTTTGCGGCCCAGTACCCCCTGTGTTTTCCATGTATTGATACTCGCCATCCCGATAGAACTCGATATACCCGTTGCCAAGCATTTCGGCCGTAAAAACAATCTGGCTGGCACGCTCAACAGTGACTGTCAGACTCAACCAGGAGTTGACCCAGTTATTGCCCGGCAACGCTTTGCCACTCCGCGCCAGAAATCCACCCTGCGCAGCGTTGTTACTAATCGAAAACCACCGCTCGCTATTATCACCATCCGTAGCGAATGCGACACCGGGCCAATCAATGGCAATATCCAGTGACGGACCATAGACGATCGATGCCGAGACTGGCAACGCATCGAGATGCCCCGTACCATCAGGCTTACGCACACTCACCCAGAGAGTTTTGGCACCATAGCCCTCGGAGAGGGTGTAGGTAACAGACGGGTCACTGATCGTCATCCAGGTGACGTTAGAAAAAGTGGTGCCCTCGCAAACCGCGTATTCAGTGGGGTCGTTGATAGTCTCGAATGTCAGGGTGACCGTGCGGCTGTCGCTGCCACCCGCGCCGTTGTCGATCAGCAGGTTACTGATCTCCGGCATGCCATCATTATCGAAGATCGTGACAGTATGTGTGGTGTATTTAAAACGGGAGGTGCTGGTGGTCTGGAGGGCGATCACAATGGCCTCCGAATATTCCGGCATCACATCGTCAATGACAGTCAGCGAGAGGTTGGTCTCCGTCTGCCCGGCGATAAAGGTTACGCTCGCGGGAGCACCAGTGTAATCGCCGCCGCCCGTGGCGGTGCCACTATAGGAAAGCTGCAGGGTCACATCACTCTCTTGCGGCGGAGAGAGAGTCAAGCCGATGGTAAAGATGCCGGTGTCCTCGGTCACCTCCGTGTATTCCTCAACAAAAGAGATGACCGGCAACACTGCTCCCTGCCATTCGTAGGTCCCCATATCGGGGAACAGCCCCACGATACGCGGGTTGCCATCAAGATCGGTGGACGTGGTTGTATAGCTGGCCGATCCGCCATCAATGCAGAGCGACTGGATGGTCAGGTGCAAATCGGCCCAGCCGTTGGTATCGGCAAATCGCGGTGCCACAGTCAGAAATGTATAGCCGTATGGTGACTCAGGCACGGTGCAAGAGCCCTCGCAAGTCCCATAAGGGTACTGATAGTTGGCACCCATAGGGGCGGTGTTGTAGTAGACAATTGAATTAAAGAAAGAAGTCCAGGCTACGCCGCCGCCGGCCGTGCCCGCGCTGTTGCCTACGGCTGTACAATGGACGAAAGAGGCATCAGCGGCCGCGCCGCCAAAATTGCCGGCGTAATTACCGACAAACAGAGAGCTCTCGAACTCGCCATATTGGGCACCGCCACCATTGTTCACGGCGGTATTACCGACGAAGCGACAGGCCAAGCCACGCCCGTAGTAGATGCCGCCGCCCAAATAGGCAGCATTGCCGCTCAGCACACAGTTCGACAGGGTCACACCATTTCCGCCGCAGCGGACTCCACCGCCCTTGCTGTCGTTACTCCAATCAGTGTGGGCCATCGTATGACCGTTAGTGATCGTAAACCCTTCAATCAGTGTCCCAGAGACGGTGGCCAGCACACAACGGACTGCATTGGAAGCCAAACCGTTGTCAGCGCTGCCGCGCTGACCGACGATCAACGTCTCGCCCGGCCCGGCGCTGGCGCGCATAGTCAGCACTTTGTTGATATAGACACGGTTGGTGAGGCTGTCATAGCCCTCACTGGCCTCCCCCTCCGGCCGGCCACCCTGATCATAGGTACCCGCTGCGGCAAGCACCGTGTCGCCGGGTTCAGCCGCATCGACAGCGGCCTGAAGGGTGAGGAAAGCCGTTTCTGCTGTCAGCCCATTATTGGAGTCCAATCCGTTGACGGCATCCACATAGTTGGTTTCGGCATAAACGCCGGAGCTGAAAAGCAAAACGAACCATGCGGATATGAGCAGCAGGCGCGAAGGAATCATAATTGCCCTCCATAAAAGATGTCCACCCCGGCGGCGGACAGAACTCCGGCCCCCCAAAAGGATCAATACCCACAGCCACACTAAACAGAACTCATGTTTCATAACTCCACTCCTTCATGCCGCTTACAACAAACCGACACCCATTCAATATTATATAAGTAAACCGTCTAAACCTTAATCTAGCATCCTCAAGATACCATTCCATCCACTTCCCGACAAGCGAAAAGATTTATTTATTTTGTGTTCCAGCACAAACATATTCGTTTCATACCCAATTGTAATGAATCTGTTTGACGAAAAAGTGCCCGGTCTGACGGAGAACGTGACATACTGATCCGTATTATCGAGGAATGTCAGGCCTTCGATCGATTGTCCGTTATTGCGGCAAAACGATGCGGTAGAAGCGGGCGGGAAAGTTGATCGAGGCGGGATCGGTGACGGACAGTGCACCGGAGGTGCCGAGGGTGGCGTTGGTGATGGGAGTCCAGACGCCGAAGGCGAGGTTAGTGGTGGCCTCGACGACGACAGGGATATTGGTGGTGCCGGTAACGGTGGAGGAGAAAACCCCTGAGGAGATGGCACTGCCAGAGAAGAGGGGGTTCCAGAGAACGGTTGGGCGGTCGGCGTAGGTGGTGCCCCAGCCGGTGGTGCCGGGGAGGTAGTAGATGGTGGCGGGGGTACTAGTGAAGACGCTGGAGCCGGGAGTTGGGGCGTTGCCGGCGACATATACGTTGGTCAGGCTGGTGCAGGAGGAGAACGTGTAGTCCCCGATGCTGGTGACACTGTCGGGGATCGTGATGCTGGCTAGGCTGGGGCAGTAGGAGAATGCGTTGTCCCCGATACTGGTAACGCTATCGGGGATCGAGATGCTAGCCAAGCTGCGGCAGGATTTGAACGCAGAAGGCCCGATGCTGGTGACGCTGTCGGGGATCGTCACGCTAGTTAGATTGCCGCAGCCGCCGAACGTGTAGTTTCCGATGACGGTGACGCTAGAGGGGATTATGACACCGGTCAGGTTTGCGCAGGCTCCGAAAGCATGGTCCCCAATGCTGATGACGCTGTCGGGGATTGTCACGCTGGTCATGCCGTATTTCCAGAACGCGTAGTTTCCGATGCTGATGACGCTGTCGGGGATCGTCACGCTGGTCAGGCTGCTGCATTCGTAGAATGCGTTGTCCCCGATACTGGTAACGCTACCGGGGATAGAATAACTTCCAACCTTTGGGGAAGGGCATTGGATGAGGTTGGTCTGCAATTTATTGAACAGGACACCATCCAGGCTGCTGTAGTTCGGGTTGTCCGGGTCCACGGAAAAGCTAGTCACGCTTCTGCAGGTGAAGAAAGCTTCGCTCCCGATGCTGGTGACGCTGTCGGGGATAGTCACGCTGGTCAGGCTAGTGCAGTAGCAGAACGCTTGGTTTCCGATGCTGATGACGCTGTCAGGGATCGTCCCATTGGTAATGCCGTTGCAGAAGAAAAACGCGTAGTCCCCGATGCTGGTGACGCTATCAGGGATCGTCGCGCTGGTCAGGCTGCTGCAGAAGGAGAACGCGTAGTCGCCGATGCTGGTGACACCGACACTCATCGTGACGTTGGTCAGGCTGCTGCATTCGTAGAATGCGTTGTCCCCGATATTGGTGACGCTGGATAGGATCATATAGTCGCTTCCGGCCTTGCCTCTGGGATATGAGATGAGCGTGGTTTGATCATCGTTAAAGAGGACACTGTCCAAGCTGCTGTAGTTCGGGTTGACCGGATCCACAGTAAAGCTGGTCAGGCTGGAGCAGTTATCGAACACAGCAGATCCGATGCTGGTGAGCCCAGTGCCAATCGTGACACTGGTCAGGCTGGAGCAGTAGTTGAAAACCTCGTTCCCGATGATGGTGACGCCGTCGGGGATCGTGATGCTGGCCAGGCTGGAGCAGGAGTAGAACATCCGGTCCCCAATTTCGGTGACACCGTCGGGGATCGTGATGCTGGCCAGGCTGCTGCAATAGAAGAACGCTAAGTTTCCAATGCTGGTGACGCTATCGGGGATCGAGATGCTGGTCAGGCTGGAGCAGAAGGAGAACGCGTAGTAGCCGATGCTGGTGACGGGATAGCCGCCCAGTTCATTTGTAATGGACAAGGCACCAGAATAGCCGATGTCGAAGTCGGTGATGGTGGCCTCCTCTGCTGCAATGGTGTAGGTGTAGGATCCTTCCGTTGCGGCGGATGCCACCAAGGGGGCGGTAAAAAGGGCTAGGGTGAGAAGGGCATCAATCAATTTCATGTTTATACTCCTTTACTTGTGAACACAAAGATACATCACACTAACAAATAATATTAACCGTTCACGGCGTACAATAAGTAACTCAAGAACTCACCCGCCGTGTACGAATGCTTACACGAATTAACCTAATTCAATACTGTTTATATTAATTTTACTTTTTTCAAAACGCAAGCATAAAAATATTACTTTCTACACTTTAATCTATCACAACCAAATTATCATAAGACGCTTAGTTCGCGTTCAGGCAGAATAATTATTGGCAAAATGATTTTTTTACTTCATTGAATTTTATGCAATGCGAAGCGTTGTTGAATAAAGCGGCGGACCTACAGTGCTGTACAACAGCACGTATAGTCTTAAGCGCTTAACTTCGTGCCATCCAGAGCTGACAACCCAGATGCTAAACCTTTCAATTACTTAAAACCAATAATTTCACATGAAAATAGCCGTCTAAGGGGCAAAAAACGCCTATTCTGCGACATAAGTACATGTAATTCAAAAGGTTACAGAGGCTTAGCGTCTATAGCAAGCTTCAATACCCAAGGAGAGCCGTTTCGCTCCATGCCGAGCCAGTCTTCGTCTAAAGGCTACGCCCTGATAAGCTGGGGCTCAGCGCTCCCAGGAAAAAACCTCCCCCTGAAACCTGCGAAGTGTACCCTCTCTGCGCACTCTATGCCGCTGTGAGAGATAAAAAATGTGCATAAATAACACGAAGTTGCTTTTATAGCATCTAGTACGCCAGTCCCGGAATCAGCTTCGCCAGCCGTTGCATCTCACGGCTATACTTATTCAACTTGCTGTCCTTGCTGGAATCCGGCAATTCAGATGCATGCTGCTGCTTCCAGAGCTTGTACTGGGCATGAATCTTATCGTATTTTGTCTGCAGTTCAGCCTCGTCATTCTTCATTTGACGCAACTGGTCATCCAGGCTGGCACGCATCAGCCCTGTGGCTTTATCGCTTTGCATAGAGAGCTCTTTAGATTTGTCTATCAGAGACATATAGCGTTCATAAGTCTGCTTATAGGCGATGTAGTGCGGATTTTTAACGGCGAGCTGCTGCATAAGTTCAACTTTACGAGCCTCAACGTCACCTTTAACTTTGTAGTAGGCTTCCATATTATGGCGCTGGTTCTTGGAAAGTCTGCTATATTGACCGGTAAAGAGGTAGACATCTTTGTGTTGTATCAGATATGGACCCATCTCTTTTTCTTTGTGAAGCAACGAACATGAGATCATCTTCCCTTTGGATGAAGAACTGCGGGTTTTATAGTTAAAAATAACCCCCGCAGGCAGCTCTCCTAAACGCTTGCCCTCCTTTGAGTATAGATTTGTTTTACTTTTGATAACACCCCAGTTCGGATTACGCCTGCCTGCCGCCAGATAGATTCCAAGCAACGCAGGGGTATCTTCAAAATTTCCGGCATTCGGATCAGAGGGAGGAGCTACGGAACTCTCTCCGGGTTGGCCAGATGAACCCGACACTCCACCACCAACCCTGAAGCCACCGGCGGAAGGTTTCTTCTGCTTCTCCTCCTTCACAAAACGTTTCATAAAAGGGCGAGCATAAGGTGCCGCAAAATAGACCCCTGCGCTACCCACAAGCGCAACCAAAACATATACTTTCCAAAATGATTTCATATGTAAGAAACTTTAGCAAAATCAGAGCCGTTAGCTCAAGCACTAACAAAAAAGAGAGCCGCATTTTATGCCTCTCTCTTTTAAAAAACATCTAAGCCGATCCAGATCTTATTTGCTGGACTTTTTAGCATGACGCGGTGCCTCACGCAGACGGGCTTTTTTACCGGTCAATTTACGCAGATAATAAAGTTTAGCGCGACGCACACGTGCAGAACGCTCAACCTCAATTTTATCGATATAAGGAGAGTAAACCGGGAAGACCTTCTCAACACCTACCCCGAATGTGATCCGGCGAACAGTGAAAGTTGAATTGTTGCCACCGCCATCACGGGCGATTACGGTTCCGATAAAAGCCTGAATACGCTCTTTCTCACCCTCTCGAATCTTAACATACACCTTGACGCTATCGCCAATTTTAAACTCAGGTGCCTCTTTGCCTTCAGATGCCTTAGCAATCTGCTCTGCATTAATCATATCAATCGCTTTTGAAATCATCTTCGCAACTCCTTTTACCTAAAAATCAACTTAATACTCAACTCTTACTTCAACAAATCCGGTCGCCTTCTTGCCGTTCTGTCCAAAGCCTGTTTTGCCCGCCACTGATCTACAGCAGCGTGATTTCCACTTTGCAGCACTGCGGGAACTCGCATTCCCCGATAGGCCGCCGGGCGTGTATACTGCGGATGTTCCAGCAACCCCTCCGAAAAGGATTCATCCCGCGTAGCTTCCTCCCCGCCGCCCAGAACTCCGGGCAGCAGACGAACAATCGCATCTATCATCACCGTCGCCGGCAGAACTCCGTTCGTCAACACAAAGTCTCCAAGCGAAAACTCATCCGTTACCAAAGCCTCTCGAACACGTTCATCAATTCCCTCGTAGTGTCCACAAAGAAATATCAAATGCTTTTCGCCTGTTAAACGTCGGGCATCAACCTGCTTAAAACGGCTCCCGGAGGGAGTCATCAAAATAACCCGCGCCTGCTTAGTGCGAACTGTTTCGACTGCCTCAAACCACAGTTCCGGTTTCATAATCATACCGGGACCGCCGCCATAAGGCTTGTCATCCGCTGTCCTGCGTGCGTCATGCGCGAAATCACGCAAATCGACTGTCCTGAACTGGACAGCTCCCATATCAGCCGCCCGTTTTAACATGCTCTCTTCGAGAAACCCTCGAAGCATGCCTGGAAAAACGGTAATAACGTCAATTTTCAGGAGACCGTCCATATCTTAATACAGCGAGGTCTGATTAAGCTTCACTAGTTTCAGGAACAGCTGCGCGTCTGGCCTTGCGAACCATACTTGCAACGGTTTCCGACATCTGAGCACCCTTGGACTGCCACTCTGCAATACGGTCAAGCTCGAGTTTATAATTCTCGCCTTCACGTGTTGGTTCGTACCATCCAAGAATCTCTAAAAATTTTCCATCACGGGGTGCGCGCTCATCTGCGGCCACCACTCTAAAGGCTGCATTATTCTTACAACCGGTTCTACGTAGTCTGATTTTGACCATTTTTCCCTCCAAAAAGACCGATAATATACCAATCTATAGCACTGTTTTGCAAGCGTGAATTTACACTTATCCAAATTTTATTTTTTCCCGCGGTTTTTTCCAGCTCCCGGATTACTCTTTTTTGCACCTGAAACGGCTTTTTTTGCATCTAAAACGCTCTTTTTCGGGGTTGTAGTGCGTTTTCGACTTTTTGCAGCAGCAGGCAAAGAAGAAGTTTTCTTCTTTGCTTTTATCTTCTTTCCGACTGCTAATTCCAGTTCACCCCGCATTTTAAAGGTCAGACACTCTCCACTGAGCGCCACGCCGACATCAATCATACCTGCGGTCAGAACACCTCTTAAAATTTCCTCGGCAATGGGGTCCTCCACGTAACGTTCAATTGTACGACGCAACGGGCGAGCTCCTAAAGCAGGGTTGTAACCCTTGGCAACCAGAAAATCAACCGCCTTTTCGCTCAAATCCATTGAGATTGATTTGCAGGCCAGACGGCCTCTGACTTTACAAAGCTCTATATCCAGGATTTTGATAACATCGTCCTTGTTCAGCTTTTTAAAGACAACCAGCTCATCAAAACGATTCAGGAGTTCGGGTTTAAAGACCTGCTTGGCCGAAACCAGCATACGATCCTTGAGGCGCTCGTAATCAAGAATGCTGGAGCCCTTGCCAAAACCGAGTCCCTGGCCCTGCCGGTCATAATCAAATCCGAGATTTGAGGTAAGGATAATCACAGTATTACGGAAGTCAACCGTGACTCCAAGGCTATCGGAAAGGTGCCCCTCCTCCAGAATCTGCAACAACATGTGCATCACATCAGGGTGGGCCTTTTCGACCTCATCAAAGAGAACCACACTGTAAGGACGACGACGTACTCGCTCGGTCAGCTGTCCACCCTCTTCATGGCCAACATACCCAGGTGGCGAACCAACCAGCCTCGAAACCGTGAATTTCTCCATATATTCCGACATATCAAGCTGAATCAAAGCTTTTTCATCACCGAACATCTGATCGGCCAGCGCTTTTGCCAGCAGAGTCTTGCCAACACCGGTCGGCCCTAAAAACAGGAATGAACCTATCGGACGCCGGGGATCCTTCAGATCAGCACGGGCCCTGCGTAAGGCGCGGGCAACGGATTCAATCGCAGGACGCTGACCGGCAACATGCTTCTCTAACTCCACTTCAATATTCAGCATGCGGGCCCGCTCGGTGTCGCTCATCCGTTTGATGGGCACACCAGTGATATTCGCGACCGTATCGGTAATATCGTCAAGCGTGACTTCCAAGGTCTTATCTGAGCACTCCGCCTTCCAGCTGGCCACAACCTCAGCATGCTTTTTAATTGCAATCCGCTCCTGATCGCGCAGAGCGGCGGCCTCTTCGAAATGCTGATTTTTAATCGCACTCTCTTTGTTGCTGCTTAACTCACGGATCTTCTTCTCATAATCACGCAAATCAGCTGGGAAAATAGCGACGTGCATTCGCACCCGTGATCCTGATTCATCCATAGCGTCAATCGCCTTGTCCGGCAGCTTCCGACCAGGCTGATAGCGCTTAGTTAATCTGGCCGCAGCTTCCAGTGCCCCTTGCGAATAGATGACATTGTGATGGGCCTCATAGCGGGGGGCAAGTCCCTGCAGGATTGCGATAGTCTCATCAACCGAGGGTTCCTCCACCCTCACCGTCTGAAATCTACGTTCAAGTGCGGCATCTTTCTCAATCCGTTTGCGATACTCATTCAGAGTTGTAGCACCAATACACTGCAGCTCACCGCGTGCCAGCGCCGGTTTAATGATATTGGCGGCATCCATGCTGCCCTCAGCTCCACCGGCACCTACAATGGTGTGCAGCTCATCAAGAAACATAATTACATCCCCCTTGCTGCGCACCTCCTCAACCACATTCTTCAAACGCTCTTCAAACTGACCGCGATACTTCGTACCTGCAACCATCAGGGCCATATCAAGAGCTACCACTCTCTTGTTACGAACCAGTTCAGGCACGTTTCCATCCGCTATTGCCTGAGCCAGCCCCTCAACAACCGCTGTTTTACCAACTCCGGCCTCACCCAGCAAAGCCGCATTGTTTTTTGAGCGTCGGCAAAGAATCTGAATAACCCGCTCCAGCTCATCCTTGCGGCCTACAACGGGATCAAGCTCTCCCTTTCTTGCAAGCTCCGTCAGATCCCGCCCGAAAAGTTCCAGTCCTGATTTGCCACCCGAGCGGGAAGAACCCCCACCGCCACCCATAAACTGTCCGGGAGATGCCATACCTGCTCCAAAAAGTTCCTCAGGCGTCGGCATGCTGAACGGGCTGATATCATCTTCATCATCTTCATCATCTTCATCATCATCTATATCAAAATCATCGACCAAATCATCAACAATATCCTGACGCGATTGATTAACCCGGTCCAACCCTGCCAGAATATCATTCATAAGCGGCATGATACTCTCCTGACTTATACCAAGATGTTTCAGGACATGACCGGCAACTCCCTCGCCCTCTCTCAGAAGTGCCAGAAAGATGTGAATTGTGCCGGCAGAATCAAACCCGGTTGCATTGGCCAGCGTCACAGCCAGCTGAAGCACCTTCTTAGTGCGGGGCGTGTAGGGAAGTTCGCCGCGACTGGTCACACTGCCGTATGCGCCCACCAGACGTTCCACAGCACTGCGTATATCAGCAATATTAACTCCGAATTTACCGACAATATCAGCCACGACACTACCATCAACCGCGACTATTCCAATCAGAAGATGCTCGGTACCCACATAAGGGTGGTTCAATCCCTTGGCCTCACTCATTGCTATATCAATAGCAACCATAGCCTGATCTGTATATTTACCAAAACTGTCTAACATAAAATCTCCTTACCTCACCGCTCACATGAAGTTAACTTTCACATCTTTGAGTCTCTCTCTTAAAACAGCCGCACGCGTTGTACCGACATGCTGCACAGCCTCTTCAAACGACCCGCTAAAAGAGAGCAGAAAGTTTGATGACCATATATCTTTGTGCAGCCTGTCAACCTGCACAAGCGTCATACCCTCAACCAGCCCCATAGCGATACCGGTCCGCAGCCAGGATATCTCCTCATGCGACTGTGCGCGCTCCATAATCAAAGCATTTTTAAGGACAGCAAGGCTGCAGACAACCTTATTATACAGCATTTCGCGTGTGCGGTCATCTTTCAATGCACGTAATCCTGCCTGTGCCTCCTGCAAAACCAGCCCGCTGACAGCTCTCTCAATCTTACGCAGAAAAACCTCTTCACTATCAGGAACCGACATGTTGTTTGAGATGCGCAGCAGCTGTCCGAAACCCTCAATGAAAACATCATGCGATATCTCCGCATCCAATGTCAACCCAACCGCCCCGAAAGCGGAGACAACCTCCTGCATTTCTCCCATCAGGATCAAGCCGGGCAGATGCACATTGACCGTCACATCAAGCCCTGCACCGCAACACTCTGAGTCCGGCATCAGATAACCGAACTTTTTACTCCAGGCATATTTCAGGCGGGAGCCGAACAGATCATCAAGCCGATCAACCTCGTTCCAGACCCGCTCCAGCTGGAAGCCGGGGCGCAACACCTGAAGTACCAGGTGATGGCGTTCATTAACCATTGCATAAACAACCCCGCCGGCACCGGTAATAATCCCGCGCGAGTCATCGTTGACCATCTTCTTATGATACACGGAGAGAGCACCTTTTTCATAGAGCTCGATGATTTTGCTGTCGGAGATAGAGGAAAGCTTTACCAGCTTCATCTTTTTTTTATCAGAGAGCTCCGCTACAGCACTTTCAATCTCTTTCAAAATGCTCTTACGATCCTGCTGCTGGCGTAATCCATCTGACCCTGAAACACACTGGTCGCCCGTATCAGAACTGATAAAGCTATGACCCTTAAGATTTCTGAATAAACGCGCCCTGCTCCAGAGAACAATACCCGGTCTTTTTGACAAACCTGATCCTCTCACTACTCTCCTTTAGGACGGCCAAGCCCTTTTTTGCGGCTCTCGGCATCTTCAAGCTGCAGCTTCAGACGGAATACATCAGCATAACGGCTTTCACGTACAGCATCCTCAATCTGACTCTTTAAGGCCACAACTTCAACACCGGCATCACTTTCGGGCGGTCTTTTTCCACTATATCCATCAGCCAGCTTCCGATCAAAAATCTCTTTTTCAAAGGTCTTGTAACACTCCGGACAACCTAAATTCTTATATGAGGAGTTCTTTGTGACTACAAACCCGCAGACAGGACAGCGTTTGCCGGCCACCCCTCCGGGACCAGCCGCAATATTAATGGTGGCATCCATGAAAACATTCACCTGTGGAAAACCTTTGTCTTCTCCGCCTTGACCGAGAGCACCCGCGATATCGCTGGCAGAGTATCCGGAATTGGCCTTTATTGCACAACTATTGCACACAAAAAGTTCCTCTTCAACCCCGTTCACCTGTCTCTTTATTACCCTGTCCACATTATTTGAGCTGCATAATTCACATTTCATTAAGCTAACCTCACCGCCATTTAAATATTAAAAACGCTATTCCTTAGTTTCTGCTCTATTGTAACACATCTGAGTTATGCTAATCAATCAAGTGCTTGAAATATTTAATATTGTTGCAAAGAGTTAATCCGAAACCTCTATCATAGAAGAGGTGAATGGAATAAATTACTTATTACCAGAAACGGATGGCGGCAAAACAACCGACATGTTTCTTGATTTTGGCAGATTCTGTGTCATTCGCTGTGTCTATTCACTCAAGGGTGATTCTATTCATGCATTGTTTAGCATGTGGGAATATGGTTATACAAAAGAAGAGATCGAAAGATCTCACTATTTACCACTTGAATACGGAGTATTTCAAAAAGAAGTTATTTTCCGTAAAACCGATCCAATTCCCAAAAAAGAGATTCCTGTTAAATCACGAAATCGCTGGTGGCTAAGATGACCCAAACGCACTGAATGATTGGCATCGCAGACGCAAAGAGATGAATAAAAAACATCCAGATCAAATCGCATCTTAACAGGATCTATGCCCGGATCACCAAACAGGTCTGCACTTAGGACCCACACGAAAATAACTTCACATTTTGGTGGCTCACCATTTTTATATTCCATTTTTGACACACCTGACTGTTTCAACTCAATCATTATCAAAAGTAACCCAAGCATCTTGCTTGGCTTCTATTTCGGGAAAGCAAGCAGGATGCTTGCACTACTTTACTTCGCATAAATTCATTTATTGGAATGTTGAACGGAACTGAAATGCGCCAGAGATCAAACTAACTCCTTGATTTGCACCAAATTTTCGTCTAGCATAACCAGAGTTGCGATTGACATTAACTTTGATTTCGGTATGCACGCAAAGCACACCGATAAGTGACTGAGTTCGCCCGGCACACAGTAAACGATTAGTTGCTAGTCGTCGGTTTGATTCCAGTTGTAGACTTTGATTAATTATTTAATAATAATATAGGGAAGGAGTTTTCTAAGAACAATATAAGAAAGGAGTTTTCTAGTACTATTCCATTTTTATTTGTTTTAGATTTTTAAAAATGAAAAAGACTGCTCAAAGTATTCTTGATGTTGCTGGCATAAAGATCAATGGAGGAAAACCTTATGATATTCAGGTTCATGATAATGGTTTATATAAAAGGGTTTTGACTCAAGGATCTATGGGGCTTGGTGAGTCTTATATGGATGGAAGTTGGGATTGTGATAGGCTTGATGAGTTTTTTGATAAAGTTTTGACCACAAATCTTCAAGATAAGGTTAGTTCCGGAAAAATGATTCTTTCTTTATTAAAGTCAAAATTTTTTAATTTGCAAAATAAGGACAAGTCGTTGGAGGTTGGAAAGAAACATTATGATGTAGGGAACGAACTTTATAAAAAAATGCTGGACAAAGGGATGACCTATACGTGTGGGTATTGGAAGAATGTAAATAATCTTGATGATTCTCAGGAGGCAAAGTTTGAATTGATTTGTAAAAAGATTGGTCTGAAAAAGGGAATGAGGGTTTTAGATATTGGTTGTGGATGGGGAAGTTTTGCTAAGTACGCTGCAGAGAAATATGACGCAAATATTATTGGAATTACTATATCAAAAGAGCAGCTTGTTTTGGGTAAAAAGCTTTGCAATGGGCTTCCTGTCAAATTGAGGTTTCAAGATTATAGGGATGTTGAGGAAAAGTTTGATAGAATAGTTTCAATTGGAATGTTTGAGCATGTTGGACCAAAGAATCATAGGTGCTATATGGAAAAGGTATCTAATTGTTTAAAAGAAAATGGAATATTTTTATTACATACTATCGGGGGAAATAAATCTGTGCAACGTGTAGACCCCTGGATTAATAAATATATCTTTCCTAATGGAGTGATTCCTTCCGTCAAGCAAATTACTACGGCTAGCGAGGATCTTTTTGTTTTAGAAGATTGGCACAACTTCGGGGTTGATTATGACAAAACTCTTATGGCATGGTATAGAAATTTTAACAAAGGTTGGAGTTTTATAAAAAATAATTATGATGAAAGATTCAAGAGAATGTGGGATTATTATCTTTTGATGTGTGTTGGAAGTTTTCGTGCTCGAAAAAATCAATTGTGGCAAATAGTTTTTTCCAAGAATGGGGTTCCTGGCGGATATGTTTCTGTTAGATAGATTCTAATGTAAGCGTTTTATAAAAAGCTGCCTTCTGGTTGACATCTCAACTGTAGAATAGTACATTAATTTCAAGTGGGAGATGTATGAAATCCCTGCCGTTCGAAAGACCTTTTCGGACAGGCTCTTACTAGGAAGGTTCTGAATGAAAAAGTATGCATTGACATTGCGCCTGCGCAAGCACCCGATAAAAACAGCTGTTGAAACGCGGTACCCGGATTTTGTCAAAGAGATGGCCACGTGCATCAATGCCTCTTTGCCTGTTCACAGCAAGGCGGAGTATACGACCTTTCTCGAAGAGGTCACAGCAGTGATAGCCCGTTATCAGGACGAACTCACTCTGCCGACACCGCGATTCGATAGAGAAATGGAGTTACTTGCCAACGATGAACTCAACCTGGTTATCCTGGCCTGGGGAGGGGTGGCCCCGCAACTCGTCGATAAAAAGAGAGGGATACGCGAAAAATACCTGATCATCAGACAGGCGACAAGTGCATCAGGAGTGCTTGGTGACCCGGAATTTCATCGCCTTAAGGATGAGTTTCTGACGATAGAAGAGGGCTATGTCATTATTGTTGAATCAGAGCCCAATGCCTGGGATGCAGGCCAGGCAGCAATGTCCTTTGCAGGGCCGGGCGACACCTTCGCGATACATCAGGGCAACCGACACGGCATCATTGCCGTCACAGATGCTCTCATTCTGGAGAAAGCGAGCAACTCGCTCAAAGATGATATTTTGTGTGCCTGGGAAAATACCCTCTGAATTACCGCTGCTGTAAAATCTACAAGCGGAGCACCCAAAGCATGTTTTGAACTAGCAAAAACATCAGGCCCATGTGGCCCATTTTCTGACCTGGTGACTCCGTGACCTGGTGACCTGGTTAGCAAATCTGAACTCTGAACTCTTTGTGTGGCGGGGTCACAGCCCCCACCCTGCAGTTTTATAGCCCTTCAAAGCTATTACTGTAGCCGAGGTCCCCTTCGACAAGCTCAGGACAGGCCGTGACCTCGGAATGCTTACCCACACAAAAATCGGAATAACCAAACGGCTCTCGCACTTTAGAACTTTAGAACTTTAGAACTTCTTCACCTTGCCACTTGCCACTTGCCACCCTTGCGACAACAATGATAGTATTACTTACTAATAAGCACAAAAGATAACCTCAGCTGGAGAAAAAATATGTGGGATTATAGTGATACCGTAATGGACCACTTTCGCAATCCGCGAAATGTGGGTAAAATAGAAAATCCTGATGGAAAAGGTACCGTTGGTTCTCTGGCCTGCGGCGATGCCCTGACTCTTATGTTCAAACTGGATAATAATAAATGCATCCAGGATGTTAAATTTCAGACCTTCGGCTGTGCCAGTGCGATTGCATCCTCCTCAGCCCTGACCGAGATGCTCTTGGGTAAAACAATTGATGAGGCCGAGAAAATCACCAATAAAGATATAGCTGCGTTCTTAGGTGGTCTGCCTGACCAGAAAATGCACTGCTCCGTAATGGGTCGCGAGGCTCTTGAAGTTGCCATTCACAACTTTCGCACCGGTGAAGATGAGATGAAGCATCTCGATGACCATATTGTCTGCACCTGCTTTGGCATATCGGAAAATGAGATCCGCCGGATTATCACCGAGAACTCCATCACCAACATTGAGGATGTCACTAACTACTGCAAAGCCGGAGGCGGTTGCGGAATGTGCCAGTCCGATATCCAGAAGATAATCGACCAGATTGAAGCTGACAAATCTGCTGCGCAACCTGTGCCACAGAGCGCGTCGGTAAAGAAGCTCACAAATCTGCAGAAGATCAAGCTGATTGAAGAGACCGTTGAACGCGAGATTCGCCCCCGACTGCAGAAAGACGGTGGAGATATTGAATTGATCGATATTGTCGGAAACCAGGTAACCATCGCCTTCCGTGGAATGTGCGCCGGATGCCAGTCATCTGCAGTTACCAAGCATGATTTCATTGAAGCGAAGCTGCGCGAGTTTGTTGATCCTGAGATAAACGTGAACGAAGAGGGGAAATAATTCGCGCAAGCGCTCGAACATCCAACGTCCAACATCGAACGTCCAACTTTGGACGCAACAAATCAGAGGTAGCGCTACGCGCATAAAATTTAATTGATTTTATAAACGGTTTCAAACTTTAACCCTTTAACCACTTTAACCTTACTTATTATGAAAACAATATATTTAGACAACAACGCCACCACATGTATTGCCCCGGAAGTGCGCGAAGCAATGATGCCATTCTTTAATGAGCGCTATGGCAATCCATCCAGCATGCACTTCTTTGGCGGACGAATCGGCAAAGATATCAGAGAAGCCCGCGAAAAGATTGCCTCCTTCATAAATGCAGATCCATCCGAGATCATCTTCACCAGCTGCGGAACCGAGAGCGACAACATGGCCATCAACGGCTGCGCTGAAGTGCTGGGACGCAATGCCGGGATCATCACCTCCCGGGTGGAACACCCCGCAGTTCTGGGTCCATGCCGCAATCTCAAAGATAAGGGCCACAGAGTCACCGAAATTGCCGTCAACAATCTGGGGCAGCTGGACATGGAGGCTTACCGGGACGCACTTAAAGGCGATAATAAAAAACTGATCAGTATCATGTGGGCCAACAATGAGACCGGTGTCGTCTTTCCAATGGGGGAGATTGCCTCTCTGGCAAAAGAAGCCGGAGCAATCATCCATACAGACGCGGTACAGATTGCTGGAAAAATGCCGATTGACGTCCAGAAAATGCCGGTCGACATGCTTTCAATCTCCGGTCATAAGATTCATGCCCCCAAGGGCATCGGCTTCCTCTATCTGCGCCGCGGAACCCGCCTACGCACATTCATGCTTGGTGGACATCAGGAGAACGGCCGACGCGGTGGAACCGAGAATGTTCCATACATTGTAGGCTTTAGCAAAGCGATCGAACTGGCATCTGAGAATATGGCGGCAGAGGATAAACAGCTCGCATATCTGCGTGATAAGCTGGAAAACGGATTGATGACAACATGTCCCGATGCCAGAATCAATGGCGACACAGTCAACCGGCTACCCAATACAACCAATATCAGCTTCGAGTTCATCGAGGGTGAGGCCATCCTCTATCATGTCAGCGATCTCGGAATCTGCGCCTCAACCGGCTCTGCCTGTGCTGCCGGGTCACTGGAGCCATCACATGTGATCCGCGCCATGGGTGTTCCGTTCACCGCCGTGCACGGTTCCATCAGATTCAGCCTCAGCCGCTATACAACCGAGGCTGAAATTGACTACGTTCTGGAGAAGTTCCCGCCCGTAATCAGAAAACTGCGCGACCTCTCCCCCTTCAGCAAAGATTCCATGCCGTTTCTTGAAGTATGAGGGATGAAGGATTAATTATGAGTTATGAGGGATGAGTTATGAAAGTCGAGGGTAATCGAGATAATCGATTCACTGGATTAGAGGGCGACACCATACTACCACAAACTAAAGCTGCTTTTAATTTCAACCATTCTTATGGGATATAGATGGTTGTTGATACGTCGATAGTATTTCTCACAGAGACACGGAGTTCACAGAGATTAATATATTAACTAAGAACTATTACTCTGTGATCTCTGTGCCTCTGTAAGAGATAAATAATGTGCGAAAAATAACAAGAAGTTGAGATTATAGTTACTAACTAACTAACTAACTAACGAACTAATGAACCAATGCACTAACGAACTAACGAACTGCACCCTCTGTCCCCGCGAATGCGGGGTCAACCGTGAGGTGGGCCAGGTCGGCTACTGCCGGGCGGGTGCCGCCCCGCGTGTGTTCCGCTATGGTCCCCATTTTGGCGAGGAGCCCCCCATCACCGGCGAACGTGGTTCCGGGGCAATTTTCTTCTCGCATTGCACTCTTAGGTGCATTTACTGCCAGAACCATCCATGGAGTCAAGAGGGTAAGGGGGAGGACCTCTCCATTGACGAACTTAGCTCGGTTTTCGAGCAAATTCACGATCAGGGGTGTCATAACTGGAACCTGGTTTCACCGACTCCATGGCTGCCCCAGATAAAAGAGGCGGTTAATCCGTTAATTCGAACTGGAAAAATCCTGCCATTCGTGTATAATACATCAGGTTTTGAGTCAGAAAGGACTTTAAAACAATATAACGACCTGATCGACATAGCTCTTGTTGATCTTCGTTATGCTTCACAAGCATCGGCACTCGCGGGCAGCGATGCGGCGCAGTACGTGAAAAAAGCAAGAGCCTCGGTTAAATGGTTCTGGAATGAACTTGGTCCTCTGGAGCTGAAGAGTGACGGCACAGCCGTGCGGGGAGTGATCTGCCGTATATTGGCATTGCCGGGACGCATTGATGAGGCAATATCCAACCTGGAATGGATTGCTGCCAATGCCGGAAACGATATGCACATAAGCGTCATGTCGCAATACACACCGGTTCACAGAGCACTGAAACAAAATGGTTGGAACTCAAGAGTTCAACAGCACGAGTATGAAAAACTTACCGAAGCTGCGGCTGACCTAGGCTTTGAAAATGGATGGATTCAGGAATTTGAAGGTGACGTGCCTGCTGACCTGTTAGGGCAGGAAATGCCCTCAGGCGAGGGCTCTGTAGGCGTGAATTGAACCACGTCAACTAAACCGTATTAGAAAAAAATGTTGTAATTTATTACAGAAGAAAGGGTTAACGATGAGCGGACATAGTAAATGGCAAACGATTAAGCATAAAAAGGGCGCGGCTGATGCCAAGCGCGGTAAGATTTTCTCCAGAATTGCAAAGGAAATCACAATTGTGGTCAAGCAAGGTGGAGCAGATCCGGGAGCCAATCCCTCACTCAGAACCCTGATCTCTAAAGCTAAGGGTTCCAATATGCCGAACGATAATATCGATCGCGCAATTAAAAAGGGAACTGGAGAGCTGGCTGCGGATATTCTGGAAGAGATAACATACGAAGGTTATGCAGGCGGCGGCGTTGGGCTGGTTGTCAAAGTTCTGACGGATAACAAGAACCGCGCAGCTGCAGAAATCCGTAATATCTTCAAAAAGAATAACTCTGAATTTGCAAGTCTTGGCTCCGTTGCCCGCGGTTTTGTGCGTAAAGGCACGATCATGATTCCGGCAGTCGAAGGACTCACAGAAGATAAGGTCATGGAAGTTGTCCTTGGTGCAGGTGCTGAGGACATGGTTACCGAAGAGGACGGTTTCACAATTGACACCGAACCCGCCATGTTCAATGAAGTCTGCGTCGCGCTCGAAGAGGCCGGACTCACATACGATATGGAAAACTCACAGGTCGGACTCGTTGCCACACAGACCATTCCCGTTGCTGATCTGGGTGTTGCTCAGTCATGCAACAAATTCATCAACATGCTTGAAGAGCATGAAGATGTGCAGGATGTCTACTGCAACTGGGCCCTGGATGATGACGTTGCCGAAAAACTCGGCGAAGAATAAGCTTCAATAATGCGCTAGCTGCGCATTATCTGATTCCAGATATCAAGAAAGCACGGGGTTAATCCCGTGCTTTTTTTTATTATCAATAATACTTGGCAAAATGATTATTGGCAGGCACCAGCTTTTTTATACATTTTTTACCCCCAGTTTTACCTATCCTCTCCCCTATATTTTTTGTCACCCATATTTCTGTCAAAATCAACATACTGATTTTGCTTAAGTTCCACCCTATTAGCCCCACCCTACAGATTTACAGAGATCAAAGCCTTTACTGTAGCTGAGGTCCTTGCATGCCAAGCCGTAGCCCCGCCTGCGGGGCGTAGGCTGGACCTCGGAAGGGTTACCCACACAAAAGTCGGAATAATCAAACTTAGACGCATTCCATAAAAATCGATGAAGATCCAGATATTTCAGTTGAAAGAAGTTTTTGCCCACTCGGTTTTTATCACCTCATCTATTCCATAGACAATGTCTTCACCATCCCGGCGCCAATATGATTTAGGTCTGCCTGATGTCATAATGGTTGAGCCACCCTGATCAATCAGATCATTACCTACAAAATACACAATGCCGGTTAAACTGACGCTGGTTGAAGATTTATCTGGTATCGTGAAAGAGAAATCCAGAATCTTTGATGGGGCATAACGAAACGGCTTACCGTCATAAGGATCACGCGGAACAGTGGCTATGAGATCCGGCACCAGTATAGAGAGTTTATCTGGCAACTTGCCATGCTTTCTCTCATAAAGTTTAAGTGATATAATCAGGCGTAAGGCGGAAAACTTGATCTCCATTTCACACTTCTTTCTGAGCAACATGTCACTACGGCCAGCTACATCTTCACAAACCCTTTCGCCTATTCCATTGCCCCTGAAGAAATATTTAAAATCACTATAATCCATTGCAGAGCCACCGCTCTTATGAAATTGCTTCACCTCTGCATAAACAAGCGGAGCATTAGAGATAACACCTCGAGAGCTATCAGCCATCATCGCCACAGTCTCTTCCAAATCGAACATATAAGCGAAAGTAATCTCTTTTTTCATAATCCTTGGCAGGCTAGGTCCACATAGAGAGAGAGAATTATTAATCTCTGCCAACGACATTCCGGATATCTGAGTTGTTAAAAACAGATACTCTGATTTTTCTGAAAATATCAAGCCGTTATCCCAATCTCCAACCACCGCTAGCGCCTCTGATAGTCTCAACAGGTCATCGTTAGATACACGCCCATCACGTGCAATCTCAACAATCTGCCAAAACCCAAAATTCAGCACTCCATAGCCGACATGAAGCGCAACCATAGATTCTGCATGATCACACCGCATCCACCCATATTTTAATAACAGCTCACACGTTGCAACAGCATCCGAGTAGCGCCCGGCAAAACGTTCATTGCTCGCTTTACATGCCAAAAACTTCGCAACATTAAATACCTCATGTGGATGCGTCCACCCCCCCCCAAAATCCTTCATTTCAGGTGCTAGGTATAGACGGCGTGATACCCCCTCTTCAAGCTTTGCGATCAAATTGGTGTTTTGAGCGATAAGCGCCTCTATCTGATTTATTTCAAAGCTTTTACCGCTAATGAAATCCTGCATAAGCAAGTCGTTAAACGGTGCAACAAAACACCCTTCCGCCTCAGCAAATAGCTCATATGCATTATCCTCCGTAGCAACAACCGGCCGCACCGGCATCAAATCCGAATAATCCGGCTGCGGCTGATTGCGGGTTGTCATCACGAATGAAAAAACGATCGCCACAGAGAGGGCGGCAACAACAGCTATCCAAATCATCTTAATTTCTCTACTCATGCACCCCTTTCAAACAACAGTATTAACCTGCAAAAATGCAGTTACTTATGAATGTCATGGTACAAAAACAGAAACGGAAAACCAAGATTATTAGTTGCTCTATAAATTCAACTTCTTGTTATTTATGGGCTCTTCCTGTTTTCTTATGGGTCAAAGCAGGGTCAGAATTTTTGAAGATATAACAAGTAGGTGCTGTCGCTATGAGACGCACCAGTATTGCGCCGTAGCATGCGAATGGCCTTACCTATTGGTGGTGCGCCTCATAGCGGCGGCACCTACTGCCCCGCAAAACATTAAGAACCTTAGTGAAAACAGAGCCGCTTAGCTTGACGCGTATGCCTAATGAGGTAAAACTTAAGCTTTTTTTGATTCATGATTCTATCACGAGATCGTTCCGTCACATACGCGCCCTCTATCCATTCGACAAGATATTTCGACAGGCTCATCACAGGTCAGCTGACGAGAGGTACGTCCTACAACTAAATACACTTTTAGTGGTGTAGTGCGTGCCTCCCGCTGGCCCTGAGCTTGTCGAAGGGGTAAGAGGCACGCAAAACATACTTGGATTCCGACTTCGTTGGGTTAGAACAGAACGCCCCATTTTTTTGGGGTGTGTCTTTTTCTTACTCGTACACATACTCGCACACTCAAATCTCTTTTTCCTATATTTCCACCCTAAGTTTTGGAGATTTGCGTGTACGAGTACGTGTAAAAGTATGTGTTCCTTCGACTATTTCGACTTCTCAAACCTCCAACCCTTTTCGGGTGGGCTTTAGCTCTCAAACCGGTAACCGGCGCCATGGACGGTGTAGATAATGCGCGGCGCAGATGGATCAAGTTCGATCCGTTTGCGCAGCTGTGAGATGTGCTGATCCAAAGCACGACTACTGGGCATGTAATCCAGACCCCAGCACTCATCCATGATCTTATCCCGGCTCAACACCTGTCCTTTGTTTTTATGAAAAAGCTCCAGCATCTTTATATCCCGGATACTCAGATCTATCGGAGCTCCATCCCGATATACACGTAGCTCGTCTGGTACAACTTTAAGGTCATCCATCATAAATGAGTGCACCTCCGCATCGCCCTGAGAGCGATTCAACCTTCGCGTGACAGCTCGGATTCGCGCCAACACCTCACGCACACCAAAGGGCTTTGATATATAATCATCGGCTCCCATCTCCAAACCGACAACCTTATCAATCTCCTCACTCTTGGCGCTGATAAAGATTACCGGCACATTATCTCCATCACGCCGGATTTCGCGACAAACATCATAGCCACTTAAACCCGGCATCATTATATCGAGACAGACAAAGTCCGGCTGACACTCCACATAACGCGCCAGCGCCTCCTTGCCATCGGCGGCCAACGCCACCTCATATCCTTCATCTTCCAGAATATCTCGCAAGCCCTGACGTGTATTCAAATCATCTTCTGCAACTAAAATTTTCATAATTGAATTCCTGCCTCCAAACTCCAAACTCCAAACTCTGACCTCTAAACTCTAAACTCTAAACTTTGCGCAGCAGAGCCGCGCCTCTAACCTCCAACTGCACTTTAAAGCAGGCACCTTTCTCCGAGGGTTCCAGAGTCAGATTGCCACCGTGCAAGCATGCAAGTTCACGGGCGATAGAAAGTCCGATCCCGGTACCGGAGACCCCCTCGGTCAAACGGTCATCCAGGCGAACAAAAGGTTCAAAAATATCTGCCTGCCGTGCAACCGGAATGCCGGGTCCATCATCCTGCACAAAGATCTCCACCTGTTGTTGATCACATGCGGTGCGGATCTTGACCGACGATCCATCTCCTGCATACTTCTCCACATTACTCAAAAGATTTCCGAGGATCTGCTCCAGCACATCACGGTCAAACATGGCCTCGCAGCCGCAGGTCTTCTCAAGCTTCACGCTGATACCCTGATTCTCCAGCGAAGGCGCGAAGTAATCCACAACAGATGCCACCACCGCATCCAAATCATTGAGCGTATATTGCAACTTCAGTTTGCCACGCTGCTGACGCGCAAACGCCAACACATTATTGATCATACGCCCCAGCCTCTGACTCTCGGCGGTGACCACCTCAAGATAGTGATCTGATCTATCATCAGATCCATCCATGCGCTTCTGGAGCAGCTCTGCATACATCTGGATATTCGTCAGCGGTGTTTTCAGTTCATGCGAAACCTGATTCACAAAAGTCACCCTTTCCGAGGCCTCCCGACTCAACCGCGTCTGCTCCCGATGAATATACACAACCCCGACCCCGACAGCAATCGAGACCGCAATAATCGTCAAGATAAT
>Ga0307990_1001038_pt1 | contig 23769 bp, 21 predicted proteins | sample EllFjometagen129_FD_203168 | JGI IMG/M metagenome (GOLD analysis project Ga0307990, IMG submission 203168) | Marine microbial communities from Ellis Fjord, Antarctic Ocean - #129 | ecosystem: Environmental > Aquatic > Marine > Unclassified | place: Southern Ocean | collected 2014-10-08
CTCGCCAAGGCTGAAAGAGTATCTTTAACCGGCAGAAAAAGAGTCCGGGGATAACGCTGGACTAAATTGACAAGCCCTGTAAAACCTTCTTCAAGAACCACGGCCACGGCACCATTGGCAAGTGCTTGACCAATAAAATCATGGCCATCAAAACGTTCCCCCCGGAGAGCAACAAAGAGTTCCCCTAAACAAGATTTACGACTGTCTGCGGTAATTCCCTTAATTTCAAAACTAAGATTAAGCGCGCTACAGGATGGCAAAGGCTTGACTTGAAGTAGGTCAGCCAGCTGCTCAAGTTTCCAGTAATGATGGCGGCTCTCACTCATCTCAGATCTCACTACTCAATTTAAAAACAAAATCTAGCCCCGGCTCTAAAACAGTTCCCGGAAGCGGCTTTTGGGCCACAATCCGCCCCTGCCCTGAAATCTCCAGGCTCCGGCGATAGGCACCGACATGAACCAGTGCATCGCGAATCGTCTGGCCCGTAAAATCGGGCATCAATTTCGCACTTTGCATCATATTTTCTGTAATTTCAGACTCTTGCAGTCTCGTTTCAGGAACCTCAGGCTCTCCCTTGACGGGTACTTCAAGGGAGGCAAACTTAACCTCAGAAGCATAATTCAGATGACTGACCAGGCGTCGGTTAATGCGTTGAAAGGCCGGGGCCGCAACCACCCCACCATAAATTGAGCTGCGAGGCTCATCGACCATCACATAAACAATCTTGCGGGATTGACCTGCCGGGGGATCAACATAGCCGATAAATGAAGCCCAATAATCTTTATGAGAGTAGCTTTTCTCTGCAAAATCAAATTTTTGCGCGGTTCCAGTCTTTCCGGCTACCCGAAAACCGGGGAGCTGAGCCTGGGGTGCTGTACCATCGTCTTCAACCACTAGAGCCAATGCTTTATCGAGCTGTTGCGCTACGTCTGCACGACAAGCCCGTTTTGATGATTTTTTTTGCGGATATTCATAAACTGTCCAGCCACCCTCGCTGACAATCTTTGAAACCAGATGCGGGGTCACTCGATATCCACCATTGGCCAAAGCTGCATAAGCGGCCACCAACTGCACTGCAGTCACCGAAACCCCCTGCCCAAAAGCGTGGTTGCAAAGATCAATGGGGCGCCACTTACGCCACGGACGTAAACGGCTGGAAGGCTCATGGGGATAGTCGATACCGCTTATTGAGCCAAAACCAAAATTTTTCAAAACTGTGTCAAAACGCTCGGCACCTATCCGCTCAACAATCTTTGAACAGCCGATATTACTGGAATACTTGAGCACCTCATCAAGCCGCAACTTGCCATGTTCGTGAGTATCATGAATCGTCCGACGACCAACCTTAAAACTGCCCTCTTCACAATCAATGAGATCGTCAATCTTATAAAGACCCGATTCAAGGGCCGCGATCAGGGTGAAAACCTTGAAAGTTGAACCCGGTTCCATGAGATCGGCAACCGCCCGGTTACGCCACAAAGCGGGATTGTTTTTAAGCTTGGTATTAGGATTAAAACGAGGATTCTGGGCCATTGCCAAAATGGCGCCATCGTTGGCATCCATAACCACAGCAAGTCCGCCCCGACTTCGACTTTCGCTGACGGCTCGTCCCAACTCAGCCTCGGCCCAGGCCTGAAGCTGACGATCGATGGTCAAATAAACGGTCTTGCCTTTATAATAATCAAGTTCGGAATGCTGAGAGCTTTCAACGACCTGGTGACGGGCATCATGTTCGACCTCAAGATAGAGTTGCCGACCTTTAAGATACTCTTCGTAATAACGCTCCAGCCCTTCTTGGCCCTGGCAATCGATATTCGTAAAACCCAAAACTTGACCAGCCAGCTCCCGGTTCGGGTACAGCCGCCGCTTCTCTTCTAAGAAGGCAAGTCCAGGCTCTTGCTGACACCAGGGTTCTAGAGCCTCAACCTGAGCTGGAGTTAAAGTTCGCTTAAGCCAAGCAAATCCCCGATTGCCACTTAAACGCTTCTCTAAAGTTGAAGCTTTAACCTGCAAAATCGGGGCTAGAACTTGGGCAATGCGCTTACCATCGGCAATCCGCCGAGGCTCGGCATAGAGGGCACTACCTTTGACATTAATGGCCAAAGCTCCGCCGTCAGCCGCCCGGATCTCCCCGCGGTCACAATGAACCAGTTTATGCGAACTCCGTTGCTGCTGTTGTCGGGCTAGATAATAGTCATGCTTTACAACTTGCAGAAAATAGGCTCGAGCGACAACCGCTACCAAACTGAAAACGACGACGCCGGCTACTATCCCAATCCGTAGCTGCAAACGACGTCGTTCATTTTTGGATTCGCGCTTTTTCCGCTTCATGGCAAGACCACCTTATGCCCAGGCCTCGGCTCTTTAAGCCCTAAGAGCCGGGCCAACCGGGCCAAATTCTGAGGCCTCTTCAAAGTTGCAAGTTCAGCCTCAAGCATATCCTGTTTATCAATTAACTTTTTTTCATCCTGACGTAGTTCATTGAGATGGTAACCTCGTGTCGCAATCTTATTGTTGAGCCATGAGCAGTAAAATATCATCCCCACCATAACCACCAAAAGACAACTATTAAGCCACCCCCACTGAGAAGGCTGATCTTTTTTTGCGGCCACGAAACACCTTACAAAAAGTTAAATCTCCTACAAACATTCAAGCGCCCGCAAACAAGCACTGCGACTACGTGGATTGCGAGCAATCTCTAACTCCTGGGGGTGCAATCCCTGACGATTGAGTATTTTAACTCTTGGTTGTTGCCCACAAGCACAAATCGGAACTCGCGGCGGACAAATACAGCCCTTAGAAGCCTGCCGAAAAACCTGCTTGACAAGACGATCTTCGAGCGAGTGATAGGAGATAACCACCAGTCGCGCCCCGCTCTCTAAACGCTCAATGCCAGCCTTGAGAACGAGCTCAAGAGCTTTAAGCTCATCATTAACAAAGATACGTAAAGCCTGAAAAATACGAGTTGCCGGATGGCGATGAGAACGTTTGTAAACCGGCACCATATCTTCGACTAATGATGCCAGAGAGCGGGTCGTTAAGAGCGGTTTATGGACGCGACTTTCGACAATCTTACGAGCGATAGCGGCAGCGTATGGCTCTTCCCCAAAATCGCGAAAGATTCTAGTTAAGGTTTTATAATCAGCTCGATTGACGATCTCGGAGGCCGGCTCCCCTGCAGTCGGATCCATCCGCATATCAAGCGGCCCCTCGGACTGAAAACTAAAACCCCTACCGCCCTCATCCAACTGAAAACTGGAGAGACCGATGTCAAGCAGCAAACCATCTATTCTCTTTATGCCGGCATCATCAAGGAGCCCAGAGATATCGGCAAAATTCCCGGCCAGAAGTTTGAAACGAGAGGTAAACTCTAACTCCAGCGCCTGGGCCCGCAAAACTGCTTCGGGATCACGATCAATAGCCACCACTGAGACCCCGGCGGAGCTGCGTTCCAAGATAGCGCGACTGTGGCCACCACCACCAAAGGTTGCATCAACAATCACCCCTTGACCACCCGCAACCATCTTGCCCGCCAGCAGGATATCAACACTTTCTTGGAGAAGAACTGGGATGTGAACCATCAGGGAACCAAACAATTTACGCTAGCGACAAAAAACAGTGCCCAGCGCAAATATTGACACTGGGCATTCTCGACTAAATTTTCACACCGTACTCAGCTAAAACCTCGGTCATCTCTTTAATATTCTCTGGTGATCCGGTGATGGCCTGAGCTTCAGCATTCCAAAGCGCTTGACTCCACAACTCCAGCTTATCTATCTGGCCAGCAATAACAACACTGTTGTCTTGCTGGTCAAGTTCGGCCCAACTCCGTAAAGTGGGAGGCAACAAGACCCGGCCTTGTTTATCTAGTGTACATTCAACCGCACCTGATATATAGAAACGTTTAAATTTTTTGAGCGCAGGACGACTCGAAGGTAGAGCATTAATTTTCTCTTCAAATTCAGTCCAGATTGCCAGCGGATAACAGTCGAGACAATGATCCAGGGCAGTCGTAATCACAAGTTCAGAATCATACTCCTGAACCATGATCTCCCGGAATTTGGCGGGAATATTGAGCCTCCCCTTGGTATCAAGGGAATATTCATAGCGACCGCGAAAAGCCATTTCCACCACCATCCCCCTCTAAGGAGGATATTTTAACCCACAATCTACCACTTCACCCCACCTTGTTACCTGCCCCTGACACCTTTGTCAAGGATGATGGACCCGTAAAAAGTTAAATCACAAGATGTTAGCGTTGCGGCGGTCATATTCGATAATTTTTCTCATGCTGTCAATTGAAGTTGATTTGAACGCAAAACTGATCTTTGAAACCCGAAATAGACCAATTAAGAGAATTTCCAAGTCAAATATGACGTTTCCTAGGCGAATATCACGTTCCTGTGCCTGGCTGCCCTGAAAATATTGAGACCTATGGCTTTCATGACCACCGCAAAGCTGACGGCTTTCATTCCTCGGACTCTAAGGTGTTTTACTCCGGTTCGTCGGTCGAATTCAGACATAGTTGCTTCGACCCCGGCACGATAGCGATATCGATCTTTGAAATCTAAACTCTCTTCGTAGCACTTACGTTTAGCAAGATTAACATCATTATCAGTATAACGATAGTAGCAGGCTTTGCTGCCTTTTTTAACGGGACATAAATCAAATTTTTCGCAGTTAAGGCAAGTCTCTAATGGAAACGCTACGCTAAATCCTTTTTTTGTCATTTTGATTGATTGTGGCTTGTTGCCGCAAGGACATAAAGTTATACGACCGTCTTCGTCAAACTCAAATTTAGAAAGGTGGAAGAATTTTTGATTGCCTGGCATAAGTGGAGCCACAACTTCCACATCGTGATCTTTTAGCGCTTTCTCACAGTTGGACGTGCTTCCATATAGGGAATCAGCTAGGATTTCCTTTGGTTTAACGTCTTTCTCTTTCAGTTCTTCGATTGCGGGAAGCAAAGCATTGGCATCATGTTTGTCCGCTGGTTCAACGTCAACAAAAGTAATAAGAGGTAAGCTCGGGCTTTTTTCTTCACCTGAATCTTCGGGTTCGGGGCCAGCATAATTTTCGACAACCTGTGTCTGATATCCTTGCCCCTTGTGATTGCTGTAGCCGGCGTCAGGATCAGAGGGATTTTGAAGAGAATCAGAAGGAACATCCTTGTTGGGCTTGGCGACAGCCTTATGTTCAGAAGTGTTTTTGTCAGCTCCCTCGACAAGGCACTGCTCTTTAAATAGTCTGACAAGATGCTTGAAGGTGCTCATATCTTCAACGGCTTCAATTGAAGAAAATCTGTCGATAAAAGTGTGAATGTCAGTTGCCATCTGGTCGAGAGTGCGACTGGAATCAGAGGGTTTGACGGAAGCAAACAGTGATTCTGTGTTTTTGCCCAAATAGCGCTTTACGATATCTTCGCTCAGCTTGTCAAAGTGGACTCGCTGTTGCCGCTTTAAATTTATGAGAAAGTTTTTGATCGTCTTCACAAAAAGACCGATTCTGCCAAGATGGCGCATATTGGATTGGATATGGACAGAATCAATACGTTGCTTACTGAAGTCCACCTTAAATATCTCAGCCAGTCGCTTTAGTGTGATATCAAAGATATCGTTGTAGGCCTTTTCAGTGGAAAGTTTGTCTCTCATAGTCCATAAAGTTTTGTTGCTCACATAAGAAGCATTATCACTCTGGTCAGTTATATCTAAAGCATAGTGCCATTTAACATTGAAACGAAATTGATCGACAGCTTCTTCGTCAGTAAAGTCGTGCATCTGCTGGAGGATCATCAGACCAATCATAGAATGAAGTTCTTTAGTGGGTCGTCCATTCCAGTCGTGGTAATGAGATCTCAGGATATCCACCGGAAGTTCTGGAAGGATTTCCTTTCTAAATAACCCCGACCAGGAGTTGTTTAGCGAATCGCGTCTCTTGGGTCCAAGATAGCCCCAAGGGTCGAGAATGTAGCCCTGTTTGTGGTTTTTTACGTGAAACATGTTTTCGCCTCGTAAGCTGTTGTTTTTACACGCAAACAGTATCACAAACGGGGTTGACATGCAACATTAAAATAATAATTTATTTAATTTTTTCAACAGGTTAGCAGCTTGTTGCTTTTTACGAGTCCATCAAGGATAAAAATAAAGTTTTTCTAATTTCAAAAAAACTCTCCACGACCCGCCCCAATGAACACCATCCAAAAAAATGACCCCCATGCTTACCCGAAACAAACCAGGCAACCACGAGGGTCCATAAAACGTACAGGAACAGAACCAGAAGTAGGCTAAAACCTACAATAAAAAATTTCCCAGGATTGCCGGCACCGCCTGCTCAACCCGTAATATACGAGGGCCCAGAGAGGCAACTTTAAGCCCGGATGCCCGCAACATCTCCACCTCAAACGGAATGAAACCACCTTCAGGCCCGACGGCAACGAGGGCTGGCGCCTGACCTGCAACTTGCCGCAAACTACTCTCGGCCTGCGGATGCAACAACCAGGCATCTCGATCCTGCACCAAAAGCGGCACCTCATCTTCAACAAAGGGACGGAAACGATTTTTCAGAAAAATTTCCGGCAACCTGGTATCTCCGGCCTGCTCAAGAGCCAAAAGAACAACCTCGCGAAGCTTTTCTGACTGCAACCAGGGAGTCTGCCAATAACTCTTCTCCACCCGCCAGGCGTTGAAAAGAAAAATTTCCTTAACACCCATAGTTACAGCTGCCGCCAAAACCCTTTTAAGCACTTTAGGGCGCGGCAGAGCCAGAAGTAAACGAACTGCCAGCGGCGACGGCGAGAAGTGATCAAGCACCACTTCAAGCTCAACCCTAGAACCCGAAATGCCAACGACCTCCCCTGAACCTAAAGCACCATCCAACAGACCAACCCGCAGACGATCACCGACCTGAGATTTGAGAACCTTAACGATATGCAGAGCTCGCCGCCCGCCAAGAAGAATCCGGCTCTCACCAATAAAATCAGACTCCTCAAAAATCACTATATTCATACAAAAATATTCCTTTGGCGACCCTACTCACGAAAGCAGTTCACTAGTATCCGGTAAGCTTCTTGCCCTAGAAGTTTTGGGTGTTTTTGGAGCGTCTCGAAAAACTTTGAATGATTTTCTTAGTGAAATGAATCCAAAAAATTGCTGCTGTTTGAGTGAGGAACGAGCGAGTTCAGCAATTTTGGCGGAATGAGCTTAGAAAATCACAAATTTTTTCTTAAAAAGCGGAAAAAATTCCCGAAACTTCGTTTATGCAAATTGTCTACCGAACAGCAATGAAAGCAGTTGACAGTACGCCCCCAAAATCGCTACAAGTCTAAACGTAGCCATTCCGGTACCGTCCCATCTCAACAAGGCCCAACTGTGAAACATTTAATTACCAAAGCAACCAGAACAACAATCACCATTGCCTCAATTTTTTTCACACTTATGGGAACGGCCTCACAAGTCAGATCTCTCAGCGCCGGCAGCGAGATGGTACGTCCCCAAACAATCAAACCAAAAGCACAGACAGCGACAATCCGAACAGAACTTCCCCCACAGGAGACCGACAAACCTTGGACGATTGGCGTACTCTTGCCCCTAAGCGGAGAGTATAGGACCATTGGCCAACGTTTTCAACAGGGCCTGGAGCTCGCATTAACTACCAACTCTGACAAAAAATACTATAAATGGCACCTCTTACTGGCAGACTCAGCCAAAACCACCCCTGAGGCCGCGATTAAACATTTTAAAGATGAGCATGCAACCATCATCCTGGGTCCGATCCAAAGCAAACTAGCGAAATCTGCAGCTGAAAAAGCCATTGAACAGCAATTGCCGATAATTCTTCTAGCGCCACAACCCCAACTAACAAGTCTCGGAGAAAATGTCTTTCAGCATTTTTTAAGCGCCGCCAACCAAGCCCGCGAAATGGCCCGATTTATCCAGGAAAGAGATGAAAAAAGAGTCGCCCTCCTCCACCCTGACAACAACTTCGGCAATGATTTTAAAACCACCCTTATCAATTCATGCCAAAACGGGCAAACCTCAATCATAAAAAGCAGCACCTACAATCCCCAGGAAACCGACTTCCGCGCAGCCATCAAAAATCTGCAGGAGACCCCTGACCCCACTATCGACCAACCCGTACCCAGTTACTCTTTTACAGCCCTTATAATAGCCGACTTTTATCTCCGCCTACGCCTTCTAGCGCCCCAACTGGCCTTCCACAACCTAACCGAAAGCCAAATTTACGGAATTCACGGTGGCAACGACCAGCGCCTTGAAAACGAGGCCGCCAGCAACCTCGAAGGGGCGATATTTTTAGACCTCTGCCTAAATCTACCACTACCGCCACAAGCCTGCACTGACTACCGAAAACTCTACCTTAAAACCTATCAGGAACAACCCTCAATCTACGACACTTACGCATACGATACCATCACAATCATCAATCACGCCCGAAATCTTAGCAACAACTCCCAGACTACAAACCTCGCCAAAGCCCTACTCGAACTCCCTCCCCTCAAACTAATAAGTGGCTTAACCACAGTCAGTCAAGATGGTGAATTTTCAAAAAAATTATGTCCACTTATTTTCACAAATAAAGAGCGCCACCCTTCAACCGAAACCAACTCAGGTCGCAACAAAAATGATAAAAAAAAGAGGAGAGGGGGGGATGAAACACCATGTAAAAATGCTTATCCAGAAAAACCCGACAACTCAGGTGGACTATACTAAGTTGCAAGCCTTTCTCAGAATCGGAAAATCTCCTAAAACTCATGGCTCATTTTTTTCGAGCTTCGCCAGACGATTGGCATGAATATCCGGATAGAGATCTTTGACACATTCAGGGCAGATGCCGTGGGAAAAATCGACATCAAGATGTTCACTCATATAGAACTCTAGTCGCGTCCAATAGCCCTGGTCATCACGAATTTTATGACATTTGGCACTTTCACCCAAGAAGAGATGGACACAACCTATAACAAGCTATCAAATTAAACATAAGCGTACCTCAAAAAATTGCCTTTTTGCCCAATTACTACGTTAGGCTCAAATTTTAATCCTCAAAATACTCAATGTATTCCTGCGTTTAAAACCTTCACCCACCTTGTACTTGAACAAAAATTCTAATTTTTCAAAACACCCATAAAACAGCAAAATTTTCCTTTTCTACTTCATAAACCGGAAAAGGGTACGAATTCCAAATCCGTACCCTTTTCCGGTTTGAACCATTGAAGAATTTCTAGCCTTTAAAAATATCTGCCATCTCAGGCAAGATTGTCGGCAATTCGTCGATCAATTTCTTAACCGCGTTGACCGAATTATCAAACATCGCCTGTTCAGCTTCATTGAGTTCAAACTCAACTATCGCTTCAACCCCTTTAGAACCAAGAACACAGGGCACGCCAACATAGTAGTTATCAACCCCGAACTCACCTTTCAGCAGAGCACAAACCGGCAAAACCCGTTTCTGATCCCGCAATATAGCCTCTGCCATAGAGATGGCGGAAGAGGCCGGGCTGTAGAAAGCTGAACCATTACCGAGCAACTTGACAACCTCACCCCCGGCCATTTTCGTACGCTCAACCATGGCATCCATAACTTCCTGGGCTTTGACCTGGTCACCACCATATTTACGCACCAGCTGTTCCATAACCGGAATTCCGTTAACATTGGCATAACGGACAATCGGCACCATAGTATCACCGTGGCCACCCAGCACCATCGCGTTAACATCACGCGCCGAAACCCCAAGCTCCCAGGCTATAAATGAACAAAAACGGTTGGAATCAAGCACCCCGGCCTGTCCGATAACCCGCTCTGAGGGGAAACCGGTAACCTTCTGGCATAAAGTAACCATCGCATCCAAGGGGTTGGAGATAATAATTACAAAAGCGTCGGGGGCATGCTCTTTTATCCCCTCCGAAACCTGTTTCATGATTTTCGAATTAATACCCAGCAGGTCATCACGACTCATACCCGGTTTGCGCGGCAGGCCCGCCGTTACGATCACAATATCTGAACCGGCAATATCGGTGTAGCTGTTGGTCCCTTTCAAATCGACATCAAACTGATCAATCCGAGCGACTTCAGCCAGATCAAGCATCTTGCCTTGCGGCAATCCTTCAACGATATCAAAGAGGACCACATCGCCAAGCTCTCTCAGAGCACATAACTGCGCCAGAACACCACCAATCTGCCCGCCACCAATCAAAGAAATTTTCGCTCTCTTCATCTTCTTGTCCTCCACTTTCAAAACTGATTAAATCCAAAAAAAAAGCCCCGCCTTTTTTGGTACACCAAGTAACATCCAGAATTTATTTTAAGATCTTAAAATAAAAGAATGTATACAGTATGCAAAAGGTTGGAGGATGTCAAGAAAAAAAGCATTACCATTTTTTTAATTAACGGAGTAAAGTACGAAAAACAGGCTGAAATTTACTGTCAATAAATTTATTGGCAGGCCAACGTTGACCCGACTCAATTCCACATTACTCTCACACGCAATGACTACCCGAAACTTGAGAACCTTAAAAGAACCGACCGGATTGTCAACCGAAGCAAAGAATGTGTAAAAAGGAGAACAACCATGTCTGAAAAGAGTAAAATAAGTGCCTTGATTTTGGGGGTTTCCATCGGTTTGGGTCTGGTAATTATGGGCTACCTGCTTAGTGACGCCGCCCTCTCCGTCAAAGAACTGGAGCGCAGTGTCAAGGTCAAAGGTCTATCTGAACGCGAATATCCAGCCGACATTGTGATCTGGCCGATCCAGTTTGTCGCTGCCGACAACAACCTGCAAACTCTCTACAACACTCTTGAAGAGAGTACCGGTAAAATAACTGCCTTTCTTCAGAAGCAGCAGATCAAAGCTGTCGACATCTCCAGCAACCCGCCGACAATCACCGACAAGTCGGCACAAAGATACGGCAACTCAGCCCCGGCCCAGTTCAGATACAGCGCTGTCCAGACCGTAACCGTCTATTCCAACGCCATCAATACGGTACGCCAAGCGATGGGGGTTCTGGCCGATCTCGGCAAAGAGGGGATCGTCTTTAACAGCGACGACTATGAGGCCCGCCCGGAATATATCTTTACCAGACTTAATGAAGTCAAACCGGTAATGATCGAAGAAGCGACCCGTAAAGCCAGGGCAGTTGCTTTGAAATTTGCCCAAGACTCACAAAGCCAGCTCGGCAAAATCAAACACGCCTCACAGGGGCAATTCAGCATCAGCCCCCGCGATAAAAGCACCCCCCACATGAAACGGGTTCGTGTGGTCTCAACGGTTGAATATTATCTTTCGGATTGAAAAGACAGTGGGCAGTGTTAAACACAGTCCGCAATGGACTTGTCGACAAGATTTTTTACGAACGGCAACAGGTTAAAATATTTCTCTTATGAGAGCTGAAAATAACCCCAGAATTATCGTTGTCGGCGGCGGTCCGGCAGGACTTATGGCGGCCGGAACAGCATCACAAAGCGGGGCTCGAGTTCTGCTTCTGGAAAAGATGAAGCAGCCGGGCCGCAAACTTGCGATCACCGGCAAGGGCCGCTGCAACCTGACAAACAGTGCCGACATCGCCGACTGCATTGCTCATTTCGGAAAAAACGGACGCTTTCTACGACAAGCGCTGCATCGTTTTTCCAACCATGACCTGATCGATTTTTTTGCCGCTAACGGGCTTGAAACTGTCACCGAAAGAGGCGGTCGCATCTTTCCTGCTAACGGCAAAGCCCCCGAAGTTGTCAAGGTTATGCGAAAGTGGCTTAAAAAGAGTGGCGTCACGATTCGTTTCTCAAGCCCGGTTACAGAACTAATGATTAAAGATGAACAGATTATCGGGGTGATTGTTGGAAGAGAAGAATTTTCCGCGACAGCTGTCATCCTGGCCACCGGTGGTGCCTCCTACCCGGCCACTGGCTCAAGCGGAGACGGCTACCGTCTGGCTGAAAGTGTCGGACACCAGATCATAACTCCGCGCCCAGCCCTGGTACCACTGGTCTGCGCTGAACCTATTTTGAAAAAATTAGCTGGTTTAAGTTTGCGTAACGTTGCCGTCCGCCTTTTAATCAACCATAAAAAAGTTAAAGAGATTTTCGGAGAACTGCTTTTCACTGAAGATGGCATCAGCGGCCCAACCACTCTGACCTTGAGCGGTATGGCCGTCGACGCTTTGCATAAGGGCGATCAGGTCTGCATCTCTTTAGATCTAAAGCCGGCTCTTGACGATAAAAAACTTGAGACACGCCTGTTGCGAGATCTGCAAAGCCGGGGCAAAGAGAGTCTCAGCAGCCTGCTCCGAGGCCTACTACCGCAAGAGCTGGTGGCCGCCTGCCTTGAACTGAACGCCATCGAACCCCAACGCCAGGGCCATCAAGTCACGGCTTTAGAACGTAAACGTCTACGGGGCTGGCTGAAAGATTTCCGCCTGGAGATTACCAGGCACCGTCCCCTGGCCGAAGCCATCATCACCGCTGGCGGCATCGACAGCAAAGAGATCGAACCTAAAACGATGGCTTCACAACATGTCAAAAACCTCTTTTTTGCGGGAGAGCTTATTGATATCCAGGCCGACACCGGAGGCTACAACCTACAGGCCGCCTTTTCAACCGGTTACCTGGCTGGAAAAGCCGCTGGCCAGGTAATTTCAAACCCTTAAGTTATGGATGTTAGAAAGCCACTGAAGGTGATCATTCATACCTATAGCGTAGCCGACTCGAAGAAATGGAAAAAACTGTTTTTTACTTTTTTTGCAAACTGTGTTATTTTCTTGTTAACGGGCTGTCGGATTTTACATTCAAGATGAAAGTCATATAGAGAGAAGGGGAAAACAAGATGGAGAAAAAAACCAATAAACTCATCATCTCTATACTCAAGGAGATGAAAAAAATTGTTACCAACCCGACTGAATTTTTCCGTAACATGCCCACTAGTGGGGGCTTTGTCGAACCACTCATCTTTGCTGTCACGATGGGGATTATCTGCGGTATCTTTCAAGCCCTGTTGGGGGTCATTGGACTCGGTCATATCAACTCGTTAACCGTAGCCTTGTTGTCAATTATTATGGTTCCTCTGGCAACGGTTATTTTTGGTTTCGTTGGGGCTGCAATTCTGTTCATAATCTGGAAAATAATGGGCTCACAAAGCTCATACGAGACAGCCTACAGGTGCGGGGCCTACGCTGGAGGCATTGTTCCGGTTACCATATTACTCACAGTTATACCCTACCTAGGAACTATTATCGGACTTCTCTGGATGACCTATATTATAGTAATCGCGAGTCAGGAAGTACACCAGATTAAAGCTAAAACCGCTTGGATTGTTTTCGGAATTCTCGGAGCTCTAGCGGCCATAAGTTCAATTAGTTCCCAATATACAGCCCGCCAGACAGTTCAAGAAATGGGTAAATGGAAAAATAGCAATGAGAAAATGGAAGAGATAAGCCCTGAAGAAGCCGGCCGTAAAGTCGGAGAGTTTCTAAAAGGTTTAGAGAAAGGGATTGATAAATAGTCCGTGTTTTCAAGGTTTTCTTGTCGTAGTATAAATGGCAGTCATAAAGTTCCCTCGAGATATATAAATACACAAAATAAATTACGTTTTCAGGAGGTTCGTCGTATGAAAAAGTTTATCGGTGTCTGTATGTTGGGGTTATTTTTTTTACTTATGAGCGCCGTATCCGGCTGGGCCGGTCCTCGGGTGGCGGTTATGGATTTTAAAAACCAGACTCAATACGGCGGCTGGCGCCTGGGTTCCGGAGCAGCCGACATTCTCACCACTGAACTGGTCAAAACCGGCAAGTTCGATATGTTTGAACGAGAAAAACTGAATACCGTAATCAAAGAGCAAAACTTAGGTGCTTCCGGGCGGGTTGATCCATCCAGCGCCGCCCGTATCGGTAAAATTATCGGGGTCAACTTCATTATCACGGGAGCCGTAACCGAATATGGTCAGAGCCGCAGCGGTGGTGGTGGTGGTGGAGTTAATGTCGGCAAGGTTGGCTACCATTCCGCAGTCGATATTCGTATGGTTAATGCTACGACCGGCAAAATCGTTTTTGCCGACACCGCCAGCCACAGTAAGAGCTCTGTAAAGGTCAAGGTTTTCGGCTTTGGCGGAGGTGAAAGCTTTAATGAAAAGCTGGCTACCGAAACCATGCGTGAGGCCATAAAAAAAGTGGCCGCCAAGATGGATCCCACTGAATTTAAAACTTCAGGAAACCGCAAACCGGCAGCGACAGCCGCTAAAGCTGCCAAACCAGCCGGCAAGGCTGTGGTTGCCGATGTCGATGGTAATACGATTACTTTAAATAAAGGAAAAAACGCCAGCTTTAAAAATGGTCAGACCGTAACTATTTCCCGTAAAGGTAAGGTCATTAAAGATCCAAGTACGGGAAAAGTCTTGAAGATAAAATACAAAACCGTTGGCAAAATAAAGCTGACTGAAGTCGAAGAAGCCTACTCGGAAGGAACCGTAACCAGTGGTTCCGGGTTTAAAATCGGTGATATTATTCGCTGAGGTAAGAAGAAACATTAACCGGCAACGGGCGCAGCCATGGGCATTCCATACAAAAATGGTAATATCCAGGGTTGCGCCCGTTTTTTTATTAGAAAAGGCCGCTGCCATGATTATGCTGGCCGGCACTCTGCTATGGAGTTGTGCGAACAGCAAGAAACCAGCTGAAGTAAAATGTCCCGGAACCATAGAGTGGCAGATCTGTAGTGATGCCGAAGTCACCTCTTTTGCCTGTAAGCTGGGTTCTTTCAAAAAGAAACCGGCCCTCGTCTATACGGTTGCCATCAAAAACACGAGTGCCAAGGCTCATCGTTACCGCCTCAATATTATCCTGCTTAATCAGGATAAGGCAGCCGGTCACCTGGTGCCTCGCAAAGGAAAACCGCCGGTCGTAAAACCGGGTGAAACGGTCACCGTCAAGGTACCTTTCTTTAAGGCGACAAAAATTTCCGAAAAGATGTTGGTCATTCTTAAAACCTTAGGCGAATAGACTTTAATTCAAAAACTTGACAATTATTAGATAAGACATTCAACAGGAGAAGAGTGCCATGACAAAAAAAACGACTTCCATGCTGGCCCTGGCTGCAACTTTGGGCTTTCTTTTCAGTTTTCAGGCGGAGCAGGCAAGTGCCCGTACTCGTTTTATCTCGATTGGTACTGGTGGTACCGGCGGGGTCTACTATCCTTATGGCGGCGGCGTGGCTGAAATTTGGACGAAAAAGGTTAAAGGGGTTAAAGCGGTAGCCGAGGTTACCGGTGCCTCCGTAGAGAACACCAAACTCTGCGACAAAGGTGAAACCCTGTTTGGTGAAATCATGAGCGATGTCGCTTTCCAGGCCTATACCGGAACCGGCAAATTCAAGGATAAACCGCAAAAGATCAGGGGTATGTTTGTCATGTATCCCAACGTCTACCACATTGTCACACGCCAGGATTCCGGCATTAAAAGTATTGCCGATCTGAAAGGCAAAAAAGTCTCGGTCGGGGCGCCCGGCAGCGGCACCGCATTCATGACCAACCTGATCCTTGAAGAGGCTCTCAACGTACCCTACGACTCTTTCAACGTCTTCCGCCTCTCCTTTAATGAAAATGCCAACGCTTTAAAGGATAATTCGATCGATGCCGGGATCTGGTGTGTCGCCCCACCGACCTCATCGATCATGGATCTGGCCACCACCCACAATATCAGCGTGATCCCGTTCAGCCAGCAAGAGATCGATACCGTAACCAGCAAATACCCCTTTTATGCCGGCTACACAGCCTGCCTGCCGGAATCTACAAGGGACAGGACCAGGATGTCTACACAACCTCGGTCTGGAACACTTTCATCTGCAACGCTGATCTGGATGTCGAACTGGTCTACAAACTTACTAAAGCGGTCTTTGAAAACCAGAATTTCCTGATGAAAATCCACCATTTCGCTAAATATACAACCCCTGAGAATGCGGTCAAATATTCGGCCATCCCTCTCCATCCAGGAGCCATCAAATATATTAAAGAGAAAGGCATCGAAGTCCCCGCACGTCTAATTGCCAAATAGATGATAAAAACTCTGTCCCGGCACCTCTTCTGGGTGCCGGGACTACTTTTGCTCCAGTTATTCGGGCTAACTCAGGGCGCGACCGGTGCCGACAACTTATTAAAACAGGTTAGCAGGCCCCAACTTGTAGTCAGCGACTATTCGACAACCGAGGTGATTGCCAACCTCAAAGTTGAAGCCGGTGACAAGTTCACTATCCGCTACATCCATTCAGTTGACAAAACCCCGATCTTTGAAGAGTTTCGCCTCGACCAAAAACAGGGCCTGGTTCTTGAAAAAACCTGGTTTAAATTGTTCGGTGCCGGGCTCGGCCATTGGCAAGGACATGGAGATTTAAGCCAAAACGCAGATTGGATTACAATTGATAATATCGAGCAGCCTTTAGGTAGTTTCATCCTGCGGATCGGCGCTCCAAGCGTCACGCACACTATTATTTATAGACAACAGAAAATCAACCTCTCCAAACTTGCACCCGGAGTTCGAGCTTTAGTAGAGTTTAGAGATTTGCAAAATCCTGCCCCATCTAAATCTAAAACAAAAAGAAAAATAAAATAATTTGCCCATTTTTCAGGACCACGAAAAATCACGAAGGCACACGAAAGTAAAAAAATATTTCGTGATTTTTTGTGCTCTTTCATGGCTAAAAACATTGAGACCAATTCACATTATAATCCCACGAAAAAAAAACATCCCCCAGAAAAACTGGCAACTCCCTCTCAACCTCTGCCGACAGTGGGAAATAACGATCACATCGTTATTGAAGATGAGACTGCCAGCACCCAGCGCAACCTGCGCGGTTTTCTGGCCCTAAGCGTAACCACGGTCGCTATTGCTCTCTCCCTCTTTCAACTCTACACCGCCGGCATCGCCCCATTGGCAGCTATCTACCAACGTTCGGTGCATATGGTTCTGATTCTGGTACTGGTTTTTTTCCTCTATCCACCAATCAAATTTGCCGCCCGTAACCGCGTCGATATCTATCTGATTATAGACGGCCTACTGGTACTTCTAACTTTTGCCATCGGGGCCTATATCTGGCTTGAATTTGAAGCCATCGTCGAACGTCAGGGCGACTGGGTGACAACCGATGTCGTCATGGGAGTGATCGCTCTTTTTCTGGTCATGGAGGCGACCCGCCGGGTTATCGGCCTCTTCATGTCGGCAATTGCTATTATATTTCTCCTCTTTACCTATTTCGGCCCCTGGATGCCTGATCTTCTGGCCCACAAAGGCTACAGCGTTGAGAGAATCGTTACAACCCTCTACCTGACTACAGAAGGGATCTGGGGACTACCGACCGGGGTCGCGGCCACCTTTGTTTTCGTCTTTATCCTCTTCGGCGCTTTTCTGGAGCGCTCCGGCGGGGGCGACTTTTTTATCGATCTGGCCTACGCCTTAACCGGCCGCATGACTGGGGGGCCCGCCAAAACCGCAGTTTTAGCGAGCGGTTTCATGGGCTCGGTCTCGGGATCGGCAGTCGCTAATGTCGTAACCACCGGCTCTTTTACGATCCCAATGATGAAAAAAGTCGGCTACAAACCTCATGTCGCTGGTGCCATCGAGGCTGCGGCTTCGACCGGCGGCCAGATCATGCCGCCGATCATGGGAGCCGGCGCCTTCCTGATGGCCGAATTCACCAACACCTCATATCTCTATATCGTCAAGATCGCGATCATTCCGGCCCTTCTTTATTACTTAAGTGTGCTCTTTTTCGTCCATTTTGAGGCCAAAAAGATGGGCTTAAAACCGATGCTGAAAGAAGATTTACCTGACGTCAAAGAGACCTTAAAAAACGGCCTTCACTTTTTTCTCCCGGTCCTGATCCTGATCTACGTTCTTTTTAATAACTACAGCCCAATGATGGCTGGCTTTGTTGCGGTCATCTCGACTATCATTGCGGCCATGTTGCGACGTGCAACCCGCTTGAGTTTTAAAGATCTCTTAAGTGGTCTTGGAGCCGGCACCCGCAATGCGGTGATGGTTTCGGTCGCCTGCGGCTGCGCTGGAATCATCGTCGGCTGTGTCAGTTTGACCGGTTTAGGGCTTAAATTTTCGAGCCTCGTAGTTTCGCTTTCGGCCGGCAGCCCTTTTCTAGCCATCATCCTGATCGGTATAGCCTCGCTGGTCTTGGGTACCGGTCTACCGGTAACCGCCTCCTATATCGTTCTCGTGATTCTGGCAGGCCCCGCTTTAATGGATTTAGGCTTGCCGATTATCGTCGCCCACATGATCGTCTTCTGGTACAGCCAGGATGCTAACGTCACTCCTCCGGTCTCTTTAGCCTCGTTTGCCGGAGCCGGAATTGCCGGGGCTTCACCCATGAAAACCGGTTTTGCCTCCTGGAAGATCGCCAAAGGCCTCTACATTATTCCGATTGTTATGGCCTACCGGCCGCTACTCGGTAACGGCACCACGACCGAGGTGATCATGACCACATTTTTCACAACCATCGGCCTGATCGCCTTCACCAGTGCGATGGAGAGATTTCTTTTCCAGCGCCTCAATCTTATAGAGACTTTTCTCATGACGGCCGCCGCTCTGGCCCTTTTCTGGCCTAATTATGCTTTAAGTAGCGAAGGGGCGGTACTTTTGGCCGTGATGGCCGGACGCCAATGGATTAATCGTCAGTAGAAAGTAGAAAGTAGAAAGAGATGGAGAGATTTGAGGTTACCATTATCGGAGCCGGCATCGTCGGCCGGGCTCTGGCCGCCCGGCTGGCTCCAAAGCTGGGCTCTGAACTTCTTATAGTTGAGCAACACGACGGCTTCGGTCAAGAGACCAGCAGCCGTAACAGCGAGGTCATCCACGCCGGTATCTACTACCCCAAAGACTCCCTTAAAGCCCGTTTATGTATTGAAGGATGCAGGCAAATATATGAGCTTTGCCAGGTTCATAAAATCGCCCACCAGCGCTTGGGTAAGCTCATTATCACAACCTCCAGCGATGAAGAGGAGTATCTTACCGATCTGCTCGAACGCGGCCAAGAAAATGGGGTTGAGGGACTTAAAATATTGAGCTCCGGCGAAAGCCGAGTTCTGGAACCCCAAGTCAAGGCCCATGCCGCTCTCCTCTCACCGAATACCGGCATCGTCGATTCCCATAATCTGATACGACTTTTCTACCAGCAGGCCAAAGCGGCGCAAACTACCATCGCTTTTAATAGCAAAATTACGGAGATCACTTCGACAGCCACCGGTTTTCTTTTAGATTGCGATACTTACGGTACTGAAAACTTTAGCTTCTCATCGAACCTTGTCATTAACTGCACCGGCCTTGGCGCAGCGCAGTTAAGCCGTTCGGCAAAGATCCCAACCCCTACCATCCACTACGCCAAAGGCTCCTATTTCAGCTACAACGGCAAATCTCCATTAAACCACTTAGTCTATCCCGCGCCCCCGGTCGGCGGTCACGGTCTCGGCATCCACGCCACCCTGGATTTCGGCGGTCGTTTACGTTTCGGCCCCGATCTTGAATATTGTGATGAACCCGATTTCCGGGTTGATGAAACCAAGCAAACCAAATTTGCGACCGCAATTAAGCGTTACCTGCCCTCTCTTGACATCTCCCGACTCTCACCCGATATGGCCGGTATCCGCACCCGCCTCCAGGGCCCGAACGATGCTTTTTGTGACTTCATTATCCGTGAAGAGATCAACGCTGGAGCTCCCGGCTTCATCAATCTTCTCGGTATCGAATCACCCGGCCTGACCGCCGCCCCGGCAATTGCTGATGAAATAGCCGCCCGTCTTGATCTTTGACAAAAGCCACCCATGTTTCCTCACTCAGTTACCGTCACCTGAATATTGCTTTCATCAAAACCGCAGTTATCTTTAACCCGAACGCGAACCGGGTAGACCCCGGCCACCCGGTAAGTATATACCAATTCGTACTCAACACCGTATTCCATAAACACTTCACGGGTGGTACCATCACCCATGAAGAACTTATACGTATACGGCGGCTTTGATTCAAAGCCGGGTTTTATCTTGACCTTAAAAGTGGACGGCCGATCCACCCTGGACTCTTCGGAACCGATGAATGCAACAATTGTAAGGGTTGCCGGAATGATTTCAATTTCGCTTGTAATTTGCACCGTCGCCCCATCCCTGTCTTTAACGGTCACATATACGACATAATTACCACTTTTACTATAAGTATGATTTGCATCAACAATCTTGAACAAATCAGAAAAATTTTCTTCTAAAGACATTTTAGTAATCGGAGTCCCGTCCCCCCAGTTGAATTCAAGACTTAAAGGAGTACGATCATTGTCCCAACAACGAATGCGCCACAATCCCCTTTCTCCCGTTTTCATACTACTTGTAGCCCATGAAATATCTGCCTGCAATTTTGTTATTGAAATATACAACATCCCACCATCACTTCTCTTTTCACCCTCAAAATCTGTAACTTCCACCTCAACCTCGATGTACCTCACTGAATCATCAAAAGGCCCGACTTCATACCCACAAATTTTCTTATCACATTTCACAGGGGAAGGTAGTTGTTGTAGTTTTCCATCGATCCAAAATCTCCATTGATAGGTGTATGGTGCAACTCCGCCGACAACTTCAACTATCGCTTTTTTCGACTCCCCAAGCCTGATTTTTTCGGGAAGCTCTTTCCAGGCAACCTGAAAAGACACCGCCGCCGGCTTAATAGCAACCCTTTTAGTGTAGGTACACATTACGTCGTCACCGGTTCGAGGCTGGACACGCCAGGTGATTTCGGCCTGTTTTACAGAGCTCTCCGGGATTGTCCAGTAGAGGAGATAGTGCCCCCGGCTCGGGTTAGAAGCGACGCCATGCATTTCCCCATCAATTTCAATATCAACCCGGCCAATACGCTCCACCGCTCCATGGACTCTAAGCTCAATAGTTACCCTCTCACCGGCTTGAAGTAGCGCTCCGGAAACTGCTGGATTGTTAACCCCATACCAGAAGTGGCAGGCACCTTTTGCCAGAGCCGGCTGAATCGCAACCGACCTTGAATAGGAAGCCAGTACCTTATTGCCGGTTCGCGTCATGACCCGACTGATAATCTTGACCTTTTCTCTGGACGTTTTTAGGATATCCCAATCGAAGATATAGTGTCCCCGATCCGGGTTCTTGGCAACGCCGCGACCCTTCCCATCAATTTCGATCTCAACCCTACCAATACATTCCAGTGATCCCTCAAGTTTTAGTTCAATAATTGCCCTTTCCCCGGCCACTAGCCCCCACGCGGGCTGCGCCCACGAGTATACCATTAGCCCTCTCCGAGATTGAAGGGAAAAAGACTCTGTTGCCACTCCCGGTTGAGTTGTAATGCCGCCAGCCGACGGCGGCGGAAAGGGTGCAGGAGTGGTTGTGAAAGGAACCGTCCTGGAAGGGGAGGAAGTTCCGGTCTCTCCTCCACCAACCACAGTTTGCCAGGACGATTCCGAAGAACCTACCGGCCCCATAAAAAAGCCCAAGACAAAACATAAAATCAACAAAAAAAATAATACAACTTTGAGAAAAAATGCCGTAAAGCTGACACTTGAAACAGTAATTATCCTTTGAAAATAGTTAAAGCCCATTTTACCTTGCCCTTTAAAAAACTATTGCTAACTCTCAGACCAACAAAAACATAACTTTTACCAAAACCACTTTTTATGCTTCAGCCAAAAGTCTAAGAATGGCTAAACAAGAAACCACATTACCAGATAAATACTGAGAGTATAACAGATAACCAAGACAAAATAAAGTAACTCTAAAAACAAACTCACTCCGCCAAAGTTATTCCCTCTCCCACCCTTGACAGCAAGAGATTTATCACTACCTTAACATATAGTCGGAAAGCTCGGGTAAACACCAGCATGTCCGCTTCAATAATATCAAGGAGGAGTCTCTTATGGATACCAGCAAATTCACCCAAAAAACCCAGGAAGCGGTAGCTGCGGCTCAAGATCAGGCTTTACGGCGTCACCACCAACAGATCGAGGCCGAACATCTGGCCCTGGCTCTGATTCAGCAACCGGAAGGTTTGATTCCCCGCCTGTTCGAAAAGATCGGCATTGCCCCGGCAGCCGTGGAACAGGCTCTCGAGGAACAGTTGGCCAAGATACCCGCCGTAACTGGGACTGGTGGCGGCCAGCTCTATATGAGCCCACGTCTGGGCCAGTTTTTTGTCAAGGCTCAGGATGAGGCCCAACAGTTCAAGGATGAGTATGTCAGCGTTGAACATCTGCTGCTAGCAATAGTTTCAGATAACAAAGACCCTTTGGCTTTACTTTTAAAAGACTTCGGCATAAACCGGGAAAAGTTGCTCTCGGTCTTGACCGAGGTTCGCGGCCACCAGCGCGTCACCTCGCAAAACCCGGAGGAGACCTACCAGGCCCTGGAAAAATACGGCATTGACTTGACCAAGGCGGCAGCCCAGGATAAACTTGACCCGGTTATCGGTCGCGATGATGAAATTCGTCGGGTAATTCAGGTACTTTCCCGCCGGACCAAGAATAATCCTGTCTTAATCGGAGAACCCGGCGTCGGCAAAACCGCCATCGTCGAAGGTCTGGCCCAGCGCATCTTTATCCAGGATGTCCCCGAAAGCTTAAAAAACAAACGCCTGATCTCGCTCGATATGGGGTCCTTGATTGCCGGCGCCAAATTTCGCGGCGAATTTGAAGAGCGTTTGAAAGCTGTTCTCAAGGAGGTCAAAGAGGCCCAAGGCAAGGTTATCCTCTTTATCGATGAACTCCATACCGTCGTCGGTGCCGGCAAAACCGAAGGTTCAATGGATGCCGGCAACCTCTTAAAGCCGATGCTGGCCCGCGGCGAACTCCACTGTGTCGGCGCCACCACCTTAAATGAATATCGCCTCTATATAGAAAAAGATGCAGCTTTGGAGCGCCGCTTTCAGCCAGTCCTAGTCGACCAGCCCACGGTTAATGATACGATCTCGATTTTGCGGGGCTTAAAAGAGCGTTACGAGGTCCACCACGGCATTCAGATTAAGGATACCGCCCTGGTGGCGGCCGCAGTCCTCTCAAACCGTTATATCAGCGACCGTTTTCTCCCCGACAAAGCGATCGACTTAGTCGATGAGGCGGGAGCCCGGCTCCGCACCGAGATCGACAGTATGCCAAGCGAGCTTGACGAGGTCACCCGCAGAATTATGCAACTTGAGATCGAGCGTGAAGCCTTAAAAAAAGAACGCGACAAAGCTTCCCGTCAGCACCTCGAAAAACTCGAAAAAGAGCTCGCCGACTGGCAGACAAAAAGTAAAACGCTAACCGCCCGCTGGCAACTTGAGAAAGAGCAGATCGCTAAACTTCGCGAAATTGGCAAGGATATCGAAGCCATCAAACTCGAGATTGAAAAAGCTGAACGTGACTACGACCTCAATAAAGCGGCCGAGCTTAAATATGACCGCCTGACCAAACTTGAAAAAGAGCGTGAAACGGCTCAACAATCGATCACTGAAAGCCAGGCCGATGGCGGCAGTCTCTTGAAAGAGGTCGTCGATGAAGAGGATATCGCCACCATCATCAGCCGCTGGACCTCAATCCCGATCAGCAAACTCCTCCAGGGCGAACGTGATAAACTGATCCATTTGAACAAGCATCTCCATCAACGAGTTATCGGCCAGGAAAACGCGGTCCAGGCGGTAGCCGATGCCGTAGTTAGGGCCCGGGCCGGAATCAACGACCCGCAATGCCCCTTGGGCAGCTTTATTTTCTTAGGGCCGAGTGGGGTCGGCAA
>Ga0307990_1001039_pt1 | contig 23752 bp, 35 predicted proteins | sample EllFjometagen129_FD_203168 | JGI IMG/M metagenome (GOLD analysis project Ga0307990, IMG submission 203168) | Marine microbial communities from Ellis Fjord, Antarctic Ocean - #129 | ecosystem: Environmental > Aquatic > Marine > Unclassified | place: Southern Ocean | collected 2014-10-08
TGATTAAGCCTTACCTTGAACAGGGCTGTCTGGTCTTGGTTGATCGATACGTTGATTCAACCTGGGTTTACCAGGGATATGCCCGAAACGGGGATCTGAATCTGATTACCCGATTAAATAAACTGGTAACCGGAGGACTCCTTCCCCGCCGAACATTTCTGCTGGATTGTCCGCCGGAGCTTGGTTTGCAAAGAGCCCAGAACCGTAATCTGACAGATGGCAGCCAGGGGAAAGAGGATCGATTTGAGCAGTTGGAAATTGCCTTCCATCAGCGGGTACGGGATGGGTTTCTGCAGCTGGCAAAAGAGCATCCTGAACGGTTTATGACTCTGGATGCTTCCCAGGAAATTCAGGCCATTCATCTACAGATTAGTCAGGTTTTACAGGACTTCTATGTCGCTTAACGAAGTAATCGGCCAGCAGCAGGCAGTTACCCAACTTGCGGCCATGGCCCGCTCAGAGAATATCCCGGCAGCGCTGTTGTTGACTGGTATGGAAGGTGTTGGCAAATGTTTTACCGCTTTTCAACTGGCGCAGGTGGTTAACTGTCGCCATGCGGCTCCTGATGATGCCTGTGGTGTCTGTCCGGATTGCCGGCAGATTGCCAGACGGGTACATCCTGATGTACTCCTGGTTGAAGCGGAAAAAAATCAGATTAAAATCGATCAGATAAGGGAACTCCACCATTACCTTGGTTTTGCCCCATTAAACGGCCGGTTTAAGGTTGTTATTATCAATGACGCCCACCTGCTTAATGCGGTGGCGGCCAATGCATTGCTGAAAACCCTGGAAGAACCACCAGATCAGACTCTTTTCATCCTGGTTACTCACCGTCAGCAGCTACTTTTGCCTACCATTCTGTCCCGTTGTATTTCCTTGTCCTTTAAACCATTGAGCCATGATGTTCTCAGGCAGATATTAGCCTCCCGGGAAAAAGATGTTGATGTAAAATCAATGGATCAAGCGATTGCTTTGGGTGGAGGCAGCGTATCCAGGGCACAATATTTCCTGGATGAAAACCGGTTGGTCTGGTGTAATAATTTTCTTGCCAGAATATGCGCTTTATCGGCTGAAAATTTTGAAGATATTTTTGCTCTTGCTGATGAAATAGGCAAGGATGCAGAGAATGTTGAAGTCTCTCATTATGTACTGGAAACCTTTGTTCGTGATGCGCTGATCCTGGCTAATTCATCGGACGTCAATGGTCTGGTTTTATTCCATGCCGGCCAGCTTGAATTGTTACGCAAGTTTGCTGCCAATCGGACGCCGGAAGAACTGGTTTTCTGGTTGGAAGAGCTAAATCGCTTGCAAAGTCGCTTGCTTTTCAATATAAATATTAAACTGGCTTGGGAGGCATTATTGATGAAGCTGGTAGCGTTGCAAATAACGAAGAGATAATGTGATTTCATTTTTAGTGCCTTACAGGTTGTTTCCTGGTTTGAAAAACAAGAAAATGTTAAGTGCTTCACGGGTTCTTTGCCGTCAGGCAAAGGTTCTGATGAAGAAACTTATGCAAGGCTCTGATAAGAGCACTTATTTGTGGGTGCATTAATTAAATTTTTTTGGTTGCGGGCTTCAAACCCGCATTTGAGGGATGATGTGAAAAGATATGCAGGGATAAGTATTCGGGGTTCGAAAAAAATTTTTTATTTTGAGGCTGGAGCATTGTCTCTGGAAATCGGAGATGATGTTGTTATTGAGACCGAACGGGGAGTAAATATCGGTACGGTTAAAGTCTTGCCAACCAATGAGCTGCCAAAAAAACTACTGGCGAATAAAAAATCAATGAAAAAAGTAATACACAAAGCCAGGGAGGATGATTATAAGCGTTTGGCTGAAAATAAAATCAAAGAAGATGAAGCGTTTAAGGTTTGTGCTCGTCTAATTGATGAACTGCAAATGGCAATGAAATTAATCCGTACTGAATATCTTCATGATGGCAGCAAGGCTATTTTCTATTTCATGGCCGAAAACCGGGTTGATTTTCGTGAACTGGTCAGAAATCTTGCTCACCAGCTTCATGTACGGATTGAAATGAGGCAAATCGGCATTCGTGATGCTGCTGGAATGGTTGGTGGCGTTGGCGTTTGTGGCCGGGAATTATGTTGTTCATCATTTCTTTATGATTTTGATCCGGTAACCGTGAAAATGGCCAAGGAGCAGGGATTGGCTCTGAACCCGGTTAAAATATCCGGTTTGTGTGGTCGTCTCATGTGTTGTCTTGGCTATGAATATGAAAATTATCTGCAGATGAGAAAAGAAAGGCAGTCTCATGCCAAGCAGGATGAAAAAGGGAAATAAGATATGACTATGGTGTCCAAGGATACTTTTTATATTACCACCCCCATCTATTATGTTAATGATGTTCCCCACATCGGACATGCCTATACGACCGTTGCCGCTGATGTTGTGGCCAGATATCAGCGTTTGCTGGGCAGGGAAGTCTTTTTCCTGACCGGGACGGATGAACATGGGATGAAAATAGAGAAAACCGCGGACCAGAGAGGCATGACACCCCAGGAGTTGGTGGATGAGGTTGTTGAGCGGTTTCAACATCTTTGGGAAGTGTTGAATATCTCCCACGATGACTTTATTCGCACAACCGAAGAACGTCATGCCCGGGCGGTTAGTGCTTTCTTTAAAAAAGTTCAGGAGAATGGGGATATTTATCTGGGAAGTTATGAAGACTGGTACTGTATTCCCTGTGAAACGTTCTGGACGGCGAACCAACTGGATGACGGCAATTGTCCTGGGTGTGGCCGACCGGCGGAAAAGGTAAAAGAAAAAAGTTATTTTTTCCGTATGTCCCGCTACCGGGAACAGTTGCTGGCCCATATTGAAGAACATCCTGAATTTATTCAGCCAACGTCCAAGCGTAATGAAATTCTCAGTTTCATCAAGGAAGAATTGCGTGATCTGAGTATCAGCCGCACCAGTTTCAGTTGGGGAATTCCGGTTCCCGGTGATGAGAAACATGTGATTTATGTCTGGTTCGATGCCTTGATCAATTATATTACCGCCGCGGGTTATCCCGATGATCAAAAGCGCTTTTCCCGTCTGTGGCCGGCCGACATCCACCTGATTGGTAAGGATATCCTCCGCTTTCATGCCGTCTACTGGCCGACATTTCTTTTTGCCGCCGGTCTGCCTCTGCCCCGCAAGGTATTTGCCCATGGTTGGTGGACGGTTGAAGGAGAAAAAATGTCCAAATCCCGGGGGAATGTGGTGGATCCGGTAGCCATAGCTGAGGAGTATGGCGTCGATCCCTTTCGCTATTTTCTTTTACGAGAAGTCCCTTTTGGTCTGGACGGAGATTTTTCACGATCGGCAATAAAAGGCAGGTTGAACAGCGATCTTGCCAATGATTTGGGCAATCTTTTCAGCCGATCGATTTCCATGATCGGCAAATACCGCCAGGGGAAAGTTCCGCTTCCCGATCCTTCAGACCAGCGATATGCTGGTTTTTCCATCCTTGCCGCTGAAATCTTTGCTGAAGTTTCCGCCGGGATGGAAGATTTGGCTTTCTCAAAGGTTCTGCAGTCAATATGGAAACTGGTGGTCAAGGGAAATAAATTTATTGATCAGCAGGCTCCCTGGACCTTGGCCAAGGATGATGAAAAGGCGAAGGAATTAGACCAGGTACTCTATTGTATTGCTGAAGTGCTCAGGCTGCTTTCTGCCTATCTTTTACCTTTTATGCCGGAACGATCCGGGGAAATGATTCGGCAACTGGGCCTGACCCGGGAACATTATTCTCAAGCAGAAGAGATTTTTTCTTGGGGAAAGATACCGTCCGGGACCATGGTGGCACGAGGGAAATCATTATTCCCGCGTTTGGATTAGTTGGAAAAAATATTGGTGTTCGCCCCGGGGACCAAAACCGCTATGAGCCAAACCCGAACATCCTGTAATGTTTCTGGTAATGCAAGTCAGAAAGTTGAGTTTGTAAATATACGGTAATTTTGGCTGATGGAAACGTAGGCTATGGCAAAAAGAAATAACCCGCAGCGCGGTGGCAAAGGTGGTTATGTCGGTGATCTGCTGCCAGGAGTTATCGATAAGTATCGCCTGCGGAAAAAAATGTCACTTTACCAGTTGTTTGCCAGATGGCCGGAGGTGGTGGGTCCGCAGCTGGTAAAAAAGTGTCAGCCTCTCTTTATCAATCGGAAAAAACTTCATATCAAGGTTGTCAATCATGCATGGATGCATCAGCTTTATTTTTTCCAAGATCGGATTATTGATCGCTTCAATGAATTAGCTGGAGATAAAATACTTATTACTCACCTGCATTTTGAGCTGGGAGAAATAGAAGTTGAAAACCAGCCTAAACCTGATTCCATCGTTACGACCTGTCCTTCCCGCCTGATAGGTGAATGGGAGAAAAAAAAGATAAAAAAAGAAATATGCCGTCATGTGAAAGATCCTGAACTGGCGGATATTCTCTATCAGTTACGCTTGAAAGACCGAATACAGCAGCTGTTGAATTGAAACAGTTGACTGTCTTGAAAAATGAGAATTATTGTTTGAGTACAAGGCGGGCGAAAATTATAACCGCGGGAATATATGTTATATTTTGAGGATTATAATGTGAGCCTAATGCCGTAATCGAGCAAAAAGACCATTTTTTAAGGTAGTCTGATGAATCATGTCGTTCCTGGAACCCTCTACATAATTCCCACTCCTATTGGCAATCTTGGTGACCTGACCGCAAGGGCTTTAGAAACCCTGAAACAGGTTGATAAGGTTGCGGCTGAAGATACCCGCACTGCCCGAAAATTATTTACCCACTTTAGCATTGATACTCCCCTGATTCCATTCCATGAATACAGTGCCGCAAGTCGAGTAACATCTTTTGTGCAACAGTTGAAAGAAGGTCAGAGTATCGGCTTGGTTTCGGAAGCGGGAACTCCCGGTATCTCAGATCCTGGTTTTGCCCTGATCCGGGCGGCGATTGCTGCTGATATCCCCCTGGTTTCCCTGCCTGGTCCCTGTGCGGCCATTACTGCTTTGACTGCCTCCGGGTTGCCGATGAATGAATACTATTTTGTCGGTTTTCTGCCAGCAAAGAAAAGCGCTCGTAACAAACGCCTGGCCGAACTGGCTGAGATACCTGCCACCATGATATTCTATGAGTCACCCCGGCGTCTGAAGGCAACTCTGGCAGCGGTGGCGGAAACTTTTGGTAATCGGAAAATCTGCATTGCCCGGGAACTGACCAAAATTTATGAGGAATATATTCGTGGTCCGGTTGAGGATATTATTGTCCGGGAAAGTGAACGTGACTGGCGGGGGGAGATTACTCTGCTGGTTGCCGGTGCCATAAAAGATGACCACCGGACAGTGGCTGATCCGGAACAGGTAATTGATTACCTGCGACAATTGTTTGCTTCCGGAGAAATGTCTACCAGGGATTTGGTGGAAGCCTTACAGACCGAATTTTCCGGTTGGCGGAAAAAAGATCTTTATCGGCTGGTTTTGGATGCCGACAAGTAAAGGGGTGTTATGAATCTTTGTGAATTCCTCAGGGACAAACGTAGCGAGATTATTGCACCATTAAAATCAGGTCCTCTGGGCCTGGTAAAAATAAAACGGTTCTGCCGCTTGAATGCTTTTGAAATCGCGGTGACGTAGCCATAAATCGGATGAAATACCAAGAACTCTGGCCTCGGATAGTCCGATTTAAGCGATTTCTTTATTTGCAGTGTCCATCTTCTGTACAGGTTGTCCCCACAGGACAGCATCCCAACTGGTCTGGGCAGCAAAACCATCCTGCCGGGCAGCAACCATTGCCGCAGCAGGCTTTACCGTCTGGGCAGCAATGATCTAGGCAGCAATGATCTCCTGCCGGGCAGCAATTACCATCGCTGCAGCAGACCGCACCGTCTGGACAGCAATTGCGACCGCCGCAGCAAAAGGTTCCTGCTTCGCAGCAATAATCGCCGCAGCAAGTAGTTCCGTCTGGGCAGTAACCACCGGGACAGCAAATATTTCCTGCTGGGATGCAATAATCGCCGCAATTTATAGGATATTCCGGGCAACAAGCCGGAGGATCACAACTAGGCGTCTCACAGGGTTTGTCCTCGTCGTCGCAGTCCTGGTCAATACCGTCTTCACAGATTTCCTGGTTGCCTGGAAAGCGCTCCGGATCCTTAGGGGCGCAGTCATCGTCATCAAGTGAGCCATCATTGTCGTCGTCGGGGTCGCAACGATCCACAATGCCGTCATCGTCGAAATCCGGCAGGCCGGAAAAATCCACCCTGACAGAGGTTGAACCTGAAAAGACCGTACCCTCATTTCCATAAGCCTCGCAAGAGATCGGAAGGGTTTGTTCACAGATTCCACTGGGTATTAAGACGGGTGTCGACCCACCGGTTGGAGGAATACTGAAACCCGCAACCCCGGCTGAGCCGGTGATACCGGCTATCTTGGACTTGAAAATAATTGGAACGATCACGGTAACGGTTACATACTCTCCAGGAACAACCTGTGCCGGTTCAACCGACAGACTGCAGGCACCCGTCTGACCGGGCCGTCCCCGTCCCCCGGGGTTCGGGGTGGGGGTGTTCACATTTTTTTCGACTAAATCAATCACTCTACTATAGAACAACCATTCTATCCAGGCATTGAGATCAAACGGAGAAGTCCAGGGTTTACTGGGAGCAACAATTTCTTTCCCAGCCTTCAAGACCTCTTCAAGAGCTTTACGATCAGTATTAGGGTCGCCGGCAGCAGCATCACGCGCATAATCTCCAAATTTAAGCAATTTTGGAACAAAATCGCTGGAATAGCCCGCGCAAAGTAGAGTTCCAACAGCCAGGGCTCCAATAAGGAGGAGAGAAACAAAACCCTTTTCACGGGATGAAGGTTTGAGCAGTATATGTAGACATCGATTCAACCAGGCCATGATCCATCCCTCCTATTTTCCAGAAATGACTGAGATGAGCTGAGCATCAAGGAATCCAAAGATGATCCCATCATATAGGTATGTTTTATACACTCCAATATCCAGGTTCTCGGTAAAGGTTTTCAGGGGTTCACCATGCCAGGATTTGATCTGGCTCAATGTGGTGTCCATGTGGTAGCGTTCCGGGTGATTTACCCCCTCCGGAGCGTCTGCAAGTTTGTTTTGTAAAGCTTCCTCATGGACAAATACTCCATTGATGAAGTTTTCCCCTAATCCTTGTTTCAGGTAGATCCAGCTTTCATCTATGCGTCGATCCTTTCCATCATGACTGAACATTTTCACGAATTGCAGGGGGTAGCCAATTTCGTCGATAAAGGCTTTTTGAGCCGGAGAAAGGGGGGTGAAAACCATGGTGCGAGCAGCAATATTGCTCATCCAGTTCTGTTCCTTGGCCAAATCAGTCCCGGTTTTGACCAGCAGAGCTAAGAAGTTATAGGTCCCGTTCGGTAAAGAGGCCGGCAATGGAAACTCAGGCAGAATTAGAACGGAGGCGCTTTGGGCCGGGATGTTTGTTTTGTAGGCAACTAAATCGGTTGTCAATCCGGTTGGGCCAAGCAGGTAGGCTGCTCCCCCCGGAAGAACGATTGCTATGTACAAGTCGACATTGCCGGAAACAGTCCCCGGAACGACTGCCAGTGAACAGCCAAAGGATGTGTCAGGGATGTTTACATCAGCGTTCATCTTAATGTCCAGTTGATGCTTGGTCCCCTGAACCTGGGGTTCTTGAAAATCTACCTCGAGTTGGAATGTTGTGTTGTCGCTATTGCTATCATATCTGGAATGCTGGGCGGTGTTGGTCGACGCTCCGCCGGATGCTGCACTGGTGCCATACGAATAGAGTTCAACCTTGAGCCAGATGTCTTTGGCTCCAATGAAGCTCTGAGGCAAAGAACCTTGAAAGGAGCCACTGTTTGCCTGCCCATATTCAGGGGGGGCAGCTTCAGCAATCTTTATCCAGGAGTTTCTATCCGTTGATCCGAAAATTAAACTTCGGCCCTGGCTGTAGTTCCAGTGAAATGTCCAGGTGCTTATGAATAGATCAGCTTTCTGGATGGGGTGGTTGAAGGGGAAATGGTAGACGATAATGCCCGGGGATGTCTGCGCGAGTGTTTCCGCCCCCTTGGCCGGTTTCCAGCAAGTAACACTGCCTTCGGAGTTCAGTTCTACATTGATTTTCTGAACAATGTAATCATCTGCATGTTCAGACGTCGGGTTTTTGTAAGTGTAGGAAAAATCTGAAGCTGCATATAAGGGAGTCGTCAAAAATACGAATAAAAGAACTGCCATCACCTTCTTCATTTCAGCCTCCTTGATTAAAAAGTGTAGTAAGAGGAAGATAACCTGGAAATGTCTACGTATGGTTGTCTCTATCAACCACCAGCAATTATGCTATCAACTTGCTGGCTTGGCATACAGCTCACCCCATATTTCAAGATATCAGGCAATTTATCATTTGTCAAAAAAAAATCCAGGGTAGGTTTTGGAAACTGGAGAAACCGGGGTCAGACCCCGGTTTCTCCAGTTAAGATGATCTCTGAAAATCCCATAGATTTATGGATAAGGGTAATAATTCAACTTTCTGAATTGTTCTAAAAAACCGCCTGCCTGTCGCCGTGCCTGCCGGCAGGCTGGGCAGACACGGCTATGAGCCAAGCCCGAACATCCTGTAAAGTCCCTGGCAATGAAAGTCAGAAAGTTGAGTTATCAGCTTCACCGAACAGGAATACCTCGGCTACGAAGGTAGTCTTTGACCTCGCCAACCCCTATAATTCCGAAGTGAAATACCGACGCAGCTAGCAAAATGGAAGCACCAGCTTGAACGGCGTCAAAGAAATGTTCCAGTTTTCCAGCCCCACCAGAGGCTACTACTTCCGCTGAAACTGCTTCCTTGATAGCCTTGATTATTGGCAGGTCATAGCCGGTCTGGACACCGTCTCCTGCTTTGCTGGTGGGGAGGATGACCGGAACTCCATAACCGTCAATCTGTTTTGCCCATTCAATGGCATCAAAGCCGGTGGCTGTACGCCCGCCGTCAATATAGACTTCATAGCCTGAGGGCAAGGCGGTGTTCTGATCCACATCGATGGCAACCGTTACCTTGTCAGCACCAAAAGCTTTCACCATTTCCGCGATTACTTCAGGTTTCCGAAAGGCGGCACTACTGGTGGATACTTTGTCTGCTCCGGCACTCAGCACCGCTTCCGCTGATCTTACATCAGCAATACCTCCGCCAACTGTAAACGGAACTGTGGTAACCTCAGAGACCCGTTTAACCACGTTAAGCATAGTGGATCTGCCTTCTACTGTGGCAGTGATATCCAGCAAGGCGAGCTCGTCGGCTCCGGCCTCACAATAAGCTTTAGCGCATTCTTCCGGATTGCCGGCATCCTTGATGTCGATGAAATGAATCCCCTTGACAACCCGGCCATTCTGCATATCGAGGCATGGCATAATCTTAATCTGTTGTCCCATTTTTTCCTCCTTCTTGGTTGTTGACAATATCCTCCAATAAAATGCCAAATTTTTCATTGATTTCCCGCTGAAATGAGGTTGCCTTCAGTTCGGCCTCAACAAGTTTAGTCAAAAAATATTTATTGCCGATATTGCGTTTCCGCAAAGAGGAAAATCGCTTTTTTAAAGTTGTAGGCTGGTCGAATTCAACCAGAAAATCGATTAAAGGTATCAATTTCTCTTCAAATGAAGTGGGGATAAAGTCTTTTTCTGGCAAACCATATTGTACCGCTTCCCGGCGGTTGAGACCATAAAGGATGTGCGAGGCACAAACGAAGGCATCCCTGTGATACCCTGGTTTTGTAAGCAGTTTATAGCCTTCCACTCCATGAAGAATTGGATCATGAGTTACATATCGGCCAATATCATGCAGGAGTGCTGCAGAGTGCAGGAATTTAGTGTCAAGTTCAGTCTTCTCCCATAAAGCCGTGGAAATAATGGATGCTAAATCAGTAACCGCAAGACAGTGCTTGGTCCATGCGGCCTCTTTTCCGTATCGATCCAGTATATTGAGAGCATTTTTATATAAGAGCATTGTTTACCATATTTCAATTTGCTTTGCGAGTATTACCATTGGCAACCTTAAATGTACCGTTTAGCGATTTGTTGGAAGTTGTTTTTTTGGTATAATGATTAATGGAGAATCTGGCTGAGAAATAATTTAGTTTTTTTATGTTGTGGATGATCAAAAAACTCATCCGGGGTATTTTCTTCTACAATCCTGCCTTCGTCCATGAACAATACCCGGTGGGCGACGCTCTTGGCAAATCCCATCTCATGGGTTACCACAATCATGGTCATCCCTTCATGGGCCAGGCTGATCATGACATCCAGCACTTCCTTGACCATTTCCGGATCCAGGGCCGAGGTGGGTTCATCAAAGAGCATGACTTTCGGTTTCATGCACAGGCTTCTGGCGATGGCTACCCTTTGCTGTTGTCCTCCTGAAAGCTGACCGGGAAATTTTTTTGCCTGCTCAGTGATATGCACCTTTTCCAGGTAATACATAGCCAGGTCTTCGGCTTCTTTCCGCGGTATTTTTCGAACCCAGATTGGTCCCAGAGTCAGGTTGCCCAGGATTGTCAGGTGAGGAAAAAGGTTGAAATGCTGAAAGACCATTCCCACTTCTTCCCGGACTTTTTCAATATTTTTCAAGTTTTTACTTAATTCGATGCCATTGATAATAATCTGACCCCGTTGATGTTCTTCCAGCCGGTTAATACAGCGGATCATGGTGGACTTACCGGACCCGGATGGCCCGCAAACGACAATGCGTTCCCGGGTTTTAACCTCAAGGTTGATATCCTGTAATACATGAAACTCCCCAAACCATTTGTGCATTCTGGTGATCTTGATAATGAGATCATCACTTATGTGGTTAATTTTTTCTTTTGGTCGGGTATCGCTCATAGTTATCTTCATACTACTATTGGCAGATTATCTGTCCGTATTCAATTCTACTTCCAGTCGCCTGCTCCAGGTTGACATGAAATAACAGCAGATAAAATAGATCAGGGCTACGAACAGGTATGCTTCAGTGGAAAACCCCATCCACTTGGGATTGGAAAGGGTGGACTGAGTGGTTTTCAGGATGTCATAGAGGGCAATGATAACCACCAGCGAAGTATCCATGAAAGCAGAAATCAGGATGCTGACGGTTGGCGGAATAACAATCTTCAGGGCCTGGGGAAGGATAACCAGGTTTAGTATCTGCCCGGGTTTCAAGCCGAGGGACATGGCGGCTTCCGTTTGGCCACGACTGACGGACTGAATCCCAGCCCGAACAATTTCAGCCACAAAAGTGGCGGTGTAGAGAACGAATCCCAGAAGTAGAGCGGTGAATTCCGGTGAGATATTTAGGCCGCCAATGAAGTTGAAGCCCCGTAAAACCGGAGTGTTCATTGTTGTTGGCGCCCCGCCGGTAGCCCAGGCTAACAGGGGTAGAATTATGATGAGAAATAGAGATATGCGAAACAGCAGAAAAGATTTTCCGGTTTGTTCCTGTCTTTGTTTAGCCCATCGGCGGAGAAAATAAATCCCTGCACAGGCAACCAGGAATGCGATCAGCATAGAGACGTGGGCTGGGTGGTGGGCCGGGACGGCAACAACAAGTCCCCGGTTACTGATAAATACCCCTGGAATTGGTTTCAGGGCCTGGCGGGGAGATGGAAAAAATTGATAGAAGAGGGTGTACCAGATGATCCCCGACAATTCTTAGCAGTTCTTCAACTAGGAGGCTGTCCTGAAATGGGGGGCCCTATTTTTCTGGAAACTTTGTTTGGCATGGATTAGTATATGGATTATTATAGCTATCAGCATAAACATGATAGAGGTGTATTATGATAACTGTGCAGATGACTATTGATGAGGATCTTGTCAAAGAGGTTGACCAGGTATCGAAGCAGCTCCACACAAATCGTTCTGCTTTCACCCGAGAGGCTCTTCGCATGGCACTTGCCCGCCTCAGGATTGAACAACTGGAGCAAAAGCACCGTAAAGGGTACCAGAAAAACCCCGCAGCAGCCGATGAGTTTTCGGTCTGGGAAACAGAACAGGATTGGGGTGATGAATGAAACACGGTGAAATTCGCTGGTACAAGTTTCCCCAACCGGATGAAAAAAGACCAGTTCTTATTCTGACACGAGATTCAGTGCTGCAATATCTTGGTGAGGTTACTGTCACTCCCATTACCCGTACGGTCCGTGATATCCCCACTGAGGTTTTTCTTTCGAAGGACGAAAGCATGCCGCGGGATTGTGCCGTCAACTGTGATCACCTGCAAACGGTATCAAAGAGGAAAATCGGTTCCATCATTACATCACTGCCCCCGGAGAAAATGGCCGACGTCGGGCGGGCGATCCGTTTTGCTTTTGATATCTAACAGAAAAGGGAATTATGGGAATTATATAAGCGCTATTGGGGAAAACACGCACGTCCGGCCTGGCAATCGCCGCCAGGTAATTTCGATCAAAAACCATCCCGGCCCGCTCTGTCAGTTCCACCAGCCACAATAAAGTGATGTCCAACAAACTGGTTTCCCGGTAGCCGCCGCCCACATTGCAATGGACCCCGGCAAAGCGGTATTGTTCCAATACCAGTCCCGCGCTTGGCTGAAAAATACGTGATCAAAACAGCCTGATTTTTACAGGCTCAAAAGTACCACGAAAATTCCTTATATCAAAATTCCAGGTTTTATAGTGCCTATCTTGACAACAACACCTAAGCCTGTTATACAAAGTTATACTACACTGAGCTAGGGAGGAAAAAATGTTAGCTATCCGTTTGGACAAGGAACTCAAACAAGAACTTGATCTGCTGGCTAAGGCTAAGGGCAGCAATCGCAGTGCCGTTGTGCGTGAAGCCATAGTCCACTATCTGGAAGACAATGAAGACTTGAGATTGGCACACCGAGCACTTAGTGAACCCGGACAACGAAAATCGCTCAAGGAGATAAGGATAGACCTTGGCCTGGACAGTTGAAATTGACAGCTTTGCCGAAAAGCAACTCCACAAACTGGATCGATCTGTGCAAAAACGACTTCTCGATTGGATTTCAGAACGTATCGATGGCTGTAAAAACCCAAGACATTTCGGCGAACCTTTACGTGGCAACCTGGCTGGTTTATGGCGCTACCGTGTTGGTGACTATCGCATAATATGTGAAATACAGGATGAAAAATTAATTGTTATAGCTTTCGCTATAGGATATCGCCGAAAAATCTACCCACACCGAAATTAAAATCGTAAAAAAACAGGTATCATGTCTCCGGTTTTTCTACCACACACCTTGTACCAACTAACTTTCCGGCCAGCCCCGCTACTCTTTTTCCCGGAATGATATTCCAGATAGTTTATATATTGCCGGGAAGAGTTATGTCCTCCCAGATTTTCAACTATTTTGACTTCCGGGACACCCTGTACTCATCCAACTACAATGGATATGGCGCTTAGGATTGGCAAGTTTGCAGGCAATGGGCCAAGCCTCTGGTTGCGTATGCAGCAAGTATACGATTTGTGGTACGCTGAGCAGAGGATGAAGGACGAGCTATCTAAGATTGAAACAGTTGCATCAGCCTCCGGGACTCCGATTATCCAGGTGTTCCCGGAGTAAGGTGCGCATTAATTCCCGGCCTTTTTTTTCAAGAGCTTGCTCAAGTTCGCTTTCTTCCCTTTTCTTCCCTTGACGAAGTTATGCCCGCCACCGTAGAGGGCTTTTCACCTTTGGTCAAAAATCAGTATCTGGCTTTGTGCCGCAGCTTTCCTTAAAGCCGTATCCAGGGTAGCCAAAGGGAGGTTCCTGCGCATCGCTAAATCCAGGTATGAGGCATCATATGTTGACAATTGGCGGTGCCTGGCCAAGGCCACAATTTCTCTCATCATCCTATCGGGAGTTTCCTGGTCAACAGAAATCGGCAGATTATAGAGCAGGGAAAGAAAACGGACGCTGCTGCGCGCCATGGATTCCTTACATGTTGCCTACGCTCTTGAGTGGAAGGCCGATGTATTTGTGACTTCCGACAGAAAACAATGGGATGCCGCCACCCGTGCAGGTCTTCGCTGTGAGTATTTTTAAACCAAAGGTGCCCCCCCCTTCTTGTAGCTCAGCATGCCGACGGGTCATCAAGGTCTGTTCCCGATTTTCCCTGATAAAAATCTCCCGGATATTGAATGCGAAGAGAGTGAGATATGAGGAGAAATTTAACGGGATGGTTGCTTTTGTCAAGATTAAAGATTTGACCCCATTTGACTTCTTGCAAAGATGTACCGAAAGCAAAAACCGTGGTCTGTCCCCTATTTTACTACTCCACCTTATTCATTTGACTTGGCCGGTCGGGGCTGATAAATATGTCCTCTCAGAAGATAATTGGTCGGCGCCGGCTGCTTCCCTGGAGAGATAATGGAAGAAAAACATCTGGAAATCCTGCTTGAAGATATTAGTGGCAAGTTTGACTTGGTTCTGGAAGGTCATGGCGTCCTGCGTCACGAAATTCAGCGCACTCGGGAAGAACTGAATGAAAAGATTGATCTCAATACTACGATGATCAAAGCCCTTAACGAAAAAATTGACGGAGTAGATCAGCGCCTGAGTGCTAAGATAGATTCGGTAGATCAGCGTCTGTGTGCCAAGATTGATTCAGTAGATCAGTGCTTGAATGCTAAGATAGACGCGGTTGATAAACGTTTGGGTGATAAACTTGACGGAGTTGCTGCTGATTTGGCTGACCACCGCCAAGATACTGAACTCCACGGTCATTACCGGGTCTGCGAAAAACCATAAACTCCCTTTCTCCATACTGTCCCCATAATTCTCCAGGACTGTATCTGCCGCCTGCCTGCAGGTGGGGTTGGAACCATGAAGATACCGCGTTTCAGCCGGACGATTTCTTTCTTTTTGTGTGACTATTCAGGTCAGTTTTTTCTAACCTCAAGCAATTACATTCCAGTGAGCTGTTAAAGGGGGGTTTTATTCGTGTTCGGTGAAGCGCAACTTTATCATCTTCATCTACCTGTGATTGCGAAGTGTGTCAGAAAAAAGGCGATGATGCCGTAGTTGCCTACCTGGATTGTCGGAAAACACCGAACAAAACCATCAAATTTGTTCTGCTCGGGCTTCATGACGGTGCCTACGGAATATCGCAGAATCCTTTCACTTTTAACCTTTTTTTTGACATCACAACATTATGATGTTATCGTGTCTGAATCAAAGCCAATAGTTTACTAACTCACGGTAATTTACAGAGAGAGGGGAAGATGTCTGCATTAACCAAGCGATCCACAGTCTATTTTGATCCGGCAATTCATAAGATTTTGAAGGTAAAGGCTTTAGAAACTTCACAGTCTATTTCGGATATTGTCAATGAAGCGCTCTTGCATGAGTTAGCCGATGATGCTGCAGATCTTCAGGTGTTTGCAGAGAGAGCTATGGAGCCGACGATTTCCTTCGAAGCGTTGCTGGCAGAGTTAAAGGCCGATGGCAAAATATAAAATTGAGGTGAAAAAGTCGGTCGCGAAAGAATTGCAAAAAATCCCTTCTAAAAGTTTGCAAAAAATTTTGGCAAAGATCGCAAGTCTTGCCGATAATCCCCATTCTTCAGGAAGTGTGAAACTTTCCAGTCAGAATAAATACCGGCTCCGTTTTGGTGATTACAGGATACTTTACAAAGTTGAAGATGAAATTTTGACGATTTTTATTGTTAAAGTAGGAAACCGGAAAGATGTCTATCGTAATCTCTAAGAAAAATGGGGTCACACCTATTTTCCCGCACATTAAGTTGCAATTGCCGAACAGCGTACAATAAATCATAAAAATCACGTATAGCTGGTTTCCTTCTGGTTAGTGCCGCCCGCACTTTTTCCGCGTATGCCTCCTTAAGCGCCATTGGCTGAACAGGAAAAACTGGCAGTCTTGGATAAATCCTCCAGCAGCTGACTGTCCTTCCCGCTTTCCTGTCGTATCTATTCATACCCTTTGGGCAAGCTGTTGAAACGGGACCAGTCGTAGACGGAATCCATCAGGGTTCTTGTTTTGGATGAATAGATAATTTTGCCGCCCTCCCTGGTAGTGAAGCTCTGGGTGCCCGCCCAGGCGCTGGTCAGCGATTTTTATACATTGAAACGTCAGGTTGCCAATTGTTCTGCGGCCTGAAATGGCATTGTTGTAAACATAGGTGATGCTGGTGAGCTGTTCCTCGAAACTGTTTCCTCTCCCAGCCTGCCGATAGGCCGCAGTGTTCAACGCCAACTATAATTCCCGGTCTGTTTATCTGGATCTGCCCCCTTTTTCTGTCCTGACACTCCTGGGTCTAAATTGTGTGCTAACCAATCAATATGCAAGGTAAATATTTTCCTCGAAAGCTCGAAGTAGAACTTAGTGACTACCTGCGTGATTTTCCTGCCGTTGTGGTTTTGGGACCGCGGCAGTGCGGTAAATCCACCTTGGCGAAAGCCCTGATCAAAAAAACAGGTGGAGCCATCTACCTTGATCTTGAGAACCCGTCAGACCTGGCAAAGCTGCACGATCCCGAGCTTTTTTTTGCCGGTCATCAAAACAAGCTGGTCTGTCTGGATGAAGTCCAGCGATTGCCGGAAATCTTTGCTCCGCTGCGCAGTATTATCGATGCCCAAAATCGCCATGGCCAGTTCCTTTTCCTCGGTTCAGCTTCTCGTGATCTCCTGCGCCAAAGTTCCGAAACCTTGGCCGGTCGCCTCGCCTACCTGGAACTGACTCCATTTCTCTGCTCCGAAGTTGTCGGGGAACCCCCACTTTTCAACCTTCGGGATCTCTGGCTGCGGGGCGGTTTTCCAAAAAGTCTGCTGGCCCGCAATCAGAAAGTCAGCCTCCGCTGGCGTGACAACTTTATGCGCATTTTTTTAGAGCGCGATATTCCCCAATTGGGTTTTAGAATCCCGGCACCGGCTTTGCGGCGGACCTGGCAAATGTGTGCCCACAACCAGGGTCAGCTGCTTAAAAGCTCCCAGCTTGGTTCAGCCCTTGGCATCAGCCACACGACCCTGCGATCATACCTTGAACTGCTCAGCGAAACATTCATGCTGCGCATCCTGCCGCCTTTTGCCGCCAACGTCAAAAAACGGCTTGTCAAGGCTCCGAAGATTTATCTGAGGGACACGGGTATCCTGCATTTCATGCTGGCCATAGACAGTTATGATGACCTGCTGGCCTACCCAGTTTTCGGCGCTTCCTGGGAAACCCTGGTGCTCGAAAATGTGATCGCCACCCATCCTGGCTGGGAGCCATTTTTTTACCGGACGGCGGCCGGAGCGGAGATTGACCTGGTTCTGGTGCGTGGCCAAAAACGGATTGCCATTGAGTGCAAGGCCTCTACCGTGCCGACCGTGAGCCGGGGTTTTTGGAACGCCTTGCAAGACCTTGATGTCGATGAAGCCTGGATCATTGCTCCGGTTAACGAAGGCTATCCTTTTGCCGATAACGTCTGGGTGAAAACTTTACCGGAAATTATGCATCAAACATCCTGAACCCGCATTATAGGGACAGTATATGTAATTAAAGGAAGCTTCGTGCTTGATTCACGGTCTTGCCGGGCCAAAGGGGGGACACCTTGGAAGGTATAGGGAAATCTCAGCTTTCCACTGGAATTGCTGGCTGGCTTCGACTGGAATAAGTGGCTGATTTCACTTTTTAGTGTAACCAATATGTTGACAATGTAACAAAATATGATACAATACAAAAATGATTAAAAGCTTTAAGCACAAAGGACTCGCTGAACTGTTCCAGCGGGGTGGTTCCCGTCGGGTAAGACATGATTTACAATCACGCTCCCTGAGACGTTTGGAAGCTTTGGATCAAACAGAGTCATTGACGGATTTAAACGTACCTGGATTCAATTTCCACGGCTTACAGGGAATACCTAAACGTTACAGTATCCATGTTAACGGTCCATGGCGTATCACCTTTGAATGGGAAGAGGGTGAGGTTCTACAGGTCGATCTTGAACAATATCATTGAGGTGAAGTCATGGGAGAATATTTTGTTAAGCGTCCTTTAAAACGTTCACCGGTTCATCCAGGTGAGATTTTACGTGAAGATGTGCTTCCAAACATTGGTTTGTCAGTAAGCGAAGTTGCAAGACGTCTCGGTATTTCTCGCCAGCAGTTACATCGCGTTTTAGCCTGTACTCATCCAATTACAACGGATATGGCGCTTAGGATTGGTAAGTTTGCAGGCAATGGGCCGGGTCTCTGGTTACGTATGCAGCGAGCATACGATTTGTGGTACGCTGAGCAGAGGATGAAGGATGAGCTATCTAAGATTGAAACAGTTGCATCAGCAGGATCCAGTGTCTAATGAAGTGTACCGTTCTTTCAGCTCATTTTTTGGTCGGCAGCTCTCCACCGCTGGCCTATCGCTGCCCGTCAACCATCTTTTTGTTTCCTTTCTCCTCAAAAAATTTCCCCTATTTTCTTACTATTTTCTTTACCCAATTCCGCCCCCTTTTTGTGTGCTACCAGGGAAATTAAATTTGACACAATTTTTTACAATGTGCTACACTGTAAATGATTGTGTCAAATCTATGCAGGGGGTAACTATGCAACGCTTAAGTATTAGAGAGATGCGCTCGTCTTTGGGGCGATTGGATCATCTTTTAGAGGAAGCCGGTGAATTGATTGTTACGCGCCATGGGAAGGCAATCGCCAGAATTTTTCCTATCGGTCAACAAAAAAAAAGGCCAAGTCATGCCGATCTACGTCGTTGTATGCCTTATCTCAGTACTGCTTCAGAAACTTTGATTCGCAGGGATCGAGATGAGCGCTGACAATATTGCCTATCTCGATACCAGTGCTTTGGCAAAATGGTATCTGAACGAGCAAAATTCAGACGAGTTTTCTGTATATATCCAGAAACTGGATGTTGCAATAATCAGCAGTTTGACTTGTATTGAGATGCGCTCCTTGTTGGCTCGTCGCAGAAGGATGAGTGAAATCGATGTTGAACTTGAATCGACTATTTATGCCGTGTTTCAAGATGATATTTCCCACGGCCATCTTCAGCTTTACCACGTAGAAAACTCTAATGTGAAAGCGGCTGCTGATCTTATTAACCGTTATCCAAAACATCCCTTAAGAACGCTGGACGCGCTGCACCTGGCGATTGTCAGAAGCTATGGGATTGCATCAGTGGCGACAGCAGATGGTGTCATGGCTAAAGTCGCAACCGAGATTGGGTGTACTGTTAAATTGTTCTAAGCCGGAGATTGTGGTTGTACTTCCAATTGCTTGTTCGTATAGAGAAAAAATAGGAAAAAATAGGGGACAGACCACGGTTTTTAAACCGTGGTCTGTCCCCTATTTTCTACTTTCTCAAAGATTGAGCTATGCAAGACCTGCCAAACTTTTCACTCTCCGCTCCTCGAATACTGAACCCCTGTTGCGCCTCAATGTCGAGAGCCGGGGAGACCGGGAGCTGATGGCGTGGGAAATGTGGGGAGATTCTCATTCTGTTGGATGAATGGGAAGCATGATCGATTCCCTTAGCAAAAGATGATTTGGACACTGCCTTTTCTCAGACTTGTTGACAAATGGGTGACAATGCGTTAAGTTTGGTGGTAAGGAGAACATATTATGAAGTTTGTTACAGTCAGGGACTTTAGAACATCACCCGCGCAGATATGGAAACAATTGCCGGAAGAACAAGAGATGGTGATAACCAATAATGGTAAACCCATTGCCTTGTTAACCCCCATAAGTGATGCAAATATTGAAGATACATTAAAGGCTGTAAGGAAGGCTAGAACTCTTAATGCGGTTAAGCGTATGCAAGAAATTTCAATGCGGAATGGCAACTCATTATTAAATGGTCAGGAGATCCAAAACGAAATAAGTGAGTCAAGAAAAAATTGAAAGTATGAAAATTGTCCTTGATACTAATGTTTTGGTTTCGGCATTAATAAACCCCAAAGGTATGCCGGCAAAAATTTTAAATATGATATTGAACGGAAAACTAATTACCCTGTATGATAATCGAATAATGGGTGAATATAGAGTGGTCTTAAGCCGGGAAAAGTTTAACTTTCCAACTGAAATTATCGAGCCGTTACTCGATTTCATAAAGTATGAGGGGGAATTTATAACCTCAGATCCACTTAAGACTAATTTTACAGATGAAGATGACAAAATGTTTCTTGAAGTAGCGATAAGTGGAAATGCTGAATATTTAATAACCGGTAACACAAAACATTTTCCAGCAGAGAAGTACATTGTAACTCCGAAAGTATTTATTGAGGAAAAAGCGGAAATTGACGGTTGATTTTGTTTTTGCCAGCGGCAGTTAAAGGCATAGATTGCGTAAATATGAGTGGATAAGAAAGAAAATAGGGGACAGACCACGGTTTTTAAACCGTGGTCTGTCCCCTATTTTCTTTTCTATTCTTGATGCAGATTCAGATGTCATTAGCGAGACAGCACTTTCTGAAGATTGGAATCGTCCAGAGGAGGAGGCATGGTCTCACGTCCGTTAAAATTAAACTACATTAACTTCTCTTGGTTCTGTTAACAAGACAATTCCTTGTAGAATTTCTTGTATCCTACCTTGCGATACTGTGCCTATTTTTTCAACCAAATCAGTTTTATTTACGGTATAAATTTGAGTAATATTCACAACACTCTTTTTAGGTAGATTAGCCTCACCCTTTTTTAGAGTTACATTACCAGGTGATGCCCCTCTTTTTAAATTGGATGTCAAAGAACAAACTACTACCCTATTGATATTACTTGCATTAAATAGATTGTTCTGAATTACAATATGAGGATGCTTGTAGCCAGGTTCAGACTCACTCGGTAACCCAAGGTCAACCCAGTATATTTCTCCTTGTTTAATTACCATGATTCATTACCAAGGTTGTCAATGTGTTTCCTCCGCATTCCACCTTGAATTATTCGTTCTTCTGAATCGGGATAATCACTAAATGCTTTATTTATTTGTGATAACAATTCCTGACTTTCTTGTTTTTTGATGAATTCCTGCACAGCCAAAACAAATAACTTGCTTCTTGAGACCTTAAGTTTTTTTGCTATTCTATTGACTTCTTGAAACAGGTCTTTCTGGATGGATATTGCGGTCTTTACACTTGTTGTCATAACTTGCCTCCTTTGACGAATACTATCGTTGATTTGCTTTATTATGGCTTTAAATTATACTATTGTCAATAAAATAATATAACTTTTGGCGTAATTTAGTTTATACTACCATTGTCACAGCTAACATTTGCTGCACTATATTGAACCGGCCCGGCTCAAACCTTTAAAAGTGCTTTACAATCATGCTCCCTGCGACGTTTGGAAGCTTTGGATCAAACAGAGTCATTGACGGATTTAAACTTACCTGGATTCAATTTCCACGGCTTACAGGGAATACCTAAACGTTACAGTATCCATGTTAACGGTCCATGGCGTATCACCTTTGAATGGGAAGAGGGTGAGGTTCTACGGGTCGATCTTGAACAATATCATTGAGGTGAAGTTATGGGAGAATATTTTGTTAAGTGTCCTTTAAAACGTTCACCGGTTCATCCAGGTGAGATTTTACGTGAAGATGTGCTTCCAGCCATTGGTTTGTTTCCTTTCTCCCCTCTGGCAAAATCAATTGAACAATTACTCCCAATTACTCATGTGTTCGTAAACGGCAGGTGTAGTTGTTTTTGTTCTTGACAAAAACAAAACTTACGGCTTATAAACTATAAAACAAATACATAGAATATATGTGGAGGTATCATGCCGCAATTACACTGTTATGTTCCGGATAAAGTAGCCGCGCAATTCCAGGAAAAAGCTAAACATGCCCATTTATCAGTTTCTAAATATCTGGCAAAACTTATAAAAAATGAAATTGCCAGTGAATGGCCAGAAGGTTATTTTGACCTTTTTGGCTCCTGGGAAGGAGGTCCTCTTGAACGCCCTGAGCAGGGTATCTATGAGAAGAGAGAGGAGTTAGGGTAAATGTGGTTGCTTGACAGTAATGTTTGTATTAACTTGCTCAACGCAAGGCATCCGGAAATTGAGCGAAATTTTCGCTTACACTCGCCATCAGAGATCGCTTTATGCAGTATTGTTAAAGCAGAGTTGCTTTTTGGAGCCAGACATAGTCAGAGAGTAGATGCCAATTTGCAACGTTTAAAAATTTTTTTCGCACCATTGGCCAGCTTTCCTTTTGATGACCGTTGTGCTGAAGAATATGGATTAATTAGAGAAGATTTAACAGTTCAAGGTAAATTTATTGGTCCTAATGATTTGCTGATTGCGGCTGTTGCTCGAGCGTATGATGCGACCCTGGTAACCCACAATACCGGAGAGTTTTGTCGAATTTCTGCTATCAGAATGCAAGATTGGGAAAAGTAAGCCTGAACCCGCTTCCTGGAGTTGCAAACGCGCCTTTGCCGAATGCGGCCTCTGGGATCATGAACCGCTCCTCTCGCACTCCAACGAAAGAGTTATGCCGAGGCGCCAGGATCATCTTTTAAGTTCGTTCCAAACCTGTGACATGGACGTCTAAGCCGGAGAGGTCCATTGTGACAATTCCGAGTCTCCGCACGACCTCTCATGCCCCACGTTGACCGACCTTAAATCCGAGCTAATCCAAAAAATATCTACCTGCGTCAACCATCTTTTTGTTCCTTTCCCCCCTCAAAAAATTTCCGCTTTCTGCCGATAACCTAAAAGTAGCAAGGCAGCGGCAACACAGTTTTTTTCATACTTTCTGCCGATTGTTCCTCCGGTGCGAAGTGTGCTATAGGTGTTGCACTGTCCGGCACTATCATCGCCCAAGCGATGCGCGGTCATGAACCCCGTTTTTTTCTGGAGCCGGGCGCCGGGGAGACCGGGAACTGAAACCTTTCCATAAAGGTAAGGAAATATGAAAAAAGCTTTGATCACCGGCATCACCGGTCAAAACGGCGCCTACCAGGAACTCGAACCCGAACAGATAATCGCCATGATCGGCAATCCCGCCGTCATCATCAACTGCTTCGCCATGCTCACAGACACCCAGATCAAAACCTTTTTTGCCGCTGGCTACGAAGTCAAAGGCTTAGGCCGCGGCCATATGAAACGTTTGAAAGAAGAGGTTGCAGAAAAATAGATTTACAGTTAAATAAGTTCAATCTGTCAAACAAAGAAACGTCGGGGGATGAAAAATCATGAAATTAAAAGTGGTGATACATGAAGCAGATGAAGGTGGGTATTGGGCAGAAGTGCCATCTATCCCCGGTTGCGTTACTCAGGGAGACTCCTTTGACGAGTTGCTGAGTAATATTTACGAAGCTGTGGAAGGTTGTTTGTCTGTTGATGTTCAAGACATTGTTGTCTCAAAAAATGATAAAATAATGGAGATAGCAGTTTGAAGGCAGTTAGCGGAAAGCGGTTTTGCCGCCTTTTAGAATTGAAAGGATGGAAATTGAAGCGTATTACTGGAAGTCACCATATTTACGCTAAAACAGGGAATCTCGCCCGTATATCTGTTCCTGTGCACGGCAATGCCCCCTTGAAAATTGGATTGCAAAGGCATTTAATGAAGATAGCTGAGATAGTTGAGTCAGAATTGTGATGCCATCGTGCAAAATAGCCTAAAATATACCCATCCAAAATCATATTCTGCAGATTCAGAGGAAATCGTGATTATGTCCCCGGTTTTGTCTGTGTTCGTCGGTGGCCATAAAAAAACCACATCGCCGGACATCGCGGCTTAGTCGCCGCCAAGGTCAAAACAACGGAACGTGATTTTGTTCATTTTTTCAAACGCGCTTTTGC
>Ga0307990_1001040_pt1 | contig 23735 bp, 11 predicted proteins | sample EllFjometagen129_FD_203168 | JGI IMG/M metagenome (GOLD analysis project Ga0307990, IMG submission 203168) | Marine microbial communities from Ellis Fjord, Antarctic Ocean - #129 | ecosystem: Environmental > Aquatic > Marine > Unclassified | place: Southern Ocean | collected 2014-10-08
CACCATCTGGATTATTTCCAAACGCAGTGACCATCACGCCAGAACGAGAAACGCTTACACCCTCCTGCTGCGGCGGCAGTTTGCCCCGACTGGTATTAACGCTGGCAGTCTGCACAGGATAGCGCATTTCAAGTGAAGGTGTAATCAATGATTTAGCGGCATCATATTTATCAAACGACCAGATACGAAAGCGATAGCTCCACTTTCCTTCGTTCCAGAAACGGTAGTTTGTGGTCCATTGGTTGTTGAACAGATTAAAATAAGCCGTTGCCCGCGTGGGCAGATAGCTCTTATCAAATTTCCAGCATCCCGGCACACCCAGACTAACCAGCGGCGTATCCGGCGCGCAGACCCCGACCCCCCGGCCCCTTTCATCAAACATGGCCACCCCCGTTCCAACTGCATACATATAACGGTTGGCACCGGAGACAATATCCTTGACCGGATCCATAATAAATCCATTACGTCCAACACGGAACTGCGGAGCTTTAACCTTGAATGGCAGGCAGATCCAACCGGCCTCAGGCCAGATGTCGGCTGGCTTATCAATTGTCAACTCCAAGTCAATATATGCAAGATCATCATACAGCTGAATGCGGGTTGTTACCGGGTAGTTCAGAGCGTTTTCTTTTTGTTCGGCAACCATCGTAAGCGTGGTGGTATTACCGCACCTTGAGCTGGTGACGCTGCAGTTTGCAGGCATCAGGGCTCGATAGGGCATCTCCGCTGCCGGCGGCAGGTTGGGTTTACCGATCTGCGCATAAGCCCAGCTATATCCATTCCAGCCCTGTTCATTCTTCTTACCGCGAATATAGTTCTTGCAATAATCAGCCACCTCATCAGAACTGAATTTTTCATGCAGATATTGTCCAAAGCCATGCTCACCCGATCCATCAACCAGCTCACGACCGCTGCGTTTATCTTTTAGAGATCGGATAGCACCGCGCTTCGGATCAAGTACAATCTTAAAGTTGGCATTTTCAAAGGTATTTCCAGATTTTTCTGCTCTGGTAGATGTTAGTGCCTTTATCGGTAAGACCATATATCCTCCGGCCGGAATATCCTTGACCAGCGTGCCATCAATAATGACATCACGTTTCCACGGCAGCGGATTAAAGGCCACCGTGCGATGACAGGAGACATTGACCGCTTTGGCCAGGGCTTGCATGCCACCCAGCAGCGAAGCCGATGCGAACTTGCCGGCATTGCGGGCATAATTGGTATGCTCTTCCCAGGAAGCTAAATGACGGTCATATTTGGTTGTTTTTAAGTCGGCTTTCCATTGATCACCATAGAACCAGTTGCTGATCCGGCCGATATTGTTCTTGGCCGGAAGATATTTGCAGGTCCAATCCACTGCACCTCCCCAGGTATGCTCGTAATATAGCACGCTGTTCTCATAACCATCGGCAATTGATTTAGCTACATCGCTGGTTTCGACACCCCAACTGCCAAGCATTGTATTTAACATCTCTGCGGACTGAAGCTCCGGCACAGCCTTACGAGTTAAAATCACCCCGTCAGGATTGCACATCGGTCCATGTATCCATGAATCCGGCATATCCTCACTGATAACAGGCAGAGAGCTCAGATCCTCTTTCATCATCAGGTCGCCAAAGTCACCGATCGTCCCAATTCGAACTTTGACCCCGGGGAGCTTGTCTTGAATCTCTTTGATGTTTTTACGCACCTTCTCCGGGCTGGGTGGCGGATGGTTATCGCTACTCATTATCATCGCGATCCATGTTTTGTATTTCCAGCCATCCGGTGGAAAAAGACCGTTACCATAGGTAGTGCTATACATCGTCAGAAGGCGCGATCCATCCGGACCTTCCCATAAGAATAAAAAGGGAACATCAGGCGGGGTACTGCCGGGATTACACCCCAGATGCAGGAAATTTACTCCGGCATTCTTCAGCAGAGTCGGAGTGAGTTTACTATATGAGGGAACATCGGTCATCTTGGCACCGGTCGGCAGTGGCTTGCCTGCATCACGTGCCAGCTTAGAGGCGTAACCAAGAGATCGAACCATCCCTTCCGGTTCCATCAATTCGATCTGCATCGTAAACGGCAAAGCATGCACCGCAAAACGGCCATCTCTAAATGCCGCCCTAATCTTCTGAAGGCGTTCCGGGGTCTGGCCCTCCCAATCTTCGAGGATCTTCTTCATAGGCCAACCGGGAATGGTCCAGACAAACTGCTGCTCTGCGGACAGGTTCTTATTTTGATCCACTACATCCAAGGCTTTTTCGATGGTCCCGGTGCGATAGCGCTCTATCACTTCGCTGGCCAGCTGCGTATAGCCGATATCAAAATGCGACTTATAAACGATAATGATCTCTTCAAGATTACTCTCTGGCTGTACTGCAAATGACGGGGCAGCAAACGACACCGCAACTGTGAATATTGCTAAAGCTATTTTAATCAAGCTACGCATTATTAGATCTCTCTTTTACTTTTATATCATTCCTCGTGGGCTGATAATATTTTTTGTTGGTTCTTCGTTGTTTTTCATGTTCGTTTTTATCTCCCGCAAAGGCGCAAAGACGCAAAGGGGATTCTTCGCAGTTTTTTATCCACAGATTATCAAGATTGACGATCAGCCTGTTAGGCTTCACTGCCGTGTCAAAAGTACGGCCTCTACCTTCACGTTTTTCGGTGGTTGCCATTCCCTGCGCTCATAGTTAATAATTAAGACCGTGCTGCTCCCCTCCTGATTTCCAGAGCATTTAATTACGATTCAGCATACCGGAAAGGAACTACCACATGCAAAAAATCCACTCTGCGCCTTTGCGCCTTTGCGGGAAAAAACTATTAACGCAGCAATTGCTTTTCATCTCAAATACCGACCATTTTAACCATTTTTTTATAATTTTCAAGTGCGAGCGGTGGTAGTTTGCGACCATAAGGACATGATGACGGCATCAACACAAATCCGCGTCCAGCACCGGCGGTGCCCTGTTCAATTGCAGTTTTAATCTTCTGTTCAAATTGATCGGTCGGCAAATTCTCAATATCTGTCGCCTCAAGATTTCCAAACAGCACCAGCTGCTTGCCGTACTTATGACGCACCTCGATCAACTCCATATCACCCTGACTCGGCGGTTCAATCGGATCCAGTCCGTCAACCCCCATCGATGCAATCTCCTCAATAATTTTATTTAAATTACCGTGGGAGTGGATGCGAACAAATCCGTCTTGCGTTTGAATCAGATCGACCATAGGCTGGTCGTATCGGACAACATAATCCCTGAAGGCAGTTGGACTTTGATATGGAGGAGAAGCATATTCAGGACCATATATACGCCAGAGCCTGCCGGGCAAAGCCTTAGCTACGGCCGCGGTATCTGGATACAGAATTGCGGCAAACCTCGAAAGCAACTCATGAAAAAGATCCGGTTCAAATGCCGCCACCATGATATATGTCGCCATATCAAACAATGCCGCAGCCAGGCATAACGGATCGGGGGTATCAATCATCACAATGCCGGTTTCACCGATCGCTGCCTCGGCATCAAGCACCACAGAAACATCAGGCTTACCACAAGTAGCGGGAAAGTCCAGCTGCAGCAGGGCTTTTAAATCATCCTCATCTTTTAAAAGATGTTCCAGCGTCCAGATTGTATTGACATCCTTGTCCTGACGGGTTCGTGAGGTCAGAGTACGCTCGCCGGCGTTGATTGTGCGGGTAACAATCCTGCTGCCGTTGGCATCAAATGTAATACTCTCTTGCGAGATACCGGCCAATGGGTCTGATGGCACCCCGACACGTTGTTCCTGATTGCCAACAGCGGTTTGATCATCGATGAACGGAACTGTACGCATGACAATACGATCGGTGTGATCTCTTGTCAGTTCGATCAGCTCCCGCCATGAAGGATCGCTATAAATATTAAAAGGATCTTGGTTGTTACAATCCTCATCCAGGCCGTTGAGCTCATAAAATGATACCGCAGGCCTGTCCACAGGCTCGCCACGTAAAGTTGCCATTAATCTTTGGCGTCTATTCATAAATTGCCCTGTATATCAATCATAATTCATTTTCTTGCCTTTTTATGTGTACTTTTTCATCTCCCGCAAAGGCGCAAAGACGCAAAGGGGATTCTTCACATTTTTTTATCCACAGATTATCAAGAGTGCCACTTCGAACGTTATCCTGGTTGCCGCACACAAGGCACGTTCTCTACCTCGCGTTGTTCGGTAGTTACCAACTGCGTTATGTTTCAAAGTTAATAATTAAGAGCGTGCTGTTCCCCTCCTGATTCCCAGAGCATTTCATTACGGTTCAGGAGATCTGAAAGGAACTACCACATGCAAATAATCCACTTTGCGCCTTTGCGCCTTTGCGGGAAAAAACTATTAACGTAGAAATTGCTTTTCCTGTCAAAAAAAATTGATTGCGGGCAAAGCCCGCTCTGTGACCTCTGAGTCTTAAGCTCAAGCAGCCGGGGCCAGGGTTATGCTAACGGATTCCATGGACCTGATCTTAATCCAGACAATCACAGAGCTTTGTTCCAGCCCGTGCTGCACTCCCATCCGGAAATCTTTTCCACGTTTGATCTCTTTCCCGTTCAGAGTCAGATTCAGTGACCCTTGATCCCAGTTGCGGATGACAAATGCCGGATTGTAAACCGGTGAAGTTTTGTCGGCCATTATGCTGAAACTTAATTTGCCGCTGGTTGCAGTATCCTTCCGGTTTATGAGATAGGCCCGCTGTCCAAGGTCATAACCTTGAGAAATAAATTCTTCGCCCTCCACTTTAAGCTTGGAAGCTTTGTTCCAGCTGCCGGCAACAAATACAAGATCAGCCATCGACAGGTCGGTCATGCCATATAAACCATTCCACCAGGAACGACCATTGTTTTCATGTAATGGCGGACCTGAGATCGGGAAACCAAGAAAATGCGTTGGGCGGTCGGCAGCCTGGACGGTTCTGCCATCGCATGCAGCCTGTCCAACCGGCCAATGATTGCATGATCCGGGGATATCCAGCCCGCGCTCACCCATGCCGCGGTCAGCCACATATCTCATCTTATTGCCCGATTCAAAGATGATTGAAGGTTTATTAACCGACTTGAAGTTGTATCTCTGAACCAGCAGGTTTTCCGGGTATTTTTTATTCCTGTCAGGGTTTTTACAGAATTTAAGTGTACGCATCTCGCCCTTCAGGTTGGCTACCTCAGCGAACTCTATATTAACAACGTCGCTTTGCAGCTGTCCCGGTTGAGTAAAGGGCAGTGATTCCTGGAATTGCATGCCGCCGCCTCGCAGGGTACCGGTTTTCCATGAGACGTTGCGAATCGACATCTGGTCAGGGTAGATATAATAATACTCATCCACCCAGCAGGCACGACCAGTCTTTGGATTTTCAAGCCACAGGTGATTGTGGGAGCTGACCGGGGCGTATCGCCAATGAACGACCACGCGGGCATCGGTGTTCTCAATCACGCGCACATGTGAGTAGCGACAGAGCCTATCCTGCATATGTTCGAAGCAGCCCTCGGTGTCCTTTGGTTTGTTACCGTAAAAAGCTTCGACACTTTGATCGGCCATCCACAACCCGTTTTCAGAGACCCACGCTGGTGAATAGCGGCTTCCACGCCAGAATACCATTCTCGTAGCCGAATTATCAAAGCGCACCACGACATCAGGATCAGCTGCCACAGGCCAAAGGTTATCCCACTCTTCATAATACTTTAAATTACAATAGTAAGCTCCAAAACGACCAGGCCCCTTAGGTCCGGATGGCATGACGCGCAACGGCAGCGCTGGAGCATCTACCGGGGCGTTGGCCTTGAATGCAGCCGTGAGTTCATTGGCGGAGAGTGCGCGATTATAAACTTTTACTTCATCGATTAAGCCATCGAGGCTGAACCATCCCGGCATCGTTCCATGTTGTCGGTGAATGTTCGATGGTTTCATTTTTTCAGAGTTCATCAGGGCTCGCAGCGGAGCACCTCCAGCCCAGTTGGGTTTTCCTTTGACATCCAGCTGACCAACCGCTTTGCCATCCACATAGAGACGGATACCACTGTTGCTATCAAAGGTTGCGGCGATATGTTTCCATTGGCGCAGGGGCACGACATCCCGTTCAGAGATACACCTCTGCCAAATACCTCCAACCGCTATTTCCAAGGCGATATTACCCTGTGGCCCAACAGTGAAGCTGAATCCTTTGGCCTGATCTGCGCTTTGGCTTATAATCGGGCACCAATTCCAGGGGTAAGCGGCATGGGCTACCCAGGCCTCAATCGTAAAAGCTGAATCAAACTTCAGCGAATCCTTGGCTTTCTCACGTAAAATGCAGGTTGTGTAACCATCCGGTTTCAGGGCTGTGCCGGCCACCCCAGGCAGATATCTGAAATTTCCTTCAATGGAATCTTCCCGCCCTGAGATCTGATCCTTAATGCCGTCATCTGTCTTCTGATCGAAGCTCCACCACATAACCGGTTTTTCATCAGCTGCCTGCAGCAAGAGCTGAGATCCGATCAAAGATAGAATCATAAACGCTATCGTCATTTTCTGCTTTCGCATAATTTAACTTCCTCTCAGTTTGTTTTTATTACTCAAATCCCCACACGTTTTCCGTGCAAGAAATAAAAAATTTATATGCTTGGAAACACATCAGAATATCATAAATCGCAACTTAGCACACAAAAATTATGATGAAAGATGGGCAGCTAAGTAGTTACCTCTAAACTCTGAAATCTTTGGGTTGCGGCTCCGCTGCATTAGTTCTTTGGCCAGACCCTCAGAGTTATTACCTTTTCACTGGCAAACTCAAATGGTCCGGGCGCCGGATCAGCTGGGTTCCTTTTCCTTCCAAAATAATCTGTATCCAGATAATAGGGCGTTCCATCCGGATGCTCAAAGGACGCATCGGGGATCTTTGCCTTGCCGAGCAGCTCGGTGGTAACTACGGTTCGTTTCTGTTTTTTTGCCAATACTGGATCGACTTTCATTTCGAGCCACCAGCCGTCGGACTTTTTTTGAAGCTTAATCTCAGGATTAAAGTCTTCATTGATCAATGCAGCCTGCTCATGGCAGTGCGGTTTCGCACCTGCCAGATAGACGTTGCCAACGGCATGGACATTTGTAGCCTGCCACGCATCGTAAACAGCCAATCCTTCGTATCCAGCGAAAATGTTATTAAAATAACGCTCATCGTCCCCTAAAATATTGGAGAATCCTAAGATCTCAGTGCTGTGGCATTTATGGTATGGTGTCTTACGATCATATTCTTTCCTGAGTTTTACCAGACAGGCGAAAAGGTTATGCGCATAGGCTCCTCCTCCACTAGATTCAAGCACTCCCAAAGGCGAAAGGAAAATATTATTGTCTACAAGAAACGGTCCATGATTGACCTCTACAAAAAGGTCCCGTATGTTCTCATGCAGCAGGTTTCCGCTAACACGTGTGCCCTGGGCCATCCAATCCAGCCAGATACCTCCGACACCGGCACAACGGAAGATGTGGTTGTCTTTAATGATCACATCATGCGAGGCAAGCAGTTTTAATCCGGCAACGTCAGGTCCGTTTATCCATCGCTTCTGAGCAATTTCACAAATCGTATTACCTTCGATAATACTGAATATACCACCGAGACTGCCATGAATCCCGTTCTTCTCGCAATGTGAAATATGGTTGTTGCGAACTACGTGGCTGCCGATATTATCTTTGGACCAGCCGTGCTTAAGTGCGAGTTCGCAGGACTCAATAAATCCCGGAGCATCTACAGTCGGCATAGCTATCCCGTATTTTCCAAGATCATAACGCCCCAGCGTAATTCCGGTGTTCATCGAATGGCTGATAATATTGTTTTCAATGACCCAGCCCTTGCTCCAGTGCGTCCCGATCAAGCCGATCTGTTCGCTCATAGCCCCGGACCAAGGAGTTGCCGCATGGCGCATTGTAAAACTGCGAACAGTTATATAGTTTCGCCCAGGCTTATCTGGATAAAAAATGCTTTGACGCACATTAATTTCAACCAGCTCCTTATTAGGATCAACGCCCTTAAACTGAGCCCAGATAGTGGTGTTCTTTTCTCCGACCTCAGCTTTCCAGTAAGATCGATCACCCACAACAGCCAATACGCTTTGCAGCTCCTTTGCTTCATCAATCCAACTGCCGTTTAGATAGACCACCCCTGTATGGCGGTTGAATTTGTCTCTGGGGGTTTTATACCACTCACCGCCTATGATATCACGGTAAGGATTGTAATCACCAAAGAAACTGCTGGGCAGAACAACCTTCCATGTATCATTTTCTGCTTTCTCCCATCCCTTGATAACCTCAGAACCTTTGATAATAACATTTTCGCCTTTGGCGGCCTGGTAGACAATGCGTTTGCTCTCAGATGTTCCACCTCGCGGTGGATTAACCCGCTCGCGATAAACGCCCGCATGAACCGTAACCACATCGCCCGGCTGAGCCTTTTTGGCAGCCTGAGATATGGTTTTAAAGGGTTCCGATTGCGAACCTGAGTTTGCATCACGGCCTGCGATCGAAACATGATACTCATTTGCGCAGAGCGTGCATCCACTCAGAATGAGAGTTAGTGCAGTAATAGATGCTTTTGTCATATTTTTTCTTGTAATTCAATCTTAACCCAATGCGGACTTTGCCCACAACCCAATAAGTTAACTACGAAATGCGCGAAAAAACGAAAAGATGTTTTACAGATTCTTTATGGCTCTTCCGAGTTTCTCGTGGGTCAATGAAACCTCTAGCAGGATGCGTGGCGGGGTCACGGCCTGTCCTGAGCCTGTCGAAGTGGCCCCCGCCCTACAGTTTTATCGCCACCAAAGCTTTTACTGTAGCCGAGGTTCGTGACCTCGGAAGGTTTACCCACACAATAGCCGGGATAACCTTATTTATATGATTGAGAACGATGCATTGTCAGACATTCTGGACTAATTGATGAGCTTCTCTCAGGATGTTGTCAGACTTATTAATCTTACAGGCCAGGAAAATGCATACAACACCAAAAATGATTGGTATAACTAAGAAAAACATTAAGAATGAAAACACAGCGACACATATTAAGGCCGCGAAGGCACAACCCTGCTGTTTAAGTGGGCTAATCCAATTAGCCGATAAGTTATTGCATGCCAGTGCAGTGAATTGTCCGTTTGTCTGTGTCCCTGCCAGAATAACTTTATCGCCATCGGAAATGACGCTAGGAGCTGATGTTTTCAACATAACTCGATGTGAATCAACCTTGAAGATTGATAAATGAGTAGTTGAAGTGCGTTGCTGTACACCTGACACATGCGTTGTACGCTCGAAATCTTCAACAACTCCGCTAATGGTAATCTGATTGCTCATATTTTTTGGCTCTTCGTTGATTGTTATTGTGAACAGATTTTTTTAGACCGGATAACCCGTCTACGCCCGCAAGCGGGGCTACGCCGTGGCACGGCAGGATGATCTGGATAATATTAATTCCACCTGTTACCAACTCCGCACTTCGACAAGTTACTTCGACAAGGTCAGTACAGGCTGAAGCAGCCTTCTTTCTCCGTACCTCCGTGCAGTAAAACTTGCGAAGCATCCATATCATGTTAATCATGTAATCCTGTCTAAAAAAATAACTGCAGCGTTGTTGCGCTACGCACTTGATACAGTAACACTGATTCTTACCCCAAACAAATCATTTATCGGTGTATATGCGATATTTGGCACTTTGTCCATCTACATCAAAATATAGTGGCTCAACCAGGCCGTTCCGATGTTTCAAGGTTTGCCCGGTGCGCACCAGTTTACTCTCATCCGAGTTTAGAATCTCAAAATTCACACTCTTCTTTTCAAGTTGCATCCTGAGTCTCTTTTGGCCCATTTGTATTTTCGTCTTGTCCTTGCCGTTAAACACCAGCATGGGATAATAAACTCTGAGTTGCTCGATTCCCTTGCCGCTGATTGAATCCTCAATAATAACTTGATCTGGTTTTACTGTGATCAGCTCGGTTAAGGATCGATCTGAATCTTTCAGCATATAAGTTAGGGTCAGCTTTGTCTGATCCGGAGATTCCTGCAGAACTTCAACATCCGGAGTGGTACTTAAATCTGCCAGCTTTGTCCAATTCCCTTTAGCGTCTTTCCATGCCGGACCTACGGCATAATTAATACCCGCACCGCTATAGAGAGAAGCGCAACCATCGGAAGGTCCAAGCTGGGAGTGTCCATCCTTTAAGTGGATACGGATCAAACCGGTAGGATTGTATTTATAATCGCCGTTGGTGTCATATTCGATATAGGTTCCACCAGCATTGGCAAAGAGCTTGTGAAAACCCGGTGTTATCAGCGCAAATCCACCCAGATCGGCTGGACATGGCTTTTCTTTAACAGCATCATCTGCAAACTGCCATGACTGGACACCCTTCCAAAGCAGATCACTATATGTAGAATATGCAAAAGAGCGATACCCGCGATGAAGCATTACGGTTAGATAGTGCCGTGAAAACAGATCATAAGATAACGGATTTCCAGCTTCGTTATACATCCCGTACGAGTTGAAATGAGGTAGCTGCATCGCCAGACAAAAATCAACATATTCCAGGTCAGTAAATCCATTCAGCGAACGGAGATATTAACCTTACGCATTATTTCCGTAACACCATCGACCGTAAAATGTTCCTGTCCGGCCGCCATTCCGAAATCAGCAGCCATAAAAACTCACAACATTTGAGCGTAGCTCACATGCCGCGCACAAATCTCCCCACTCGCCACCCTTCATCTGATTCGCCCCGCGTTTCCTGCGCAACTTACTAAATTCTCCGTTATGTTCATTAAACATTCGTTCAACAAACAACTTAAAGAGCCCATCAACAGCCAGGCCTCCCTTCGCTACCGTCTCCGCATAACCCGACCATCTATACACCTTCGGATCTTTAACAATACCAGCCCGAACACGGTGCATACGCATATCAAAAATATATATGAAAAGGTCCAGGCCAGCAACCGCGATGAGGCTCTGCGCAAGGCCCGCCGTCTTGGCTGGATCTAGCAGCATCTCAAGAAAAATGATGGCCGTTTAAGAGCAGAACTGGAGGGTTGCCGTCCCCGGCGGCAGGTCACCAGGTCACTAGATCACCAGGTCACTCAGTCAGATCTTTTCCCAATAGGGCTCCTCCGCCCCATCTGGCCCATCTGGCCTATCCTGCCCATCTGGCCCATCAACGTGCTGCCCTAACCACTAAACTCCTGTTTGCTTGGTTTGCTGTTATAAAAAGGTGTTTGCAAACGTATAATATCATGCTATGATTTTTGCTTTATTTGAATTTGGAAAGAAATCTTCTATCACGTTGTGTTATATCGACTCCGAATAAGGACTAGTTGAGGCAAAAAAATAGTACTTTATCTGTTAGAAAAACAAGGCATGAAAATTGGTAATTTAACTTTTTTGGCAATACTAAGCTGAAAAATGATCGAAATAAGGATCAATTAGATTAAAGTATAGTTCTGTATGATTATTTGATTTTTTTGACGTTATTAGAAATGATAATTTTGTGTTTACAGGTCAATCGGTTTATGATATTTTATTAAAGAATAAGTTCATATTTTTGTGAAATACAAACCTTGAAAATTATGAGGTTACTTATGAATATGAATCTAAATATGAATAATCTAGTTGCGTTTTGTGCAAACCACGCCATTAAATATGTATATTTGATTTTAGTTCTTGCTGCCGTAGTTGTCAGTGCCGCCTCAGTGGATGGAGATCTGAGGGTTGAAGTCGTGACCGCCTACAACCTGGTGGTCGATTCTAACATCGAGACCCCGGCCGGCCGCTGCCCAACGGCGGCGCACCTCGGTGTACGCGTCTATAATACCGGCGCGACCCCCATGACCGGCGTCACGCTGCGCATCGGCGACCTGCTCAACCCCGCAACTTTCAGCGGCACGTCCGGCGTGTACCCCCTCACCACGGTCTCGCCGGAAACGCGCCCTTACAGCGGCACTTTCTCGTTCACCCACGAGGGCGGGACGTCCGACGCGACCCGGTACATCCCGTCCATCCCTGCGGGCGGGTCGGTGGTGGCCTACTGGCTGGTCTCCTATCCCGTGAAGGACCTGAATGGCAAGAGTGTCGCGGGCGCTGCCAATGTGGTCGCGGATGATTTGCGGCTCGACTATGATATCTGGGTCGAGGGGTACGAGAATGGCTCCACCCTGCGCAGAGTGTATGCCGAGCGCCAGATGACCTGCCGCAACGAGATCAGCGCCATGGCCAATAAGATCTGGCCGAACACCACCAGTAAGGTTCCTGACCAATACCTTGACATCTTCGCCGAACAGTTGGGGTGGCGCCCGAGTGTGGCTCAGCCGCGTGTACCTGGAGCCAATATCGCCGAGGGCATCTGGTACGATTTTGGTACCGTGCGGTACGGGTTCGACAACAACGGGGATCTGATTCCTGACTATAACGCCTGGATGCAGCCGGTGGGAGACCCCTCCGTATACGATGCCTCGTGTTTCCGGTTGGTCAAAGCGTACGGGGTTGTTATCGTCAAGCTGAACGACGGCACGGAAAAAATCATTCCCTTCGAGGATGAATTGTACTTCCAAAACCTACCCAAAAACAACGTCGGCGCGGTCGGTCTGGTGTTCTACGAGTTTCTGGCGCTGAAGCAGGGGTGCACAGGACGGCTCTCGCCGTATCAGGAAGTCGCCTCCGGATATGATAACGAAAAGTTTAACGCCGATTACGGCGCATCAATCGGCTCCTGGCAGTCGAAAGAGATCAGCGCGACCTTTGACAAGAATGCCCCGGCCATCACCAACGCGGGGGCCACGGTCACCTACGATATGACCGCGCATAACACCGGTGTGCTTGAGATTGGTCAGCCCTCGCTGAGCCTGCCCGCAGTCATCACGGATTACGTACCGACAGGGCTGGTTTATGTGGCCGCCTCCGCGACAGCCAACAACACACTGTCCCCGGGAGTCGGCATCTCGGTCCGCTACTCGACCAACGGTACGGACTGGGTGCTCAGCGAGCCGGTTCCCGCCAGCAATATCGTGGCGCTGCAGTGGTGGCTCGATGCCCCGCTGCCAGCCGGCACGCAGGTGACCGTACGGTTCCAGTCCGTGATTCCGTCCGGTTATACGGGTGTGACCGTCCGGAACTGCGGCGGCATGAGTCTGGGTAACAGCGAACCGTTCGCACGGGACTGCGCGACCACCATCATCTCGGGTGTCAACAGCCTCTCCGGCGTAGTTTTCGAGGACGACGGCGCCGGCGTGAACTTCGCCAACGGCATCAGGGAAACGAACGACGTGAGCGAGACCGGTATTCCGGCCGTTTTGCTCAAACTCTACCTGGATGTAAACGGCAACGGTGTGAAAGACAGCGGCGACATGCTGGTCGCCACACAGGACTCCGCCGCTTCTACCGGCACGTACATCTTCACGAACCTGCCTGACGGCCGCTATCTGGTGTCGGTCGACCCGCTCGACCCGCAGGTGACCGATACCTACGCGCTGACGACCCCCTCGGTCCACGCGGTCGATCTCGATGCCGCTCACAGCACCACTAGCCCGGTCAATGTAACGGAGCGGAACTTCGGGTTCGCGCCTCCGCTGTCGCTCACCAAGACCGGAGACGCGACGGTCTCCGAGGGCCAGGACATCACTTACACCCTGACGATGAAGAACCATCTGTACAGTCAGGGTGCGGTTTCAAGCGCCAACCTCTACTGGATGCCCAGCAATGCGGTGATGCGGGCGGAACTTGGCCTGACGAATGTTGTCAATATTTCGACGAATACCGGTATCGCTAACCTGGACTGGGGCATTTGCGTGGACAAAACCCGTAAGTGCATTTACTGGGCCAACCAGACCACTGACCGGATCGAGCAAGACGATCTGGATCAGTTGACGCCGGCGAATCCGACGACCCTGATTTCCGGAGTGACGGACCCCGGCTATTTGGCGATCGACGCGCAGGCGCCTGGCGGTAAACAGTACCTGTGGTGGTCCACCAGAGGCAAGCTGCATCGTGCAGATTTGGGTGCCGTACCCCCTGTGCCGGAGGACCGCTACGCGATCATTTCCGACATCGCCTGCGGAGTCGCGATCGACGAGGTCAACCGCTGGATCTATTTCGTCAGCCAACCGGGCGGGAATGACAAGAAGTATTATTTGTATCGGCAGAGTCTGGACGGCGCGGCCAATACGCGTGACTTGACGTGGGAAATCAAACTCGGAGGAAAGGAAATTTGCGATCTGGAGATCGATGTGGTCGCGCAGAAGCTTTACTATGTGGATCACAACACAGGTGTTCTTTTCAAGATCATTGACATTGCGACAAAAGCGGACAGTTCCCCGTTCAATGTGTCCAATGGTTTGGATGTGCAGGGGTTGGCTGTGGATGTCGCTGCCGACCGTGTGTACTTCAGCGACTCCGTCGCCGGGCAGATTATCTGCCGGGTGATTTCGACTGGTGCCACGGTGGCAACCTATTCGTCAGGCGCCAACCCAGGGGATATCGACATTGGGAACGTGGCGGGATCCGGCACCTTCGGTGTGAACACCACCATCGGCACACTGCGGCTCACGGACACTTACCCCACAAACAAACTCACCTTCGTGAGCGCGACGGTTCCGCCCGATCTGACCACACCGTCCGGTACGCTCACATGGAACAGTCTGGGGCCTCTCAACGGAGGAGACTCGCTGACGATCGACGTGACGTTCAAGGCGGTTTCCCAACCGGGCAACGGCACCGTCAGCCTGACCAACTACGCGTCCGTCACCACCGCGCTGCTTGTCAACCGCGATACGGTGAACAAACCTTCGGCAAATGCGCCCGGCGCGATTCTGCCCGCAGGCTCGATCACCGGCAAGATTTGGGCGGATGTCAACAATAACGGCTGGCAGCCGGCGCAGACCGCGCCCGGCACCACCTTCCCGAGCTACGGGTACGAGGCGGGTGAACGCGGCATCGGCGGGGTGCGAGTGCGGTTGGAGGCGGACAGCAACAGTGACGGCACTGTGGACTGGGCTGTCACGAACCGGACAGACGCGAGCGGCAACTACCTGTTCCCGAGCCTCGCCACCAACATGCGCTACCGCGTCACCATTGATACGGCGAGCCTGCCCGGCACGGGTATCACCGCAACCGGCGACCCCGACGACGACGGCGTGAACGCTGGCAACGGCGCCAGCGATAGCGCCGATAATCTCTGGAACAACGCGGGGGCAGGGTGGTTCAGCCTGGGTGTCAACTCCTGGAAGAACGCATCGGGTACGGCACAGTCGTGGGATATCACCAACGTGAACTTCGGTTACTACGGAACAGATCCCGTTATCTACGGACTGGTCTGGCTGGATCTTGACCGCGACGGCGTACGCGATGCGGGCGAGCCGGGCCTTAGCGGTGCCTCCGTCGCCTTGACCGGCGCATTCTCCGCGACGCTGCTGTCACAGGCGGACGGCACCTACATTTTCCGCACGAACAGCGAGGGAGCGGCGCTGACTACGGGCAGTTACACCGTGACGGTCACCCCGCCCTCCGGCCCCACCTGGATCTACACGTTCGAGAGTGCGACCAACACCTTCGGGGTGAGTAACAGCAACTCGCCCCTGAACGGTGTCATGACGTTCCCGGTGACCAGCGTCACGGAGACCTCCGGCTCGTGGAATTTCGGCCTGATTGTCGAGGGCGTGCGGAAGATCGGCGACACCGTGTATTTTGACATGGACGCGAACGGTGCCCAAGGCACCAACGAGGTCGGAATCGCTGGCGTGGACGTGAAGCTTTATCTCGACACGAACGGCAACGGCCTCATGGATGCGACGGATTTTCTCTGGACGACTCAGACGACGGATGCGAACGGCAAGTACCTGTTCACAAATCTAGCCAGTTCGGTCTACTTCGTGGTGGTGAACGAGTCGGACATTCCGACCGGGTTCCGCCAGACCGCCGACCCCGACCAGCAGGGCGTCGTCGCCACCGCCGGCGACGGTATGGGCACGGTCACACTCGGCGCGACTGACATCCTGACAATTGACTTCGGTTACGCGCCTCAAGGCAGCGGACGCATCGGCGACACCGTGTTTGCGGATGCCAACGGTAACGGCCTTCAGGACGCGGGCGAGGGCGGCATCAGCAATGTAACGGTGTGGCTCTATTACGACCGCGACGGCGGCGGCAGCTATGAGACGCTGTTGGCTTCGACGCAGACCGGTGCGGGCGGAACCTATCTGTTCCCGTATCTTCTGGACGGCAGCTACCAGGCCGTCGTGGACAAAACGGACACGGACATTCCGGCCCACCTGATGCCCTCGACCGTTGTGACGCACACCGTCACACTGTCGAGTCAGGTGACCACGCTGTTCGACGGCTTCACGACGCCGACTGACCGTTCGCTGGATGCCGACTACGCTTTCGCGACTCGACCTTACATCGGCGACTTCGTGTTCTACGATGCCAACATCAACGGCACCCCGGACATCGGGGAGGTGGGTATTCCCAACGTAACGTTGAAGCTCTATTCCTCTGAAGACGTTCTGCTCGCGACCACCAGCACCGCGGACGGCTCGGGTGCGTTGCCCCGCGGCTACTACCAGTTCTCCAACCTGACTACCGGCATCTATTATGTCGTGGTGGATACGGCCACGCTGCCGACCTGGAACGGGAGTCCCCTTCTGCAGACGGCCGACCCGGACCGTGATGGCGTTCCCGTCTGGGATAACAGCATTCCCGGCCTGCCGGCAGGCGACAATGCCGACACGGGTATTATGCTCAGACTGCAGCCCTATCTGGGCACCGACTTCGGATATCAGCCGTTCGGCGTGATCGGCGACACGGTCTGGCGCGACTTGAACAACAGCGGTGTCCAAGAGACGGGCGATACCGGCGTGCCCGGTGTCAAGATAACCGCAGTGATGGGGTCTGTCACCAACACTACGTACACCGATAGCGACGGACACTATAGCTTCGCCGGGCTGGACGACGGCACCTGGACCGTGACCGTGGCACCGGCCAACTTCGTCAGCAGCGGCCCGTTGAACGAATGGATCGACACCTACGATGCCGACGGCGGGCTGAACCACAGCACGTCGGTGGTTATCCACAACGGCAGCGTCTCCAGTGCCTACAACGCCTGGACGACCAGGAGCGACGCCTCCCTGGATGTCGACTTCGGCTTCCGGCTCAACGGCCCGTATTCGCTCGCCGGCACGGTCTGCACCGACGATGCTGGCGTTTCCGGTATTTGCGACGACCCGGCGAACGAGACCGAACTGGGAGGACGGACGGTTTACCTCTACACCAGCGCTAATCTCCTGCTCGGCTCGACAGTCACGGACGCGAGCGGTCACTACAACTTCGCGAACCTGCCGTCCGGCGGTTACCGCGTGGTGCTGGGCACCACCGTGCCGCCGCTCGACACAGCCCGCCTCACCACGACGGCATCCGACACGGGCACGACTCTGCTGACGGACACCGGCACGTCCGTGATTCAGGACGTCACGGTCGCAGACGCGAACCGTGAGGGGATCGACTTCGCCTTCGTGCCGACCGTATTTTTCGATTATGGTGATTTGCCTGCTGTGTACGGTATCACCACGCTGGTCCAGGACGGGGCGCGTCATGCCATCCCGACCAACGGCGTGACGGTCTGGCTGGGTACGGTTCAGCCGGATGCCGACACCGACGGCGTGCCGACTGCGCTCGCCAACGGCGATGACACGCTTGACGGCAGTGACGACGAGGACGGCATCGTGCCGCTCGGCATTGCTTCGTGGGTGGACGGGGTGAACGGAGGCAGCGTGCAGGTCACAGTACGCGCGCCCGCCGGATTGTCGGGCTACCTTGTGGGATGGATCGATTTCAACCAGGACGGTTCGCTGATTGACTCGGGCGAGCAGATCATCAGCACAGCGGTGACGGGCACCGGCAATCCGCAAACGGCCGCCTATACGTTCGACATTCCGGCCGGCACGATGGCAACAACGAACAAGGCGTGGGCCGCGCGTTTTCGCGTTTTCGCCGAGCCGCCGCCGTTGCCGCTTTTCTCCTACACCGGGTCGGCTGCGGATGGCGAGGTCGAGGACTATTTCTTCAGTGCGAGCGACCTGATCCTGGGCGACCGCGTCTGGAACGATGCAAACGGAGATGGAGTGCAAGATGCAGAGGAAAGTGGTCTCAGCGAAGTGATCGTGTATCTTGACAGTAACGCTAACAGCATCCGCGATGAGGGCGAGCTTTACAACACAACATCAGGTGATGGCTATTATGCGTTATCAGACAATTCCCTCGAGGCCGGCACCTGTTTTGTGCGGGTCGACCGCTCAACCCTTTCGAGCGACTATGTAGCCACTTATGACATCGACGGAACCGGGTCAGCTGATGCGGCAAGCGTTGTGCTGGAAACCGGTCAAGACCGGCTGGACGTGGATTTTGGATACCGTATTCCCCCTCGTTTGGGCGATTTCGTTTGGGTTGACGCCAACGGCAACGGTCAGCAGGACGTCGGTGAACTTGGACTTTCCAACGTGGTGGTCCGACTGTATGCACCAAACAGCGTGATTCTGGCGACTGTGACCAGCACTGTATCTGGCGCGTACGCGTTTACTAATCTGGCAGTCGGCACCTATACCGTGGATTTCACGCCGCCTGCGGGTTACCTGTTTACGACCTCGAACGTAGGTGATGATGCCAGCGACAGTGACCCGCTCACGAGAACGAATCGCACGGCGGCGGTGACGTTGGCCAGCGGGCAGAGTGATATCACGGTTGATGCAGGGTTCTATCCGGGAGCGACGCTCTCCGGATTTGTGCGCGTGGACATCAACGGGAATGGCACCATCGAGGCGGATGATACGAACGGCATCGCTGGCGTGACGGTACAGTTGCTGGACGCTTCCATGCATGTGGTAGAGACTGCGGTCACGGCGGCAAATGGGGCCTACAGCTTTGCGGATCTCTATCCGGGGGTTTATACGGTGTGCGAGACCGACCTGACGGGGTGGTACAGTACCGCTGATGTCACGTCTCCAAACGACAACCTGATCCCCGTGACACTGGTGATCGGTCAGATCTTGACGGAAAACAACTTTTACGACACGGTGCCTGGTACAGGAACGATCAGCGGAACCGTGTGGAATGATGCCAACGGCAATGGCGTGATCGACGATGAATCCCGCTTCGGCAGCATCGTCGTTTACTTCGACGTAAACGATAATGGCGCGCTGGATTCTGGCGAACCGCAAACGCAGACCGATGGTGATGGCAATTACGCTTTCATCAATTTGTCGAACGGTACTTACCAGGTGACGGTGGACAAGACATTGATTCCGGCCGGTTACACGCACCGCTCTTACGATTACGATGGCGTGGAGACTCCGGACTGGACCGTCGTCGTGCTCGAAACAGGCAGTGCGGTGACAGATGTTGATTTCGGGTACAACAATCATGGTTCGATCAGCGGTCTTGTCTGGATCGACACCAATACGAACGGTGTCCGCTATGTCGGCGAATTAGAATTAACACAGGCCGATGTGACCGTGCGTCTATATGACGCCTTTGGCATACTGCTTGACTCACATGTAACCGATACAAACGGCAACTATGTCTTTGAAAATCTGTCTCCCCGCAGCTATCGTGTGGAATTTGTGCCTCCGTCCGGGTACGGATTTACGCCTATGGATCAGGGGGATGATGACTGGCTCGACAGCGATGCCAATCCTTACACGGGACTGTCCGACTTTGTGACGGTGGTGCCGTCTGGCGACGTGATTCATATCGATGCCGGTCTTATCCCCGTTTTGGATGGTTTGATCGGAGATTTTGTGTGGGAGGACCTGGACGGTAACGGTCTACACGAACTCAATGAACCGGGCCTTGCCGGTGTGAAGGTTGATCTCTATACCGCACTCGGCGCACCGTTCCAGGTCAGAACGGACCTTGGTTCATTTGCAGACGATTTTGACACACCTGAGGGCGGGTCGAGCGGTTTTGACGGCAGTGACGGCTTGCTTGTCTGGAACGGACCGTGGACCAGCGTGTATGGTGTCGATGTTGTTCTCAGCGGGGAGAGCTATCTGGCCGAGAGTTCCGGCGGAGTGGGATCGGATCTGACGCGCACCTGTACCACACCTGCCGGCACGGAACAAATCACCTTCAGTTTCGATTATACAATGCTCGGCGACGACACATACGTGTCCGAGTATTCGATTGACGGCGGCAGCTCCTGGAATACACTGGGCACTTATGCCAGCCCCATGCCCTCTGAACATGTATCCTACGCCGTGGCGGTCAGCGGGGGTACGACGGTAACGCTGCGCTTCCGCAAGACCGCGAAGTCAGCCGCGCCGGACAAATTATACATTGATAACGTGGACATCCTTAACGAAAGCGGGTTTGCGGAGGTGAACACCACGACCGATATCAACGGCTTCTACTTTTTCGAGCCGTCGACGAAACTAGTCGATGGAGCCGCCTATCAGGTACGGATTGCCACCAACCAGACCGCTTTGACCGGGATGGCGCTGACGATGGCGAACCAGGGCGCAGACGACGCAAAGGATTCGGATGCCGTGTTGACCAACGGAGACGCGATGATTCCTCTCACTTGGGTTGCCGACGAATCCAATCTGACACTGGACGCCGGGTTTAAAGGCTCGGCCGCCATCAAAGGTCTGGTCTGGTTCGATCCGAACTCCAATGCCCTTCTGGATAGTGGGGAGACGAACGCCATCGCTGTGACGGTCGACCTCTGGTTTGATGCCAATGCGAACGGTGTGATTGATGCGGGCGATCAGTGCGTCCGCACACAGACTACGGATGGAACCAACCTGACGAACTTTGCGTTTGCTGATCTGACAGCGGGTCAATATCTGGTGACCGTTACGGACGTCCACGGGGTACTGACGGGATATAGTCTCACCACCGACAATGACCCCGCCGGCTGGAGCAGACCGGTGGCGGTCGCTTTGGGCGAAACGCGCAATGATGTCGATTTCGGCTTCTACATCCCGCCGCGTCTTTATGGGTATGCCTTCTGGGATAAGGACGGGAGCCTGACGCGCAATGCAGAGGATGGAGCCGTCACGAACATGGTCGTGCAGCTCTGGTTCGACGGCGTCCAGATCGCGACTACCAATACGACAGCCAATGGCTATTACGATTTTCAGGGACTTACTCCCGGAACTAACGAGGTGCGCTTCATCTACGACACCAACTATCTGAGCTCCATTCCGACAAACGGGGCTGCCCTCACGGATATCGAGCGCAATCGAGCCGTCGCGACCGCAGATGGATACGCCACAGTAACCTACACGCTCTACTCCGGCCATGGCATTGGTGAGGACACCGGTGAACCGAGTGATCTCATTGTCGATGGTGAACCGGTGAACGCGGGATTCCTGGATGGCGGCGGCGGTGGCGGTGGCGATACAACCAGTTCGGGCATTGACCTGCGCGCATACAGGGCCGCCGACGGAGTCTATGTGGAGTTCGTGGCCTATGACGTGGAGCAAGACGGGGAGATCCGGCTTTACCTGCTTGGAGCCGACGGCACTACCGTCTGGACAGGCACCACAAGCGTAGTGACTGGTGAACGCTCCGTCTGCCGCTTTCTGGTACCCGGTCTGGAGGCGGGCTGCACCTATAGCTTCGCGGTGTTTGATGAGGTCGGCAACTATTGGTCGGCCCCCAGCATAGCGGTTGGCGAATTCACCGTGGAGATGACCCATATGTCGCTGGCGGGAATGATGTTGTCGTTCAACAGCCTCCCCGACCGGGAGTACGAGATTCAGTGGACAGAGCATCTTGGCACCCTCTGGCAGACGGTGACAAACGTACCGTCGCAAGGAGAGCAAACCAGCGTAGTCGTTAAACATCCCGCACCACAGGCACCCTCCGGTTTCTTTAAAATCATCCTGAAGTAGCATTTCAAAGTTGCTGTCAAGCAACCCCTTACGCGTTGAAAATGGTTGCTTAAGTCTCTTGTTTTTTACGACAGGAGTTGAGATAATAGCAATTAATGCAACTGAGCTGTAATCAAACTGATTGGATACAGATGATTGTTACTACGTCAATAGCATTTCTCACAGAGACACAGAGCCCACAGAGAGTAATACATTAGATCAGGAATATTACTCTGTGATCTCTGTGCTGTTCACAAACAACTTAGAGAGCCCATCAACAGCCAGGCCTCCCTTCGCTACCGCCTCCGCATAACCCGACCACCGATACACCTTCGGATCTTTAACAATACCAGCCCGCACAGGGTTAAGATCAATATATGCCGCAACTACAACCTGCAACCACTAAAGACCTCAAGCCGACGCATCAAACCCGACATATGATTTTTTTCAACATCCTCGAAAATAAACCGCTGCTCAATCACCCGACTCATCACATGATATGTCGCCGCCTCTTCCAACTTAATCCTACGCATCCTCATCAGCATACCAACCTCTCTTTTATAAAATACAACTTACCGCAATATTCTGCAAATGTCCACTATATATTACCTGGCACCGTTCCTCGCCAGTTCTCGGCACCAGTTCTCCCTCCGATTATTTCAGAACACTGTTCATGTCGTGGACTATTTCCGCCCGATTTCTTGAAAAAGATTGTTTTATAGTTTTCATAATTCCTGGCATACTAGGGATTATATGAAAAAACAATAATAAAATCGCATTTTCTACAAAAAAATGACTTTGCACCCTCTTTTTTATTGACTTCCCCCCCTCCTCGTCCCATACTAGCAAAATATTATGGGATCTAGTGTTGAAATTTCTTGAGGAATGGTATCCTCAGACAGAAAGGTGAAATCATGAAGACAAAATCAAGATTGACATTAATAGCTGGGATGGTTGCTGTGTGTGGAATGGCACAGGCGACGTATGTAACCATCTGCGACCCCGGAAATACGGCGGATACAACAGGTTATGGTGATGTGGCTTACACCTACAAAATCAGCGCCACCGAGGTGTCGTCAGCCGACTTTACGGACAGCGGCGCCGGAAATGGCAACGAAGGCACGGGCTCCACCCCGGCTGTTAATGTTAACCTCTATGAAGCGATGAAATACTGCAACTACCTCACCAGCGGGAATACCAACAACGGTGCCTACGTGTTCAACGGCAGCGGAGTTTATCAGTCCACCGACCGGGCTTCAGCCATCACCATCTACGGAACCATTTATGCGCTTCCGACGGAAGACGAGTGGTATAAAGCGGCCTACTACACCGGCAACAGCGCCTACAGCCTCTACGCCGACGGCACCAGCGATAGCAACAATCCGCCAACAGAAGGTGGTGGTGCAACCGGATGGAATTACCACTATGTGACGGGCGTTGCCCGCGATGTTACGCTGGGCACGACCGAGCAGAACGAAACGGTCAACATGATGGGCAACGCCTGGGAATGGCTGGAAGATATTGCAGGCGGCCAGGGCGTCCTTCGCGGGGGCGGCTACACCGCCTTCAATACTGAGACGATCCTGCGTTCCTCGTACCGCCACGCCTACGATCCGTCGCGTGAGAACGCCAACACTGTCGGGTTCCGCCCCGTCAAAATCGGCACGGGCTTTAAAGAAGATACAACCGACTCGTGGGCTACTTCCGCGAAGTGGACGGATGGTATTCCAGAGGCTGGCTCTTACGCGACCATACTTAAAAATGCAAAAGCCACTCTGGCTTCCTCACCTAGTATCGAACGACTGCAGGTGGTCGATACGGCAACCCTCAAGATTAATGAAGGATGTACACTCAACGTG
>Ga0307990_1001041_pt1 | contig 23731 bp, 21 predicted proteins | sample EllFjometagen129_FD_203168 | JGI IMG/M metagenome (GOLD analysis project Ga0307990, IMG submission 203168) | Marine microbial communities from Ellis Fjord, Antarctic Ocean - #129 | ecosystem: Environmental > Aquatic > Marine > Unclassified | place: Southern Ocean | collected 2014-10-08
AACAAGGTACCTTGTTATTTTAACCCTTTTGAGCAAAACTTTTCGAATCCAGAGTAAATTCATGAAAATCTCCTCAGCTATGCTGGCTTCGCAGCGTATTACGACGGGCCTCTTAGGGCTTCTTGCTATCTGGTTTGCCGCTTTTCCCTATATTCTTAAATTGAGCGGAGGGAAGAAGGTTGCTAAAGCCATAAATCATAGTCTGTTTATTGACTGGTTCTTACAAAACAGCAGTCAGTATCCAAACTTAAGATTCTGGTTTATCGGACTCTGCCTGCTGGTGGCTCTATTAGCCCTTAATCTGGTCGTTTGCAGTTGGCGTCGTTTCCTCCCTAAATTGGGTTTGAGTCGGCAGAAATGGTTGTTGTTTCTCATTCACTTGGTCTTTGGTCTCCTGGTTGCCGGGCATGGTGCCGGTTTCATTTGGGGCTGGCGTCCGCTACCGGTAAAAGCTCATATGAAGAGCACAATCGAACTGGATCAAGAGCATCAGTTAACGGTCACAAAGATCATCTTTAACGACGATCCGCAAATTTTAAAAAAACCGCGCAGTGAATGGAATAGTGATGATTTTAGTTTTCACCTAAATCGGGCTCAAGTCAGCTTAAAAAAAAACGGAGTCGAAATTTTAAATGGTGAGATCGCCACCTACAACCCCCTGCAAAAGGGCTCTTTGCAGATCACACTGTTAGGATTTATAGCACCAAAACCCGGATCAACAATTCCCGGAATACGCTTACAGGCCAGCCGAGCACCATTTGCCCGACCTGTAATCTGGCTTTTTCACATCATGATCTTATTAACTTTCATCTACTTTCTAAGCACCTTTAAAACGTCGGTAACGGAAAATACAAGTTTAAATTCAAACAACAACCAATAAGTAAAGAGGATCAAACAACATGTTCCACTACCGTAAAAACAAGTTTATTGTCTTGGCATTTTTTTTAACTGTCCTGTTCATGGGCTCAACAACTCATGCGACAGAACCAACAACTGACAAGGGGGTTTTCAGTCTCGGTGAAATTGTCGTTACCGGAAAAAGTGAAGCCTCAGCCATAATCAATACCAAAGATATTATCAATCTGGAAGAGTTACAGCTCAATAACAGCATTACGGTTGCCGATGCACTTGACACATTGCCCGGAATTTTCAGCACCGTCGGAACAAAGAATGAGCATTATTTTACGATCCGGGGGTTTGATCAACGGTATGTACCAATTTTCTATGACGGTATTCCGATTTCAGTACCTAATGATGGCTATGTTGATGCCGGCTCTTTAAGTACCGACAACCTTTCTCGGATCACCGTCGACAAAGGTTTAAGTTCGGCCCTTTCCGGACCCAATTCAATGGGCGGAGTCATCAACCTTATCAGTCGAAAACCTGAACGTCTCTTTGAAGGAGACATCACTCTCGGGGCCCAAGAGGTCGATGGCTATCGTTCTGCTATTAATCTTGGAACCCGACAAAAAAATTGGTATATGACACTTGGGGCCAGCATTCTCGATCAGAGAACCTTCAGGTTACCGGACGGCTTTTCCGACAGTCGCAATGAGAGTGGTGAAAATCGTAGTAACGCTGAAAGAAAAAACAAGACCGGTTCATTTAAGGTTGGTTGGTTGCCGGCTCCGGGCCATGAATATGCCATCGGTGTCAACGCCGTAGATGCCGAACGGGACGTCCCCCCGCATACCTTTGCCAGAAGCGGCCGGGAGTTGAAATATTGGCGCTTTACCAACTGGGAAAAACTAACAACCTACATTGTCGGAGATTCACAGCTTATTGATGGTCTAAAGTTAAAAACCCGCATTTTCCGTGATGACTATAAAAATACTCTGGACTCCTACGACAACGACAGCTACTCTTCGCAAAATAGCAAACGCGCATTTCACAGCACCTACGATGACTATTCGTGGGGTGGTTCAATTTCCTTGTGCAGCGAACAATTTGACCGGCATAAATTAAGCTTAGCTTTCCATTATAAAGAGGATGTCCATAAAGAACAAGATGATCGTGGTGAAGCCTGGGAGCGTTATGAAATAAACACTTACTCTTGGGGCTTGGAAGATGAAATTCGAATTACCGATTATCTTGACCTGGTTGCTGGTTTAAGTTACGACTACCAGGATCCTAAATATGCCAACGGCGGCAAAGTTCGTTCCAGCAACGACACACTTAATCCCCAGATCGGTCTGCGCTGGGCCTTAAATGACCGCACTATTGCGCACGCTTCAGTCGGCCGCAAGAGTCGTTTTCCCACAATCCAGAATCTCTATGCCAGCTATCTGGGCAGCACGATTCCCAACTCCAATCTTGAAAAAGAGACCACCATCAATTACGAAGTTGGCCTTGAACACGAACTCGCCGATCACACAAATTTTTCCCTGGCACTATTCTATTCCGATATTGAAGATCTGATTGTTCGGCGCTCACTACCGGCGGGTGACATGTATGACAATATCGGCAAAGCTTGTTTTCAGGGTCTCGAAGTCGGGTTTAGCTCCAGCTTTCTGCCCCGCCAGGAGATCACCGCCAGCTATACTTATCTTGATGCTGAAAATCGTTCGGCCGGTCGGGTCAATGACCATCTTGAAGAGCTCGCCAAACACAAATTTTATTTCAGTGACCTGGTTAAGATAACTGAGAAAATATTTTTCTATACCAAGCTTGAATGGTACGACAAACGCTGGGAAGAGAACGTTAATTATCAGTGGGATGAGCTCGACGGTTTTACCCTGGTCGATGCCAAAGTCATGATCAAGCTACCTCGCAAGGTCGATATCGAAGTCGGTTTTCACAACCTTTTTGACGAAGAGTATGAGGAGAGTGCCGGTTTTCCCCGACCCGGACGCACCGCTTTTGCCCAGCTCAGATATAGTTTTTAAAGAAATGAGATACCTGGATAAAATAACCACAAGTTACCTGCAAATGTTTATGACGATTTGCGGGATGCTTCTGATCGTCACATTTTTACCCCGGCAAGGCTGGAGCGAAACCCGCACCCTCGAAGATATGGCGGGTCGCAGTGTAACCCTTTCCGGCCCGGTAGAAAGAATCGTAACCACGTTCAAACCGGCAACTCTCTCGGTGTTCGCATTGGGATTGCAGGGGAAAATTGTTGGAATCGACAGCAGCGCCAAACATGATCGTTTATTTAAGGCGATGTTACCGACAGTTGCCGACCTGCCTGGGGTCGGAACTAAATCCCGAGGTATCAATTTTGAAACCTTGGTTTCACTCTCTCCCGACCTGGTTATCCTTTATGCCCAAAAAGACGGAATTGAGTTAGCCCAACGACTTGCCGTAATGAAGATTCCAAGTATCATTATTCTGCCCGAAAGTTTTGCCAGTGTAAAAACCTCCTTGCAAATCATCGCCCAGGCTACAGGGGTAACTGAACGTGCGACCGAGGTTAGTACGCTCATGGATGACATATTGCAAAAGATTGAGAAAAAAACCAACCGGATCTCCTATGATAATCGTAAAACCGGCTATTTTGTCAGTCCCCGAGGATTGTTCAGTACTGCCACCGGGAACATGCTCCAGGATGATATGTTTAACCGCGCCGGGATTATCAATGTGGCCCACGATCTTAGAGGTTATTTTCAGGACATTTCACCGGAACAATTTGTGGCCTGGAATCCCGATCTGGTTATTTTATCTCAACATCTGCACCAACAGATTGTGAAACGACTCAATAATCCGGCCCTTAAAATGGTTAACGCTGTTGCCCAAAAAACAGTCTACCGATTTCCTTGCGATCTGGCACCCTGGGATTTTCCCTCACCACTTGCTGTGCTTGGTACCCTCTGGCTGGCCCATAAGAGTTATCCTGAACTTTTCCAAGATCTTGACATTAAAAAAGAGGTCGACGATTTCCACTTCCACCTCTTCGGCAAAACTTTGAGCGAAATGCACGGCAAACTTAATGATCGGGTTTATTGGTAAAAGTGAAAACGACTAAACCTCTTATTATTTCCCTTGTCGTTATTCTCGTGCTCCTGTTCTTATCGCTTCTGGTAATCGGCCGATTTGAAATTTCAGTCTCCGACATTACGGCTATGATCAATGCCCTTTTTTCCGGAAAGGCGGTTACCGGAGAGCTTGTTTCAAAGCAGCTGGTCTTTTGCTGGATAAGGTTGCCGCGATGTCTCATGGCGATACTGGTCGGCATGGGACTTTCGGTTTCCGGAGCCGTTTATCAGGCCCTGTTTAGAAACCCTCTGGTCTCTCCCGACATCCTGGGAGTTGCCGCCGGATGTACGTTTGGTGCAGCCTTAGGACTGGTTCTCCCAGGCGACAATTTTTCCCTGATCTATATTCTCTCTCTTATTTTTGGCCTGCTGGCGGTGGCCATGACGGTCGGTATCGCACGGCTTATCTCGGTCAAGCCGGTAATCGTTCTGGTGTTAGCCGGGATGGTGATCTTGTCATTTTTCAATGCCCTGTTGATGGTGCTTAAATATTTTTCCGACCCTTATGATGAACTTCCGAGTATCGTTTTCTGGATCATGGGCAGCCTCTCCCGGGTAACCTGGAACGACATTTTGATCATTGGCCCGGTTGTCGGGGTGGGACTCATTTTTTTCTTGCTACTGCGTTTTCGCCTCAACATCCTCTCTCTCGGCGATGTTCAGTCAAAATCTTTAGGTATAAACCCTTCATCATTCAGACTTATTCTTATTGTCACGAGCTCGTTCATTGTGGCTTTAACGGTTGCCACCTGCGGTCAGATCTGCTGGATCGGTTTGATTATTCCCCATATGGCCAGAACCCTTGTCGGGCCGGATCATAAACGCATGCTTCCGGTAACCGCTCTGCTGGGAGCTATATTCCTACTTGCCGCCGACGGTGCGGCACGCTCGATCTCAGCGGCCGAAATTCCGGTGGGAATCATTACGGCTCTCACCGGAGCTCCGGTTTTTGCATTTCTCCTCTATAAAAACCGGGGTAGCGGATGGGTGTAATTCTAAAATGCCGAACCCTCGGATTCAAGTATGGGAAAACCCAAATCCTTGAAAATGTCAGCTTCGAGATTGAATCAGGTCTTTTTTACGCCATTTTGGGCAAGAATGGTTCAGGCAAAACCACTCTCCTCCATTGTCTTAATGGAATTTTGCAACCCGATCGTGGAAGTATCGAAATCGAGAAGCAAAATATCGCCACCATGTCGCGAAAGCAGGTGGCCCGGCAAGTTAGTCTCGTGCCCCAGGAACATTTAGAAGTTTTCCCCTTTACGGTGCTTGATGTGGTAGTTATGGGACGGGCTCCATTTCTCAAAATGACTCAAGTACCAAGTAACAACGACTATCGACTGGCTCTGGAAGCCTTAAAAACATTAGCTTCTGAAAATCTTGCCCAAGCCAATTTTAATCGAATTTCCGGCGGGGAACGCCAAATTGCACTCTTAGCCTCAGCCTTAGTACAAACCACCAAGATCATGCTTTTAGATGAACCCACCAACCATCTTGATTTCAACAACCAGTATCGACTGCTTTCTAAAATCAAAGAGTTGTGCCGAACCCGGGGAACCAGTGTCATTGCGACTATGCATGACCCCAATATGGCCATACTTTATGCCGATCGTGTAATCATGGTGAAAGATGGCCGGATTGTGGTTAAAGGCCGTACCGAAAAAGTGATGACAACAACCAATATCAACACGCTCTATGAAACCCAAACGGTCGCGATCAGCACTATCGGCAACAAAAACTTCTTCCTGCCGGAGTCGGCAGTAGCGGCATCAAATATGATGGAATAACATGCAAATCATTATCACCGGCGGGGTTCAATCCGGGAAATCACGTTTAGCTGCAAGGTTGGTACAGTTTCTAAAGAGTAGGAAAGTTTCGTTATCCGGAATACTTGCACTTGGGCTTTGGCAGGATGATCAACGTTTAGGATTTGACTTGGTCGATCTTAAAACCGGGGTAAAGTGCCCCCTTGCGCGACGCCAAATCGATTTGGCAAACAACACCATTACGCCGTTTCAATTTTTTGACCAGGGTCTAACCGCTGGGGCCCGAGCGCTCAATCTGGAACGTTGCCGCGATGCTTCGGTGATCATGGTCGATGAAGTCGGAAAACTCGAACTTGGAGGAGAGGGCTGGGCTCGCTTTCTGGAGCCTCTACTCTCAATGGGGTCGGCAATTCACATCTGGATCGTCAGGGAAAATCTGATCGAAAAAGTGAGTCACAAGTGGAACCTTGAGTCAGCAAAAATCGTTCACGTCGAAGATGACAACAATTTTGCAAAGCTTAAAACTCTTTTAAAAAAAGGAATAAAGATATGAATCAGAATGAAAATCAAAAAGAGATGACCGATTTTATTTTAAGTCAGTTCGATACGATACCGGATCATCCTATTACCCGGTTTACCTACGGTGCCCATATTGTGGCTGTCGAAAGCCGGAGTATGGGACTTGCCACCTGGGCTTCGGCAAAACATCCCGTGCCAATTGACGATCTTCCTGATCCCGACCAAACCGTTTCGGTAAAAAAAATCGCCCAGCTGTTACACGATGACGACCCTCTAAAAAGTTCATTGGGGTTGGCCGCCTTCAATTCACTACTTCCTGATCCCTCACTTGATAATCTTATCAATGTCAACGCCGGCGATCTGATTATGAATCTCGGCAAAGGAAAACGGGTCTCGGTTATCGGTCATTTTCCTTTTGTCGAACGTATGCAAGGATGTTTTAAAGAGTTTATGGTTTTTGAAAAAAAGCCCCAGTCCGGAGATTTTGAAACCGACCTCATCCCTAAACACCTACCCTCGGCGGAGGTTGTCGCAATTACCGCCACAACCATCTCCAACCAAAGTTTGGCCAAGATCCTCTCCTACTGCTCTCCCTCAGCAAGTAAATTGCTCGTCGGCCCCAGTACACCACTTACCCCGGCCATGTTCGAGTTGGGCTTTGACTATCTCGCTGGTTCCATTATCAACGATAAAAATCTTGTTCGCCAAGGAATCGAGAATGGTTTGGCCTTCAAACATCTACAGGGGGTAAAACATGTTATCCTTAGTGCCAACGACTAATCTTTCAAAAAACCAACATTAACCAGGTCAGACCAGCCAGGATCAGCGCCACCATTACCGCCGCCGAAGCGATATCTTTGGCGCGGCCCGAAAGCTCGTGTTGCTCGCTGCCGATACGATCAACCACCGCCTCAACCGCCGAGTTCAGTAGCTCAACCAACATCACGATAAGCCAGCTGCCGATCAATAGAACTTTTTCAACCCCGGTGTCGCCCAGCCACAAACCTAAAGGCACCACGGCACACAACAGATAGACTTCCTGGCGAAAGGCCTGCTCATGGCGAAAAGCCGCCCTTAAACCGGCCAGCGAATAACCGGTCGCACGCCAGAGGCGACCTCCGGCCTCTTTCAGATCCTTTTCGACTTTCTCTCTGTCCATAATATTCAAAAACCTCTTAACGGAGTGATATGCACCTTTAAAATTAATTTTTTATGACTTAAAATGGTCAATCTGTCCGCGATGGCCGATAACTATCAAGATATCCCCAAACATAAAAACCTACATCCATAAAATCCCCTCACGCGACTAAAAAATAACATAATCCTAATTTCCCAGCTTGTCAAAATACTTCTCTAAAACCTCTAAAAACCTAACTTTACCCAGAGTTTACATAGAATTATTATTTAAATTGACTTAAAATAATGAAGAAAGTAGAAGCTCGCACCCGCCACCTGTTTGGCGTCATTAAGAGAAATAAAAAGCCCGCGTTTTTTTACTGTCAAAAAAATGTTTTTCGTATATATTCTAAGCCTGTTCAGAAAGTTTGCAACAAAAATCTTTAGAGGTTTTCAAAAAATGGCCAGACACTTGCTAAAGAAATATTTTTGCAACTCAATGTTACTGATTTCACTGATTTTTGTTCTCACGCTGCATTGCGCAGCGCAACTCCTTCCTGAAGTCAACACCCCACTCGAAAATAGTTTGTATCAGGGCAGCGCTGAAGAGGTTACAGCTTTTGTCACTCAGCGACAGAAACAGATCTCAGATATCATTGTTGACATAGACAAAAGTACCGACAAAGAAACCGGCAAAGATATCGAAAACAGTGCCACAGCGGTCAAAGATCTCTTCCAGGGGCTCTCCCTACAATATAAAAGTCTACTTAAAGAGCTAGCCCGAACAACCTCTACAGGACTTAACAAACCCTCAGTCTCGGGGCCTCCCTACGATATCGAAGGTTTTGACGAAATCATCTCTTTCCAGCGACAGACCAGCCGGCAGCTGGCTGACGGCAGCAAGAAGTTTGCCCTTCTGACAAGCCGCCTGACAAGCCTCAAAGAGAGCGCTGTCGGCCAGCTCTCCGAGTACGCCAAGCTTTTAAAAACCGATTCTGAAAAACATCTTTTACTCTACGAGAAATACGGCAAAATCCTCAATTTGCAATGCGAATATGCTCTTCTGCAAATAAAAAAACCAAAGCTTGAAGAACTGCTCGCAAATCTTCACGAAAATAAAAAAAGCACCACCGCATGGGTCAAGGAGGCCTTCGCTGAACTTAAAATAACGCCGGAAGATATAAAAAAAGCTCAAAAATTTAGGGATGAACGCCAAACTCTTTTCAAGGAAGCTACCGATACAACCAGCGCCGAACATCAAGATCTCAATCGCCGGGTCCTGATCTACGAGGCCCAACTTGACGAAGCCCTGGCCAGACTTGAAGCAAGCGCTACCGAAAATAACCCTGAGAGAGAGAGGGCAAATATAGAGAAGGAGCGTATTGAACTAATCCTTGACGCCCTCAAACTACGCATTCACCTGATCAACCAGAAACGCCTTAACTGTGAAATCAAGATCTTAAAAAGTAATTTCCGCCTGCAATGGCTCAACAACTATGAATTCGAGGGTGAAAAAAAACGCCTCACTGACTTCATCAAAGAGTGGTCCCAAGAGACCGATAAACTAACCCGGAAACAAGAGGCCATTACCACTTCAATCTCGGAGGTGACCCTGGCCCGTGCCAACCTGACCCAGAAGTTGGTAAACATTCTCAGCAAAAAAACCGCCGCCAAGACACCTCAACTTAAGAAGACCCTGGCCTCCCTCGCCCGCCAGGCTGGTAAAGTCAATGAAAACATTGATAAACTTATCATGGCGTTGTCAGAAAATGATCAGACCTTGAGAAATGCAAAAAGGGAATTTGAACAGATTCTTGACCTGACCAGTTTCGCCATAAGCCGAAGCGAACGGATTCGTACTTGGAGTGCTGTGAACCTCGCCGGCATCCAGGAACAGATTCTAACGACAATCTATTACCCACTATTTTCAATCGGCACTTCGACCGTGACCCTGTCGATCATCTTAAAAATCATCTTCCTTCTCTTTTTAGGGGTAGCTTTCTTGCGCCTGCTGCGCCGCACGATTGCTCGTCTGCTCGAAAAAAGGCTCGGTATGTCGGTCGGAGCTATCAATTCGATCACCACCCTGGGTTACTATATCAGCCTGCTCATCGGAACCCTAATCATCCTCTCCACAGCCGGGCTTGACTTAAGCCAGCTCAGCATTATCCTCGGAGCCTTAGGTGTCGGTATCGGTTTCGGTCTCCAGACGATCACCAACAACTTTTTCAGTGGCATTATCCTCCTGACCGAACAAAGTGTTAAAGTCGGAGATTATGTCAATCTTGGGGATGGCCTAGTCGGCGAAGTGAAAAAGATGGCGATTCGCGCCACCGTCGTACGCACCGTTGAAGGTGAAGATATTATCGTCCCGAACTCCGATTTCATCTCAACCAGAGTTAATACCTGGACCTACGGCGACGACTGGCGAAGACTCAATATCCCCTTTGGAGTCTCTTATGACTCCGACCCTGATGAAATCGTCCAGTTGGCCGAGGCGGCGGCCCGGGAGGTCGACATCACCAAGGAAGACTTCATGCACCCTCTCCGTATATTCTTTGAAGGTTTTGGCGACAACAGCCTCGACTTTTCAATCCGCGTCTGGTGTCGCATGAACAACCTCAAAGCGCCATCCGGCCTCAAAAGTGACTACTACTTTGCCCTTTTTCGAAAATTCAAAGAGGCGGGCGTCACCATCCCCTTTCCCCAGCATGACCTGCACCTGCAATCTGCTTCTTCCGAATTAGCGGAAAAGCTGCACGCCCTGATGGCCCCTGAGAAAAGAACAAGGCACGAACTTAATGAAATGGAACACGACAAAGAACTATGACCAAAAGTAAAGAGTGGAAAGTTGAAGATCTCCTCTCCTTTGTCGAATATGATTTTAAAGCCCTGAAAAAGCGGCTCAAAGATATTGCCGAAGAGGCCATCAGAGCTAGTTTCATCACACTTAAAGAACGCAAAACCATCCTCGCCGGCATCAACGAAGGCCTATAAGGTAACACCTACTTCGAAAAAGAATAACAGATAAGGAGAAGCTAATGGACGATTTATCAAACCCGAAAGAGCCCTTGATTCAGGGAATACGAACCGTCATCCACATGGCGGTCAGATTGTTGGCCGTTCTAATGACCCTGGTTATCCTCTGGAGCGTGGCCGACATCATTTTAGTACTGTATCAAAGACTGAAGTCGCCACCGTTCATGCTTCTGGATATCGGCGACATTCTGGCACTGTTCGGGGCTTTCATGGCTGTCTTGATCGCTATCGAAATCCTGATCAACATTGTTATTTATCTGCGAGATGATGTAATCCATGTAAAGATCGTCATGGCCACGGCCCTAATGGCCATTGCCCGAAAAGTCATAGTCCTGGATTTTAATAAAATTTCGGCGAATTATGTATTGGCTATAGCAGCTGTGGTTCTGGCCATGAGTGTGGGCTACTGGCTGGTGGTAATCAAGGACAGTAAAGATGGAGGAATATGCTATACAGATACTGACAAACGAGGAAAGGATAAATCATGACTTTACGGACCGAAACGAAAAACCGCTAAAGGCCATTTTTAATTTCAATTCGTAATTTATAGTTGTTTGCTGCCGCTTCGGCATAGTACTTGGCCGAAAGGGAGGGGCTTTAAGCAAAATGTTACCCCTTTTCAAATTCGGCCTCGGTAGCCCGCTGGGTCATGGCAGACATAGGATATTATCGGCCAGGCTTCTTTTCAGGTATAACTTTTTTTGACAGTTTATTGGAGGTGTTGATTATGAAAAAATTGTTGCTACTCATTTTTATCCTGAATTTCTGTTTATGCATTAAGGCTTCCCAAGCCCCGGCAGCGGAGTTTAAAATCAGTGAACAGACTCAGGAATGTATCGAATGCCATGCCATGGCAACCCCCGGAATTGTCGCTGACTGGGAAAGAAGCCGCATGGCCAAAACGACCCCGGCTACAGCTCTCAAACTCCCTGAACTTAATCGCCGTATTTCAGCAACGACAGTCTCTGAAGAACTGGCCAACGTCGTGGTTGGCTGTTACGAGTGTCACTCACTCAATAACGCGGCCCATAAAGCGGCCGCTTTCGAACATAACGGCTTTGACATCCACACCGTGGTCTCATCGCAAGATTGTGCCGTCTGCCACAAAGTTGAAGCTGAACAGTACAGCCACAATATAATGGCCGAAGCTTATGCCTGTCTGATGCATAACCCGGTACATAAGATGCTGGTCGATTCCATTAACGGCATCCAAGATTTTGATGGCGAAAAAACCATCCTAAACCCTCACAATGACGAAACAACAGACGCTGAATCCTGCCTCTACTGTCACGGCACCATCGTTGAGGTCGAGGGCACGGTAACGCGCGAGACCGACCTCGGGGAGATGGAATTCCCCCGTCTCAAAGGCTGGCCTAATCAAGGTGTTGGGCGCATCAATCCCGACGGCAGTAAGGGTTCCTGCACCTCATGCCACCCACGCCACTCCTTCTCTCTGGCGATGGCCCGTAAACCGGCAACCTGCTCCGAATGCCATAAAGGACCCGATGTCCCCGCCTCGAAAGTTTACGATGTCAGCAAACATGGCAATATCTACAAATCCCTGGGCGATAAATGGAACTTCGAAGCGGTACCCTGGAAACTGGGGATAGATTTCAACGCTCCAACCTGTGCAGCCTGCCATACCAGTCTGATTGTTGATGGTGAAGGTGAAATCGTGGCCCAGCGATCACATCAGATGAATGACCGCAACCCCTACCGCCTTTTTGGCATCTACGCCCATGCCCATCCGATCAAAGCGGATACTTCGATCATCAGAAACAAAGCTGGCCTGCCGCTACCGGTGGAACTGACCGGCGAACCCGCCGCGGCCTATCTGATCGATGCCAAAACGCAAGCGCAAAGACGTCAGACTATGCAGAAAATCTGCCTGGGATGCCATTCAAGCACCTGGGTTGAAAATCAATATAAACGACTTGAGCACACGATTGAGAAGACTAACGCCATGACTTTAACCGCAACCAAAATTTTGGTGAAGGCCTGGGAGAAAGGGGTGGCTAAAGGGCTAGCTCACAAGGAAAGTATCTTTGATGAGGCAATTGAGAAGATGTGGGTGGAACAGTGGCTCTTTTTTGCTAATTCGACCCGTTTTGCCAGTGCTATGGGCGGCGCTGACTATGGCGTCTTTGCCGATGGTCGCTGGTATTTAAGCAAAAACATCCAGGAGATGGCTGATCTTCTGGAACTTAAACTGGCGCTGGAGAAAGATAAAACCCCTGCAAAGAAAGAAGCTTCCGGTAAAAATAAATTTGAATAATATTTAAAAAGAAGAGGTGAAATAAGCTGGTTTCACCTCTTCTTTTTTCAGATCTCTCTTTGCCACCTGAATTGTGCCTAAATTACCAATCATTTCAACAACGACAATCTTACTGGAATTGATTAATGCATCCTGACAAACAGAAAAACTCCCCTTATAATTCCCTGTTATTTCCATTAACTCTGATATTAATCCTGTTTTTGTCATCGTTGACGGCTTATGGGGCCTCGACGGAAACTGACATTCCAGTCCGCATCGGTGTTCTTGCCAAGCGTGGAGCTGATTATTGCCGGAGTAAGTGGACCCCCACCATCGACTACCTTTCCGCAAATATCGAGGGCTACTCTTTCTCTCTCCAACCTTTGACCTTCAAACAAATTGAACCGGCGGTTGAGAAGCAGGAAATCGACTTTCTCCATTCAACCGATCATTACCCGGAATGGCCGCTGGCCAAACTTTACCATACTGACAACCGGCTGGCGGAGCTCGTGGCGATTAGCCTGATCAATATGCCGTCCACCAGCCAGGCCGCTCGGCAGGGCTCTTATTACGGCTGGACTATTCCCTTAAATTGTCAGACTGTACATGATTGTCTTAAAAGCCTCAAAGAACCTCCTTATGAAAATTACGGCAAACAGACTTTGGTGGAGGTTTTCTTTCAGCACCGGCTGACCATCGCCGGCATAGCCGCCGTCCTGTTGCTGTTGCTTATGCTTTCATTGAAGCTTGCGGCCGCTAATCGCCGGCTGGAACTGGCGGTTACCAGGATGCGGGAAGAAACCGCGAAACGCCTTGAGACGCAAACCACTCTACAGAAAAGCCAGACCGAATTGGCCAGTCTTTTTCAATCCTCGCCCATCGGGATCGGGATCATGAATGGTAGCCACGACCGCCGTTTCAATGAAATTAACAAACAGTTCTGTAAAATGGTCGGCTATACCAGGGAGGAGTTATTAGGAAAAAGTGGCAGGTTGATCTATCCCTCCGATGATGAATATGAGCGGGTCGGCAGAATGCTTTACGGGCAATTAAAAGAACAGAAGGTGGCTTCTCTTGAAGCTCGTCTTCAACGTAAAGACGGCAAAATAATTGATACCCTATTGCGCTTGGCCCCTTTAAAGCCGGAGGATTTGTCAGCCGGAAAAACTTTCACCGTTACTGATATTACCGCGATAAAGAATATTGAACGGCAGCTTATCCAAAGCGAAAATAAATTCCGGTCGATGATGGAGTCGATGAATGATGCGGTCTATATCTGCTCGAAAGATTACCATGTCGAATACATGAACCCGGCAATGATTGCAAGGACCGGCCGGAACGCCACGGGTGAGTTTTGTTACCAAGCTATTCATGGTCTTACCCAACCCTGTCGCTGGTGCAAGGGTAAAGATAAAGAACAAGGCATGTATTTTGACTCAGATATCGTCAGCCCCAAAGACAAGCGCTATTATCATGTTTCAGATTCGCCGGTAACCAACGAAAATGGCTCGGTTTCAAGCATGATTGTTTTTCGGGATACGACTGACATGAAAAAACTTGAGCAACAACTCCGCCAGTCTCATAAACTGGAGGCGGTTGGCACTCTAGCCGGCGGAATCGCCCATGATTTCAATAATATTCTTGCCGGTATTCTTGGTTTTGCCGAAATTGCTCAGAGAAATATTCCCGCCGACAGTGAGACCTATGACGATATCAATGAAGTTATAATAGGCGCCAATAGAGCGGCCGCACTGGTAAAACAGATTCTCGCTTTGAGTCGCAAGAGCATGGAGACCCTGGAACCATTAAAACCCCATCGGGTTATTAAGGAGGCCATTAAATTATTACGGGCTTCACTCCCGGCAACTGTCAGCATCGAGGAAGATATCGACCCTGAATCTGGAGAAATACTTGCTGACCAGGCCCAGGTCCACCAGATCATCATGAACCTTTGCACCAATGCCTTCCATGCTCTGGAAAATGAAAAAGGGGTCATAAACTTCAAATTGAAAAGGGCCGCAGTCAGCCTCGCCGAATCAGCCGCAGAGTCAGAGGTTAAGCCCGGACCTTTTGTTGTCATGTCAGTCAGCGACAATGGTTGCGGCATGGATCAAGACTTGCTTGAGTACATCTTTGATCCTTACTTCACGACCAAGGATCTGGGGAAAGGATCAGGTCTCGGCCTTGCGGTTATTCATGGTATTGTCAAGAAATACCATGAAGTAACCGCCACAACCGACAGCCGGAAAGCCCTGGAACTGGTCCGCAATCAGCCGGACCAGTTTGATTTGGTTGTTACCAACCAGAGCATGCCTAACCTTGCGGGGTTTGAACTGGCCCGGGAAGTACTTAAGATAAAACCTGCAATGCCAATTATTCTCTGTACCGGTTACAGCGCAGTCGTTTCAGAGGAGGAGGCGCTGGCAATCGGCATCAGAAAATATCTCTTCAAGCCCGTAGATACAGTAACCCTCGCTCAAGTTGTCCGGCAGACGTTGAACGAAGGTTGAGGTTGCCTAAGGCTATGTTGATATGCGGAAAGCAAACTGAATCAAAGTAAAGTCAAAACACTATAACCGATAAGGGAAAAAGGAGAACGTATGGCAATACTTATATGCGGTATCGTCGATGGGATTATTGAGAAACCCCAAGATGGAACCATCACCATTTTTGAAAGAGGTATGACAGCGATTGGTTATACTATGGATATAGCCTGCTTAAAAAACGAAACGATGACAAAACAACTCACTGAAAAATATAAGCAAATCAATGCCAGTTATTTCCTGGACCACACCATAATACCATTTCATTTTGGTAACATTGTCGACAATGAGGAGGAAATGCGGCAGTTTTTAATCAATGCAACCATTCAGCTAAAAGCTCTCATTGACAAGGTGAAGGGAAAGAGCGAGATCATTATTCAGGTTTCCTTTGATGTTCAGAAGGTCATTGTAGAAATTTCGAAAAATGTGGATATCACCAACAAAATTGCAGTCGGAAAAGCCTTTTTTGATTTATCTCAAAAACACAAAAAAACCATCAAACAGGCCCTGAAATCTAAGCTATTTATCCATGCGGCCGATTATAAAGAAACGAATACAGTTAATGAGCCCATTATCATCCTCAATACTTATCTATTGGAAAAAGAAAAAAAAGAACTGTTTGATAATGCTCTCGATGAAATTGCTGAAAAATGTGACGACTTTATAGTCTTCAATTATTTAGGCCCTCTTCCTCCTTATAGCTTTGTATCCACTGAGTTCAATAAGGGTAATTTTGATCTGATCAATGAAGCCAGGCTCGTGCTAGGCCTCAAGGAACAATGCACGTTTGATGAGGTTAAATCCAATTACCGTAAGATTTCTTTTACTGTCCATCCCGATAAAAACGAAGGTGAAGACAATAAAATGAAGGAGCTCAATGAAGCATACCGTATCATAAAGGCTTACTGCAATAGTGGCAATGAAAGTGATTACTCTTTTACCAAAGAGGCAATCGAACGGAGCTTCGTCCATTATTAATTTTGTTGAGCGTAAATACATTACGATTGTCCGGCAGGTGAAGATTTTAACCGTACCCCAAGGTTACTTCGTACTAATGGCATATTTATTGTTATAGTGTAGATGGATAAGTTTCATTTAATAGTTGAATTGTCTGGTCTGTCGGGGTGAGTTTAATGGAGATCATTGGAAAAAGGGAATATTGGCGGAGGATGTAAAACGGTTTAAGTGGAATGATATCGGCATAAATATGGAAGTTATTCCATAGAACAATTTCCATATTTATGCGTTGGTTTGCAAGTCGCAATTATTTGGCAAGGATCAAATATCCAGTATTCATAATCAAGCATTCGCAACCGGAGAGGATAAGCGCAAAATTATCATGCCTAAAAACAACAACCCAGATTCGGTGAACCAAGGAAGAAAGCTGATATACATTCCGATCCTTCATACCCAAGACGATATGGGTTCTTTTAGTGAATTGATTCGGGAAGCGTCTCTTGAAAAACATGGAAAGAAATTATGGGACCAGAAGGTAGACCTGATAAATGAAATATGGGCGGAAATCAACCAGAAAGTCAAGGAATTGGAGTTTGAGTATGAAAAGACCCGTCTTTATCAGGATGGCTTGCCCGTATGTGATCGAGAGCTTGAGATTGTAACGGAAATCGCCAAGACTGGAAGCTTGAATCATCAACTCCTTATCAGTTTGCTGGAAAGAGGCGCCATTCTTATGGGGACGGAATGCACAGAGCTTTTAGTGGAAGAATACAACCTTGTAAAAAAGATTATGGCCGCCGGCAATATCGAAGAAGCGGGCAAGATAGAAGCATCTCAAAAGGCGTTAAGTGATAATCTGCTCAAGAAACGTGATCAGTATATTGCCGAACGTATTAATAATACCTTGGGTGCCGGCGAAACCGGCATTCTATTTCTGGGTATGCTGCACTCGCTGGAAAATCTGCTGGACAACGATATCCTTGTAACATATCCACTTTTTAAACCATATAAGATGATGACTAAAGGGAAATCACGAGATCTAGAGAAATAGTTCCCAACTGTTGAAAAAATTACCAGCCAATAAGGTAAACCGTGTACCTGACATCCAGAGAACAATGAAATGAACCCAAAGTCTCCCAGAGTGTTGATTGTTGACGATGAGGCAGAGATTTGTTTTCTCCTCGCCCGTTTGATGATTGAAAATAAATTTGAAGTTGAAACTGCCCAAGATGGGCCAACGGCCCTGCAATTAATTCTATCTGCGTCGCCGGATGTCATGCTTCTGGATTTACGGTTGCCGGACATGGATGGTAAGGAAATCCTGCGAGCGGCAAAGGATATTGATCCGGATTTGCCAATTATCGTGATAACTGGCTATGCCGATGTTTCAGGCGCGGTAGAAATGATGAGGGCCGGGGCTCACGATTATCTGGCCAAGCCCTTTGATCATAACGAAGTAGTTAGAGTTGTGCATCGTGCGGTTGCCGAGCGCCACCTCAAAACCAAACTCAAGAACCTCTCCAGCCGGGTCAATGAAACCTCCTCTTTAAGTAAAATGATGGGCTCAAGCAATGCCGTACGCCAGCTTATTACCGAGGTTAACAGGGTAGCGTGCTCGAATTTCACCGTAATTATTTCCGGAGAAACAGGTTGTGGCAAGGAACTTGTAGCCCAGGCGATCCATTATGCTAGTAATCTGTCGGCGGAGCCATTTATAGCTATTGATTGCGGGGCCTTACCGCCGACCCTTTTGGAAAGTGAACTGTTTGGCCACGAAAAAGGGGCGTTTACCGGCGCAGTAACTCAAAAACGAGGAAAATTTGAAGAGGCCGGGAATGGAACCATCTTGCTGGATGAGATTTCCAATATGCCCTTTGATGCGCAGGCCAAACTATTAAGACTGCTTCAGGAAAAAAAGGGGTACAGGGTTGGCGGCACTGAAACCTTTACAATGGATGCTCGCCTTCTGGTTGCCAGTAACCAGAACCTGGAGACCGCTGTTTCCGAAGGTAATTTCCGTAGTGATCTTTTCTATAGATTGAACGAATATATCATCAAAATACCATCACTTCGCAAACGAAAAGAAGATATTCCTTACCTTGCCAATCGATTTATGAAAAATACATCTGATGAACTTGGCAAAAATGTGGCCGGGATTTCTCCTTCAGCCATGGAGATTCTCATATCCTATGATTGGCCGGGAAACGTTCGGCAGCTGCGTTCAACCATCCGCCGGGCCGTACTTCTTGCCAACGAGATAATCACCGAGAGGGAGCTTAAGCAACTTGAAACCCCGATCTCCGGAATAGATGTTCATCCGGCAAACAGCCACGATTTTCCATGGGGTGACTGTTCATTAAAGGAAATCGTAAAAAAAAGTACAAATGAAGTTGAAAAGGAGATTCTTCAGCAGACGTTAAAGCATACAGGCGGAAATAAGGCTAAGGCGGCCCGCATACTGCGGATAGATTACAAAACGATTCACACCAAGATAAAATTGTTTGGAATCCCAAAAAATGGAGGAACTTATGACAAAAGATGAGAATCTAAAGAAAGAGCGTCGGGGTGGCTTTGAGGGAATGCTGGGAGGGCTCTCTGATCTTCTCGAAAAAATCGGAGATTTAGCTGAAAAAGGCGAGCAACTTTCCAAGTCTGGGACGTTTGAAGGCAAAGATAAAGACATTAAAGGGGTGTACGGTTTCTCCATTAAAACCGATCTGGGAAAGAGAGGTGATAGTGATGGGGTTAAGGTGGAGCCCTTTGGCAACATCCGTAAAGATGAAAAAACCGGAGAATCGGTGGTTCAGGAAATCCAGGAACCAATGGTCGACATCTTTGAAGAGCAGGATCATACATTGATAGTGGCTGAGCTGCCCGGAATAGGTGTCAAGGATGTAAAGATTGATATCAAGGATGATCTGTTGACCATTTATGCTGAAAAGGGAGAAAAAAAATACCGCAAGGAGATATTATTGCCGAAGACCTATGCAAAGGAAAAAATGCGGTTTTCATGTAATAATGGCATTCTGGAGATTAAGTGCGTCGCATAACGATACGAGGTGGGAAGAGATGCAACCGGCGGCCGGCTCTCTGTTGGCAACTGTTTATCCGCTAGTTTGCAACAAATATGAATTAACTGAGGACGGGGAAAAATGGCAAAAAATACTGGGTCACTGAAGCTTAAAGTAACCGAAGCCCTAAGTAAGGATGTGGGGCGTGCCTTAGCCCGCATGGGTCCCGAAGACATTGAAAGGTTGAATATTACGGTCGGCGATTTTGTGGAGATAATCGGCAAAAGAAAGAGCGCCTGCAAGGTAATGCCGGCGTATAAGGAACTCCGGGAGCAGTCTCGGATCCAACTCGATGGGATTACCAGGGAGAATGCCGGGGCGGGAATCGACGATTTTGTTCAGGTAAACAAGATCTCTTGCCAACCGGCAGACCGGGTTACGCTTACCCCGATTAATATTGCCCCGGCGGATCGTGATCTAAAATATATCGGCAGCCTGCTCGACGGGCTGCCTGTACAAAAGGACGACCGCATTCGAGCCACCTTGTTCGGTAGCCGTTCAGCTGATTTCAAGGTGGAAAATACGACCCCCAAAGGGCCGGTGTTTATCAACCCAACAACTGAACTGGTCATCGGCAAGGCCAAGGCAAAAGTAGTGGAGCCCCGAGGCACTGTATCATATGAAGACATAGGCGGACTCAAACCACAGATGCAAAGGATCAGGGAGATGATAGAACTTCCTCTCCGTTACCCTGAGGTGTTTGAACGTTTGGGGATTGATCCTCCTAAAGGTGTTCTTCTGCACGGCCCGCCGGGATGCGGAAAAACCCTTATTGCCCGGTCGATTGCCCATGAGACGGAGGCCAACTTTTTTTCCATCAGCGGTCCTGAGATTATTCATAAGTTTTATGGGGAAAGCGAAGCCCATTTGCGCAAGATTTTCGAAGAGGCTGGCAAAAAGGGGCCAAGTATCGTTTTTTTAGACGAGATTGATGCCATCGCTCCGAAACGTGAAAAAGTGGTTGGTGATGTTGAGAAACGTGTGGTCGCTCAACTTCTGGCCCTGATGGACGGTTTGAAGCAACGCCAAAATATTATTGTAATTGCTGCCACCAATATCCCCAATGCTCTCGATCCAGCACTGCGCCGGCCAGGTCGGTTTGACCGGGAGATAGCCATTCCTATTCCCGACCGCAAAGGAAGGCTTGAAATTCTGGAAATTTACAGTCGCGGCATGCCTCTGGGACAGGATGTGGACATGGACCATAATGCAGAGATTACCCATGGCTTTGTTGGAGCTGATCTAGAGGCGTTTTGCCGAGAAGCGGCAATGAGTTGCCTGCGCCGGATTATGCCGGACATAAATTTTGCTATGACTAGCATTCCTTATGATCAACTGGCAAAACTTGAGGTCCATCGTGATGACTTTGCAGTGGCCCTGCGTGAAGTTGAACCGTCAGCTATTCGTGAGGTATTTGTTGAGGTTCCGGATGTTAAATGGGATGATATCGGCGGCCATGAGACGCTTAAAGAACGTTTAAAGGAAGCGGTGGAATGGCCCCTGAAATATTCCTCTCTTTTTGAAAAAGCGGGATGTCGTCCGCCCAAGGGTATTCTCATTGCCGGGCCTCCTGGATGCGGTAAAACCTTATTGGCAAAAGCCATCGCCAATGAAAGCAAGGTTAATTTTATATCTGTCAAGGGGCCGGCCCTTTTATCGAAATTTGTCGGCGAATCAGAGCAGGGAGTGCGCGAGATCTTTCATAAGGCCAAGCAGGCTGCACCCTGTATTATTTTTTTTGACGAGATTGATGGGCTGGTACCAATGCGTAGCGGTAGTTCCACGGATTCAGGCGTGGCCGATCGGGTTCTCAGCCAGTTTCTGTCCGAACTTGACGGGATAGAAGAGTTGAAAGGTGTCCTGGTGCTGGGAGCTACGAACAGAATTGACATGCTCGATGCGGCGATCCTCAGGCCGGGCCGGTTTGATGAGATTATCGAGATTCCAATGGCCGACGAAAGAGACCGCAAAGAGATATTTGCCGTACATCTTAAAAACAAGCCGCTGGCTCCGGAAATAAGTAATGATGACCTTGCCGCTCGAACAGAGGGTTTCAGCGGCGCCGAGATTGCATCTGTTTGCAACAAGGCAGCTATTATGGCTGTACGGCGTATTGTGGATGGTGGACTCGGGGAAGAAATCTCATTGACCAAGGCTGAGGTTCGCATTGAGAGTGATGATATTAATAACACCTTGGAAGAGGTGCGACAAACAAAGAAGAACCTCGAAATATAGGGGAAATATTTCCAATTTTTTAAAGATGTCCTGAAATATTGTCAGTCAAGCAGATGTCGATGTTTAAATTGAAACTTTAGGGGGCAGCAATCCTCTATTTTCGACGGTTATTTTTCAAGAAACCATGAGGTTGTAGTTGGAACTGACTTCGCAACATAAGCAGACAGAAAATACCGGTGAGGCGATATATTTGTACTGTCTGGCGCACGCCGACTTTCTGTCGTCGGTTGCAGGAACCGGGGTGGATGAACGCTATGCCATTACGTTGTTGCGGCGACATGATATCGTGGCAGTGTGGAGCAAGGTGTCTCTTGATGATTTCTGTGGGGTGACCGCTCCATCCAAACTAAAAGATATTGCCTGGGTCGGGCCTCGTGCTTGTCGGCACGAAAAGGTTGTGGAACAGATCATGTCACAGTCTCCAGTGCTGCCAACCCGGTTCGGCACCATTTTTTCGTCGTTTGCCGGATTGGAAAAGCTTCTCGAAAAACACCACGATGAGGTCTTACAGTTTTTGTCCCAGGTGTCAGAACGGGAAGAATGGTCTGTTAAAGGTTTTTTAGATCGGGACCGGGCAAAAGAGGAACTTTTAGCACTGGAATTTTCCAAGCAAAAAAAACATCTTGCCTTATTGTCTCCGGGCAAGCGTTATTTTCAGGAACAGCAAATCCGTAAGACTGTGGAGCAGGAATTAAACAATTGGTTACAGGAGATTTGCAACGGCATAGCCGAGTCTTTAAACCATTCTGCCACCGATTTTTCTGAGCGAACGGTACTTTCTCGCAATGCCACAGGTATGGATATGGATATGATATTGAACTGGGCTTTTCTGGTTCCCCAGGAGGTGACGGCGGCATTTCACACCCTGATCGATAAAGCCAATAAAGATCATGACTGCCATGGCCTGATGTTTGTCCTGTCCGGTCCGTGGCCACCCTACAGTTTCTGCCCCACTCTGGACACTCTGACTTGATTAATTGTAGCTTTAAAAAGTGCCTATGAAATTCTTACTCTATGCCATTGTTCCCAGTTTGGAAGATCAACAGCCTCAAGTTCTGGCAGGCATTGATGGCCGGCCTGTCTTTTTCATCCAGAAAGACGGAGTCGGTGCTGCAGTTTCCAGATTGGAAAATACTGTTCAGGCCCCGGAGATCACTCATATACTGACCTACCAGAAGGTTATTGAGACACTTCATAATAAAAGTTCGGTTATTCCAATGCGCTATGGGTGCCTGTTTGAAAACGAACCGCAGATCACCAAAATGTTAGAAGAACATGGCAATGAATACCGGGTACTTCTTAAAGAACTTGAGGGCTGCGTCGAGATGGGAATTCGTATCCTTGTGCCGGACATCAATTCTCCGCATTCAGTGCGTGATGGAGAAGAGGCCAATTTAAAGGACACGAAACCGCTAACGCCGGGTCATGAATATCTTGCGGCTCTTAAAGCCAGATACGGACCGGATCAACAGTTTGCCAAAGAAATGACCCAGATGTCCCAACAATGTCGAACGGCTTTTTCCGGATTGTTCGTGAAGTATAAAGAGGAATATACTCGGCCCTTGAAACAGCAATCCACATTCCAGAATATTTATTCGTTATTTTTTCTCGTACCAAGAGAAAGTGTTGCGGCTTTTCACATTACTTTTCAGGATTTATGTCGCAGGCAGACATATAAACTCCTATTAAGCGGCCCCTGGCCACCCTATAACTTTGTACTGCCAGACAATTTACCGTCAGGGGACTGATTTTATTATTATTTGAGTAAGCTAATCATTAGTACAGGTTTAAATAAAAAAACAATGAAAGACTACAAAAAACTTTTCACAATGATACTGGATGTCATCCCCTCCTCGGTTCTGCTGCTGGGCAAGGATTTGCGTATCATCTCCGTCAATCAAAATTTCCTTTTAAAAAATAAGCTTAAAATATCCGATACTGTTGGTCATCAATTTACCAAAGTGTTTCCTGAAATCATCCTTAAAAAGATTAATATTGTCGACCAAATACGGCAAGTCTTCAAGACCAACCAACCCACCACAGGACAGCGCATGTCTTATCGGGCGCCCGGTGTCCATCTGACAAATTATTATTACCGTATCATCCCTTATTCCCACGAGGGAATTGTTAAAGGTGTGATTTTTCTTATGGACGATATTACGGAAAAGATCCGATTGAGTGATGAGGTCGATCGGGTTGCAAGTCACCTGATAAGTGTCGTTGAGTGTGCCAGTGATATGGTGTTATCACTTGATAT
>Ga0307990_1001042_pt1 | contig 23729 bp, 19 predicted proteins | sample EllFjometagen129_FD_203168 | JGI IMG/M metagenome (GOLD analysis project Ga0307990, IMG submission 203168) | Marine microbial communities from Ellis Fjord, Antarctic Ocean - #129 | ecosystem: Environmental > Aquatic > Marine > Unclassified | place: Southern Ocean | collected 2014-10-08
AACTATTCCGGTAACAAACGCGCCTGTGAAAACCCCTGCAAAGCGGTTGGTTGTGGCGGCTGCCACCAGCTTACGCATTTTGCTTCCGGCAGCGGCTTGAAGGCCCTCTGAGAGTTGCTTCATGCCCAGAAGGAATAAACCAAGTCCACCCGCAACCTTGAGGATGACTAAAACAGAATCAATAGTAGCAGCATCAGCAGCCATGAATATATCCTAACTTTTTCTGTTAAAAAGATTGTTGTAATTTTAACAGAAGCCAAATGCAATTGGAAGGGACATAAGCTGTTCTAACAAAATACTAACAAAGTGAACTCCCTGCCTTTGTCGTTCGAAAAACTTTTCGAACGGCTAGCGCACGTGTTTGACAACAAAGTTGTCCTGAATATATTGGACTGCCTCTTCATATGAAGGCAGGATCTTGGTGCAATAGCGTACCATCCAGGGCGAACACTCCTTGAATTCAAAGGGGGAGAAGGCTACAACGAACTTGCCGAGGTCGTGTGCGGCATAGAAGACCTCCATAGATGTACCGATTGAGGTTTTGTTGTAGTTTACCAGCAGAATATCGGCTTCACGTACATCCTGCAGGTCGAATTCAACAATCTCGTTGGCACTGTCGACCTCACGATCTTTGAAATTGCGACGCATGGGGTCGAGAATAACGAAATTAGCTTGCAGCTGCTCTGTGGCCCGCTCCCGCCATGTTTTGGCGAGCTCAGGGTTTTCATCCATGATCGGTCCACTCAGGTATATTTTTTTCAGTTCTGTCATGGGTTAGAGGGGGGGAGTTATGAGTTATGAGTTGAGAGTTGAGAGTTGAGAGTTGAGAGTTATGAGTTATGAGTTGAGAGTTGAGAGTTGAGAGTTGAGAGTTATGAGTTATGAGTTGAGAGTTGAGAGTTATGAGTTATGAGTTGAGAGTTGAGAGTTATGAGTTGAGAGTTGAGAGTTATGAGTTGAGAGTTGAGAGTTATGAGTTAAAAGTTGAGAGTTTAGGGGGCACGCAAAAAATACTGTAGTTAAGGCGCTGCCTGTCCTGACCTGTGCTGAGCCTGCCGAAGTAGCTTGTCGAAGTGGACTTCGGCTAAAGTAAAAGCCTTGATGACTGTAAAACTGTAGGGCGGGGTCCGTGACCCCGCCACGCATCATGCTAGAGATTTTATTGACCCATGAAAAACTCGGAAGAACCATAAATAATCTGTAAAACAACTTTTCGTGTTTTTTGCGCCTTTCGTAGTTAACTTATTGGTATCAAGAATCAAGGAACTGGAAACTGTGCGGTCAGCTCGGCAATCTCCTGGCGTACAGAGGATTGCAGCTCAAGGTTATCAATATCTGTAAGAATATCAGCAATCCAGTTGCCGATTATCTTCATCTCCGGTGTACCCATTCCGCGTGTGGTTACAGCGGGAGTTCCGATTCTGATACCCGATGTTACAAAGGGGCTCTTTTCATCAAAAGGAATTGTGTTTTTGTTGCATATAATGCCGGCTGCGTCAAGAGCTGCCGCGGCAACTTTGCCGGTCAATCCGCTGGCGGCGACATTAACCAGTGCAAGATGATTGTCGGTCCCGCCGGATACAATGGTCAGGCCGCGTTCCATCAGCGTCTGTGCCAGAACTTGACTGTTTTCAACAACCGCTCTGGCATAATCTTTGAACTCCGGCAGGAGCGCCTCCTTAAAGCATACCGCTTTGGCAGCAATTATATTCTCCAGCGGACCGCCCTGCAGACCCGGAAATACGGTCTTGTCGATCACCTTTGCATACTCCTGCTTGCAGAGGATCATACCTCCGCGCGGACCGCGCAGAGTTTTGTGGGTAGTGGTGGTTACAAAATCAGCGTATGGAACCGGGCTGGGGTGAACCCCGCCTGCCACAAGACCGGCGATATGGGCCATGTCAACCATCAGTATTGCCCCGCAGGCATCCGCAATCTCGCGGAATTTCAGGAAATCAAGGGTACGTGGATAGGCACTTGCCCCGGCTACAATCAGCTTGGGCTTGTTATCCATTGCAATCGACATAAGTTCATCATAATCAAGAGTTTCACTCTCTTTGGAAACACAGTAGGGGATGATCTCAAAAAGCTTTCCTGAAAAGTTGACCGGGCTGCCGTGTGTAAGATGACCACCTTGATCCAGACTCATGGAGAGAATTTTGTCGCCCGGGTTTAAAACCGCAAAGTACACCGCCATGTTGGCCGCACTGCCGCAGTGAGGTTGCACATTGGCGTGATCAGCACCAAATAGCTCTTTGGCGCGTTCTATGGCTAGAGTTTCAACGGTGTCAACCGGGATACATCCGCTGTACCAGCGTTTGGCGGGATAGCCCTCTGCATATTTGTTGGTCAGTACGCTGCCGGATGCCTCGCGAACGGCACGGGTTACAGTGTTTTCCGATGCAATCAGATTGATGGATGTGTCCTCCTGTGCAATCTGCCCCAGCACCGCCGCGTTGACCTCAGGGTCAACTGCCGCCAGATGCGATGTCTCAGCAACTCTCTCAGCGCGTTCCATCTGCTCTACCCGACGCTGGTGTCTCTCAACACCAGAGAATGGGGTATCAAGAAAGACCTTGATGATGGCGACAGCCTCAGCTTCCTTAACTCTACCCTGAAGCACAAGTACGTTGGCATTGTTATGAGTTCTGGTCATAACGGCATCCTCCATGGTTGTGCAGAGGGCGGCCCGGATACCTGAAAAACGGTTGGCTGTCATGCTCATGCCAATGCCGGTGGTACAAACCAGAACAGCCATATCGGCCTCTTTCCCGATCACCATCTGCGATGCTTTGATAGCATATTGAGGGTAGTCAGTGGGCTCCGAGCTGTTGGTTCCTAAATCGATGGTTTCATGACCGGCTGCTTTAATACATGAGTTTGCCATGTTTTTGATGGATAAACCACCATGATCACATCCTATAACTATTTTCATTTTCGCTCCAACCGGATCATTGTTAAAAAATCTGCTAAAAAATAAGATCAAAATAATATCAGAAATCGGGGATACCTTCAAGCAGGCAGAGGAGATTGAAAATTAAATATCCAATAACCAACAAGGAATATCCAATATCCAGGTTAAGAGCCGCTATCGTTCCATAATGACACCGCGTAGTCCCGGGACCAAAACGGAAGCGTACCCCTTTTTACTTGTTCGGTTGGATATTCCGTGTTGAATATTGGATATTCACGCTCATTCCTTTGGTCCCCACTGCCGACCTCCGGCAAAGCTCTTCTCGCAGTCATCTTTTTCCGCAGTGAGTGTCGGAATTGCAGTGGTTGACAGTAATTGCAGCTGACCGCAACTGCGGTCGCCTACTTTTCCTGTTCTCGCTCTTCAAAGGGTCTCGGATATCTGGATGGCTCGCGTACATGCGGAGAGACGTTCTTGAGGGTGATTTTCATATCCTTCTGTAGCTGGTCAAGTTGCATGATCATCTCATTCAGTCGCTTGTCAACCGATGGGTAGCTCGTTGCTGCATCACTGCTCTTTTCAGTATAAACTGCCCCTAAAAAACTGTACAGCGGGGTGAAGTAGCTGTCGATAGCATCAATTTTCTGCACCATCCAGTCCAGCGTTTCGATGATCTCCTTGGGCGGATCGGATGCGGGAGCTGCCTTTGCCTCGTTCTCCTTTGCGAGTATGGCTATCCGCATATTCCGGTCAATCACCTGCAGCTGGGCAGGTATATCCCGCAAGGCATCCTGCTCTTTTGAGATGGCATTCAAGCGGGCTGCAATGCGCTCAACCTCTTGATTAATATCAGTTGAGATGGCTTTCAGTTCGTCAGTCTTGACTTTGGTTTCGCGATTGCCTGTATCTTCCAGTCTGGTCAGTCGCTTGTTGATTGAACTCAGAGTGGCATTCAGTTTTTCTACCTTGCTTACCAGAGATTCACCATCACCCAGAGGGCTGCTTAAAACTCCCGGCATCGATGCTCGGGTTCTGCGTCCTTCAGTCTCAATAGTTTTTTGTGTGGTGAAGATCGAGAGTGCAATGACTACACAAACCGCTGCCGTACAAGCTAAAATTTTCATAAATCATTCCAGTGCTGTTGTTTTGACACCTGACAGTAATAACCGAATTATGAGCCTGTTGTCCGATTTAGTCAACCCGGAATTAAGGGTTTGAGGGTGCAATTCAACTAAATTGAATCGCACCCTTAGCCCTTTGCGTTGCAGATAGGAATCATACATCCTGTTATTCCCATACCCATCTCCCATCTCCCATCTCCTATCACCTCTTCGTCTGGCACTTCGGACAGATATGGGTACTGCGCTGGCCAACAATAAGTCGCTCAATAGTGGTGCCGCAGTTCGGACAGGGTTGGCCGGTGCGCCGGAATACCTTGAGCTGATCTGCATTACGACCGCGGTGTCCGGCTACGCTGTAGAAATTGCTTTCACCATTGCCAAGGGTCGTCCCGCTGTTTTTAATGCCGCACTTAAGGACACTCTGGATGGCCTTGTGCAACGCATTGCTCTCTCGGGGGGTAATGCTGCTGGAAAGCCGTTCCGGGTGTATTCTTGCCTGCCAGAGCACCTCGTCCACATAGATGTTGCCAAGGCCGGCAATGAAACTCTGGTCAAGCAGCAGGGGCTTCATTTTGCGTGATTTGCCGGCAAGTGCTTTGCTCAGCCAGATTTTTGTAAACTCTTTTTCCAGCGGTTCCGGGCCAAGCGCAGCTACCGACGGATGGACCTTTTTTGTCAGGGTCACGCGTCCGAATTTGCGGGTGTCGTTGTAAACAAGTTTGCGCTTATCACTTAACCCGAAAACAATGTGGTCGTGTTTACCTGCTTTAAATGTGTGCGGATGAACCTGGAGTTTGCCGGTCATACGCAGGTGAATATAAAGGCTGCTTCCATCGCAGAGCTGGATTATGATATATTTTCCACGCCTGGTGATTTGAGTTAAGGTTAACTCTTTGACCGCTTTAGCGAATAATTCAGCTGTTAAAGGTGTAATTATCCGTGGCCATGTGACCGAGACATCGCTGATCTTGCAGCCGCAGATATTGTGGCTGATCAGATCTCGGACAACAGTTTCTACTTCAGGAAGCTCAGGCATGTTTCAGGAGTGGCTTTGCCACAGGGGTTGGGGGGTAGGGAGTTTGATGGGTCAGAGGTGCCTCGCAGGGGGCAGGGCTCCTGCGCGGTTCAGTCAGCGTTTAAATCCCGTTAAATGATTTTTCGATGTGCTCTTGATCCATATCCTGTTTGCAGGCAAATGTCATTACCAGAGTCAGGAGGATGGAGATTGAGAGCGCAACCACAATCGGATCAATAAAGGGGATGATTTTGCTGCTTTTGAACAGGAAGGGCACTCCGCAGAGGCCTTTACAGATTCCCAGAGCCGTCGCCGTTTTAAAGTGCACAAAGAGCATCCAGAAGAGGCTTACGGTAAATCCGGCAATCATGCCGATTGAAGCGGCCAGCCGTGAGATCCGCTTTGAATAGAGCGCTCCCGTGTACATCGGCAGGAATGAAGCCGCACACAATCCAAAGAAAATGGCTGTTGCCCTGGCAATTGCGCCACTCCATATTTTTGGCAGATAGTAGGCCAGGGCAAAGGTTACAACAAATGCCAGCAGAACGCCAATGCGGTTGATCAAGACCTGCTGTTTTTCCGACTTATCTTTAATATTAACCAGATCATGACCAAATGCGGTTGAGATGGCGTGGAACTGCGAGCTGAGGGTGGACATTCCGGCCGCAATCAATACGATCATAAAAACAGCGCCAAACCATCCCGGCAGGTAGGTATCCAGAAACAAAGGAATAATATTATCCAGCCCTTTGGCTTCAATCACGGCAATGTTGCCGGTAGACTTGAAAAAGAATACATTAGAGAGGGCACCCACGGTAAAAGCTACGCCGGTCATCATCAGAACAAAGGTTCCGCCAATAGGGACAGCACGGTTGAGTTCACGGTTGCTTTTAACGGTCATGAATTTAACGGCCAGTTGCGGTTGTGCCAGTACACCTATGCCAACACCCATCACTAGAGATGTCACCACTACCAGCCAGTTGATCGACATAAAACCAGGCATCGCAGTCCATCCGTTGAAGGTCGGCGGCATTTTGCAGGATTTCAGCTGTGCCAGAACCTCGGATTTTGTGATCAGCTCGGAGAGACTTGCGTGTGCCTGAGTAATTCCGCCGAGTTTTGTATATACAAAGACCACCAGAAACAGCATGGCAAAGAACATTAACCCACCCTGAAATGCATCGGAGTACATGATTCCTTTTAGTCCGCCAAAGAATACATAGATAGCAACAATTACAGATATGAAAAAGAGTGCCGTGATATATTCAATTTTAAGGGCCACCTGAAAATATTTGGCTGCCCCGATCATAACCGCTGCCGCATAGATCGGCATAAACAGAAATATTACACTACCCGCAAATTTCTGGATCTTTGTTGATTGAAAGCGCTTGGCTAGAAATTCGGGGAATGTATGCGCTCCCAGATTGTGGCCCATCCTGCGTGTGCGTTTTCCGTAAACAACGAACGATGTGAAAACACCTACCGCAATTGTCAGGAACGTCAGCCAGAGTAGACTCATTCCAAAGAAGGCCGCCGCACCGCCGAATCCGACAATGGCGGATGTGCTGATAAATGCCGCACCATAAGAGAGTGCCATGATAAAGGGGTGAATCTCTCCCCCTCCGATCAGATAGTCCTTGGAGTTCTTTGTGCCTTTGAATCCAAGATAGGCCAGATAAGAGAGAATTGCAATATATGCGAAGGTTACGATAATTTTAAGAAACATGATGATTCCTTGTTTTACAGGGTTTCGTTAAGCTTTTGTTCGTCGGTGTCCCAGTTCTGTTCTTCCTGGATTTGTTTTGGTTCGTCGTTGTCGCCTTTGTTCCAGTTCAGCAGACCGTAAACAATACATCCTAGCGCCGATAAAATCGAGAGCATGTATGCGATGAAAATTGAATTATCCTGCAATCCTAACATGTGTTACTCCTTTTTTTGTTAATATTATTAATAATATAACATGAACCCATATTTAATGTAAGGGTTTGCGGGAAAATAAATTCACAAATTTTTATGTCGAGGCGCATGCCTGACAAGGCGAGGAAGCACAGGAATGTTGAGATATTTCTAGTTGCCGGACCCGTATGTAGTTCAAGCTTCAGCGTGTTCTCCAACTCATAATTCATAACTTATAACTCATAATTCTCTCCGTGTGCGGTAAACCACTGATATGGGAAAGTTCAACTAAGTTGAATTGCACTCTGTTATTATCAGAATATGTTTATTGCATTGTTTGTGCGTAATATTGGTGGGGCGATAAAACATGGACTCCCTTATCGGAACGCCCGGTAGCTGAACTGGAGAAAGCCGGTCGGGAGATCGTCGAGTGTGCCCTTGGTACTGTGGGGCTGGAAAAGCTAGAGAGCCTTCGGCATGAGCAGGATTGCGTTCATATCCGCATCGAAGAGCCGAAAGAGATGCCGCAGGTCGCGGCGGTGCCGTGGGAACTGATGCATGACGGTGATGAGTATACAGCGCTTCACCCACGCGTTTATCTGTCGCGGATACCCTTCGGAGTTCGTCCGGTTGAATCCGTTTCCATCCGGGGTAAATTGCGCATCCTGATTGTCTGGAGCCAGCCAACCGATTTGCCACCCCTGAAGATTGAACGAGAGCAGATGAAGCTCTCCATGGCGTTGGCTCCCTCTTTGAGATCAACACGCGTTGAATATCGTGAGATAGTGCATTGCACCAAAGAGAAGTTTAAGAAGGCTTTGAAAACCGGGTATGATGTGGTTTACTTTACCGGTCATGGCGGTTTTGACGCTGAAAAGGGCGGTTTCCTATGTCTGGAAAAAGGAAAGGGCCATAAGAACGAGTGTCTCTATGCCCGCGAGTTGGCACGCCATATGGCCGCGGCGGCTCATCCGCCCGCCCTTGTTTTTCTCAACTGTTGCGTCAGCGGAGGTGTGCCGGTGGGGGGCGGTCAAGAGCGTTTTCAGGATACGGCCCGCCGTGTGATGGGTGAAAAAGTTCCGTTTGTTATCGCCACTTTGACATCTGTGCTGGTCTCCGGAGCCCAATACTTCATGAAGGGATTCATGGACTCCATGCTTGCGGGGGAGGGGTTTGACATCCCGCAGGCGGTGGCCGCAGGTCGCGGGGCATTGTACGACAGTGATTCGCTGTCCAGCTCCGAACGCCACTCCTTTTACCAGTATATGCTGCTCTCGGCCTGTGAAAAGGGGTGGTCGCTGAAAATTCGTGAAGAGGCGCAAGGCAGAGTGGAGGTCGTAGAGCCGGTGCTCGTCACATCCTCTGAGTATCCGGGGGTGGATCTGGGGTGGGTTCGCAGGATAGATCTGCTCTCTGATGTTGAGGATGCGGTACAGGGTGGTTGCCGCCTGGTCGGGGTGCATGGCGTGGGCGGTCTCGGCAAAACGATATTCAGCGCCCAGTGGCTCGACTACCTCGGGCATCATACGCAGATGAATGTGAAACACCGCTTGTGGTTTCTTACGTATGGACAGGGCTGTCACCGGCTCCCTGTATGAGCACTTTATCGGGCAGATCAGGGGGGTGTTGCGTGGGGTGGGCCAGAGTTCTTTGGAGCAAACAATCGGAGATTCGGTCAATCTTGATCCAGCCGAATTGGCGCGTATGTTGATAAAGGTGTTTGGAGCGGATTGCGCGTGCGTGGTTGATAACTGCGAGGCGTTGCTTGACAATGCCGATCATTTCGATGCCGAGCAGGTGATGCGGTATGTGCGGGCGCTGGCGACAGGAACGAAATGGCATTTTCTGTTCACCTCCCGCGAAACTTTCACATTTGGGCGGGAGGGGCGTGAGCCGCACCCCGTCCGATGGATTGAAATCGAGGAGCTGCTGCCGACCGAACGCGCCCATCTGCTTAGCCTTGCAAGTGGTTCTGGGGAGTTTAATTTCGGCGATTTCACCGAAGAGGATCAGCAAACGGTATTTACGGAGATAGCGGGGCACCCCTACGAACTCAACCTGTTCATACAGGCGGCGAAAGGTCGGGATGACCTTAACGCGCTGATAGATGAGATTCATCGGATAACAAGCCGCTATGCCCGGCTGGACTACTATATTGGACGGCATTCCGTCGCCCATCGCGCCATGTTGCAGTTGGTGGCCCTGCTTGATCAACCTCTGGAGGAGAAAAAGCTCTCTTTTATTTGGAAAAATGCGCAGAAACAAAAACTGGAGACAACCCTGGCCGCAAAACAACTATTGTCCGATCTGAAAAAGAATGCCCTGCTTGTGGAGAGTGATGGCGCATATGATCTACTCCCGGTTCTTAGGCATCATCTGCTGCGAGGTGAGTCCTCATTCAGACCGACCTCCGAAGAACGGAAGCAACTGCATCACTTAATTGTAAAAGTTTTTTACGCACATTTTGAGCAGGCAACCCAAGTAAGAAGCGAGGCCTTATCGAAAAAAGCAGAGGATGGTGACAGGGTGGCCGCATGGCTCAGTCGAGAACGCATTGATATGCTCCACCGTGCCTTCCGCCACTCTTGGCATGTCGGTGATTTGGAATCGTCCTGTGCTTTGCTGGAGGAGTTGAGTGATCAGGCGGCCGGGCTGCTTAGTCGCCATTCGTTATGTCGCTATGCTGTTATGTTACGGGATATAGTGGATGCCTTGGATGAAGAGGAGTGGTTGCCTTTGCATGCGATTGTTTATGGAGTGACAGGAAAGGTGCTGGCAGGACTTCGAATGTTTGATGAGGCTATCTCGGTCTACGGGAAGAGCATCAAACTGGCAAAGGCGACGGGAGATGATTCGTCGCTGGGCGTTACCTACCACCTGTTGGGAAGGGTTTTTGAAAAGCAGGATGAGTGGGTGAAGGCGGCAAAGATCTTTTTGCTGAGTCTAAAAAACTATCTGCAATATGACGGCAATCCAAATGAGCTGATTGTTGTGATCCGCAGTTGCAAACGGATTCTTGAAAAGACGGAGTTGACTGAACTCTCCACATTGCTGGATCAGCTTTTTGCTGCCAACCCGGAGCTGGCAAAGGTGGTTGAGTTATCAAGAGCAGAACCCACCCAATCTGAGTAATGCGGGTTCTATCTGCAAACCAAAATTCACAGCCCGCCGGAGGCGGGCCCTCCCGATGGTTTTAAAAAGCGGAGCGTGGGAGGGCCCGCCTCCGGCGGGCCGTAGTTGCTATTATTCTGCAAATTTACGAAGAAATCATATTAAAGCACAAAAAAAGCTCCGGGGTAATTTCCCGGAGCTTTTTTTAGTATAGCTTTCTGAGCTAATTATGCTTTTGGCAGAGCTGCAATAGCTTTGAGCATTTCAAAGTTGTCTTTGAAACCCTGTTCAGCTTTTTTAAGCATCTCTTCAGCCTTTGGATTCACCTTGGTGAGCTGCTTGAAGCGGTTCTCGGTTACGGCTGTTTCAGCAAACGAGATTGACGGTTCCCTGCTGTCGAGTGTCAGTGGATTTTTGCCCTCTGCTGAGAGTGCAGGATTGTAGCGGTACAACGGAAAATGGCCGCTCTGTACAGCGATCTTCTGCTGGTCAAGTCCGTCGATCATGTTGATGCCGTGTGCAATACAGTGAGAGTATGCAATCACGATGGCAGGTCCGTCATAGGCCTCAGCTTCGGCGATGGCTTTAACCGCCGCTGCCGGGTTGGCACCCATGCTGATCTGTGCAACATAGATGTTCTTATATGTCATCGAGATGGCACCGAGGTTTTTCTTCATCTGCGGTTTGCCGGATGCGGCAAACTTAGCTATGGCTCCCATCGGTGTGGACTTGGATGCCTGTCCGCCTGTGTTGGAGTAGACTTCGGTGTCAACAACCATAATCTTGATGTTACGGCCGGAGGCCAGGACGTGGTCCAGTCCGCCGTATCCGATGTCATAGGCCCATCCGTCACCACCAAGAACCCATACGGATTTATTGATGATGTAATCGGCAACGGAGAGGAGGTTCTTTGCCATTGAAGAGCACTCTTTGCAGTCGATTGAGCAACTACTCTCTGTAAGGGCAGCTTTCAGCTCGGCAACCAGTTTGCGTGTCTCTTCAATGCCCTCTGATGTCTTCTGATCAACGTCGATGATCTGCTTAGCGAGAGTCTTCATTCCCTCAGGAGCTTTGGCATCTTCGGTGATGCCCTGAAGCATTTCAAAGGCGTACTCCTGCATCTTGTCAGCTGTCAGGCGCATACCGAAACCGAACTCAGCGTTGTCCTCAAAGAGGGAGTTGGACCATGCCGGGCCACGTCCGTCTTTACGTGTGCAATACGGAGTGGTGGGCAGGTTTCCTCCATAGATAGAGGTGCAACCCGTTGCGTTTGCAATCAGCAGACGGTCGCCGACGAGCTGAGTCAGCAGCTTGACATACGGTGTTTCACCGCAGCCTGCGCAGGCACCGGAGAACTCAAACAGGGGACGCTTCAGCTGGCTGCCCTGGATAGATACCGGGTTAACCTTGCTGATGTCTGTCTCAGGAAGATCAAGGAAGAAATCCCAGTTCTTAACTTCTTCTGTACGTAGAGGAATCTGCGCTTCCATGTTAATGGCTTTACGCCCTTCAACCTCTTTGTTCTTGGCCGGGCAGCGTGCAACGCAGAGACCGCAACCTGTGCAGTCTTCAGGAGCGCACTGGATTGTGTATTTCATGCCGGGATAGGATTTGGCCAGCAGACCCTTGACATCGGCGGACTTGAATGTTTCCGGTGCATTTTCGAGTTCAGCCGGATCGTAGACCTTGCCGCGGATCGCTGCATGTGGACATACCAGCGAGCATTGCATACATTGGATACATGTGTTCGGATCCCAAGCAGGAATTGTATGCGCGATATTGCGTTTTTCCCACTGGGTTGTGGCTGTCGGCCATGTGCCGTCCTCAGGAATTGCTGATACCGGCAGAGCATCGCCACGCAAAGCCATGATTTCGGCTGTAACGTTCTTGACGAAATCAGGAGCCTTATCAGAAACAACGGAGGGTTTCTTTGTTTTGCCGGCGGGGGCATCGGGATAGTTTACTTTGACGACTGCGTCGGCGGCTGCGTCGATAGCAGTCCAGTTCATCTGTACAACTGCATCGCCCTTCTTGCCGTAGCTCTTCTTGGCTGCGGCTTTAAGTGCTGCGATAGCTTCATCAGCCGGGATAATACCGGAAATTTTGAAGAAGGCTGTCTGCATAACTGTGTTGATGCGTCCGCCGAGATTCAGCTCATTGTCAAGCTTCTGGGCATTCACAATGTAGAAATTGAGTTTCTTTGCAATGATCTGTTCTGCAACTTCATCCGGCATGTTGTCCCACACCTGGTCGGCATCAAAAGGTGTTGCCAGCAGGAATGTGCCGCCCTCTTTGATAGTGCCTAGCATGTCGTACTTCTCAAGGAATGAGAACTGATGACATGCCACAAAATCCGGTTTTGTGCAGAGGTAGGGGCTGCGGATCAGTTTCGGCCCGAAACGCAGATGTGAAACCGTAATGGCGCCGGCTTTCTTGGAGTCATACACGAAGTATCCCTGGGCATAGTTGTCGGTATCAGTACCGATAACCTTGATTGAGTTCTTGTTCGCACCGACTGTGCCATCGGAACCCAGACCATAGAACATGCACTCTTTGCGGCCTTCTGCATCAAGAAAGAAGTCTGTGGGGGTCTCAATGCTGAGGTTGGTTACATCGTCAATGATGTTAACCGTGAAGTTGTTCTTCGGGTTTTCAGAAGCCGCGTTGTTGAAAACAGCTTTGACGTTGGCAGGAGTGAATTCCTTGGAACCCAGACCATAACGTCCACCGTAGACAGGAATCCAGTTTTTGAAATCAACGCTCTTGTTCTGCATCACTTCGCCGAGTGCTGTACGCACGTCATTATAAAGAGGCTCGCCGATTGAACCGGGCTCTTTTGTGCGGTCAAGAACGGAGATTGTCTTAACAGCCCTGGGAAGAGTGAGTGCAAACTGTTTCGTTGCAAACGGACGGTAGAGGCGAACCTTGATTACGCCGACCTTCTCGCCGGCAGCAACCATCTGCTCAACTGTTTCGTGAGTTGTTTCGGCACCGGAACCCATAATAACGATAACATGCTCTGCATCCTCTGCACCGACATAGTCGAAGAGTTTGTAGTTGCGGCCGGTCAGCTTACCGAACTTATCCATTGCTTTCTGTACAATGGCGGGTGTTGCATCGTAATACTTGTTAACAGTTTCGCGACCCTGGAAAAATACGTCAGGATTCTGTGCAGTACCGCGGATAGAAGGCCTTTCAGGATCAAGACCGCGTAAACGGTGAGCAATAACCAGATCGTCGTCGATCATGGCCCTGATTGTCTCCTGTTCAATATCGTCAATCTTCTGTACTTCATGGGATGTGCGGAAACCGTCGAAGAAGTGTACGAAAGGAACGCGTGTTTCAAGAGTTGCGGCATGGGCAATTGTTGCTATGTCCATAACTTCCTGAACACTGTTGGATGCCAGCATTGCGAAACCTGTCTGGCGGCAGGCCATCACATCACTGTGGTCGCCGAAAATTGAAAGACCCTGACATGCGAGCGAGCGTGCACTGACGTGGAAAACTGTTGGAGTAAGCTCACCGGCAATCTTGTACATGTTAGGGATCATCAGAAGCAGACCCTGAGATGCGGTGAATGTGGTTGTCAATGCGCCGGTAGTAAGAGCTCCGTGAACAGCACCGGATGCGCCGCCTTCAGACTGAAGCTCCGCGATGTGCGGAATCGTGCCCCAGAGGTTCTTCTGGCCTTTAGAGGCCCATTCGTCATTCCATTCACCCATAGGGGAGGAGGGTGTGATCGGATAAATAGCGGCAACTTCACTGCAAGCAAACGCAACCTTTGCGGCGGCTTGGTTGCCGTCAAGCATTACTTTATTTGACATTTTATTCTCCTTGTTTAAAACAGACCAAGGCGCGGTTAAACGCCATGAAAACAACCGATGCATTTGATTTAAATCAAATGCATCGTAAAGTTACTTATTTTTTCAGTGCTGCACGAACCTCATCGAGTTGTCCGGCTGAGCCCAGAAGAACATTCTTGGCTGCTATGAATTTAGCATACTCAGGAATGAAGATCTTTCCTGGACCGCGCAGGTCGAACTGCTCAGGATGATCACGGAAGAACTCGCGGTGAACGCGGCACCATACCAGACGTCCGTCGGTATCAATGTTGATTTTAGTTACGCCCAGCTTGGCAGCGCCCAGGAACTGACTTGCATCCACTCCGCTGGCACCGTTGATGGTTCCGCCGGCAGCGTTGATACGGGCAACTTCTTCCGGAGGTACAGATGATGATCCATGCATAACCAGAGGAAATCCAGGAAGAAGCTTCTGGATATCTTCGAGTATGTCAAAACGCAGCTTCTGCTCACCGGCGAACTTGAAAGCACCATGGGATGTGCCGATGGCGCATGCCAAAGAGTCAATACCGGTCTGCTTCACAAAATACTCAGCTTCAGAGGGCTTTGTGAAAACGTGGCCTTCCGATTTAATGTCTTCTTCTATACCTTTAAGAAGACCAAGTTCAGCTTCAACAACCAGACCTTTAGCGTGGGCTGCGTCAACAACGCGCTTGGTGATCTCAATGTTCTTTTCTAGCTCTTCCTGAGATGCGTCGATCATAACCGAACTGTAAACGCCGGAATCAATGCAGTCCATGCAGGCTGCCTCATCGCCGTGATCCAGATGTACTGCAAAAACGGCTTCAGGAAAGATCTCATCAGCTGTCTGCATCATGGTTTCGAGCATTCTTTTATGTGTATAAGAACGGGCTCCTTTGGAAAGCTGAACAATAAATGGAGCTTTGCTGTCGACATTACCTTTAAATAGACCCATTGTCTGTTCGAGGTTGTTGATATTGTAGGCGCCGAGCGCATATTTGCCATAGGCCTGCTGGAAGAGTTCTTTAGTGGTAACAATCATTGTTGACTCCAAAGGTTGGGTTAACGTAAAATTCGCAGCTAAATAAAAGCATTCAAACTACGATATGTGAAATAAAGGGTACATATTATAGGTCTTCAAAGCCCGATCTTCAAGCCGAAACAGGATGTCATTTTGTCTTTTTTTGGATTAGTTCCGTTTTTTTAGCTGAAAAACGAATATTAGTAGCCGAAACCCACATTTCCAGCTTTTACCCGTTGACCATGTAGGTTTGTTATGATAACTTTAAAAGCCGTATTTATTAGATGAATTAGGAGATTAAATAAATGAAAATGACATGGCAACCATCAAATTTGAAGCGCGCCCGTAAGATTGGGTTTCGCGCCCGCATGGCTACCAAAAGTGGCCGTGCCATAATTAACGCCCGCCGCCGTAAAGGTCGTTCGCGTCTTTCAGTGGCGTAACTAATAGATGTCTTTTAGACATCAGATAGCCTAGGGTATCCATATTTCAGATAGCAGGGCCAGATTGTTCAGGATGTATCGTCTTGATGCATCTGATTACAAGGCGGTGTTTAACAGCAGATGCCCTTTGCATGGCTGTACAATCTCGATATGGGTAAGGTGCACAACAGACGCCGGTCGCAGGGCCGGCGTTGTTGTATCCAAGAAGAACTTTCACCGGGCTGTGGATCGAAACCGTGCCAAACGCCTGATGCGTGAGGCATTCAGGCTGAACCGTAACAAGCTGGTCGAAGACGCAGATCTGATCATCTCAGCCCGCCGGGCAATGGCAGGCAAGAACAGGGATGATGTGATCAACGATTTTGAGAAGCTCTGTCGTCGTGCCGGTATCTGGCGTAACTAGGCGGGAGCAGATATGTTTTTGTTCATCAGCCGGCTGATACGTGGTTTTATGATTGTCCTGATAAGGTTTTATCAGATCGTTATTTCACAGCATATCGGGAATTGCTGCCGATTTGAACCCTCCTGTTCTCAATATGTTATAGAAGCTTTACAGGTTCACGGAGTTATTAAAGGTAGCTGGCTGGGGATTAAACGGATCTTGAGATGTCGGCCTTTCGGACCATCTGGATATGATCCCGTCCCACCTAAGAATAAGTCGAACAACGCGCATTGATCGTCCAGATCCGTTGAAATAGAGTTTTATAATAAGAGACGACAGCATTTACCGAATAGTTTAGAAAAGAGGTTTTTTATATGAATACACAGGAAAAAATGATTGCCGCTGTTATGGGGCTTATCCTGGTTGGATGGTTTTTCTACAGCCAGCAGCAGGCCGCCAAAAAAATGGCGGAACAAAAAAAGAATGCTCCGCAGGAGTTGGTTGCTTCAACGAACAAAGTTGCCGCCGTGGTTAAACCCCTGGAGACACTCTCTGTCCCTGAACCTGTCAAAGTAGTTGAAGTTGTCACCGAAGCACCGACAACACCTGAGGAGACATGCACAGTCGGGAATGAAGAGATTGAGCTGGTGCTTTCATCGCACGGCGCTGTCATAAAAGAGGTCTTCCTTAAAAAATACAATTCTAAGCCGGGCAAGGCCGACAAGGATAATCCGTCGGTTAAATTTGATTTTAAACAATTCCCCGGGTTTGAACTTAATGGGATAGCCGGGCTTGCTGAAAACGCTGCTTATGAAATTAAGCAGGGAGCCGCTGATGGCAGCGTGACTCTGACAAGTGTGACCAAGCAGGGTTTGCTTGTTGAACGGAAAATAGAGTTACTCGAAGATTATCAGGTAAAGGTCTCGGACAGCTTTAGGAACAATGGCAGTTCTCCGCTCAGCATTGGCACTAACAGCGTATGTCTGGGAATGATGGTTAGAGGCCATTCCAAAAATGATAGTGTCTCGGTTGATGCGCTCCCGACGGGCGAAAAAGCGAAGGTGGTGCACTGGGACCGTTATAAACCAACTAAAGGATTTATCGGCGGTTCCGGTGGATTTGGATGCGGTGGTTCCAAATCAGCAGTCGGCATGTCGGACTTGAAGGATATTCCCATGCTGGGTTCCCAGCAGTGGGTGGCTGTTAAATCACGTTTTTTTGTCTCTATTTTGACATCTACAACTACAAACTGTGGCTATGAAGCCACCTTGGTGCGGGATAAGTCGAGTGAGAAATATGTCTTGGGCCGTTTGTCGGCAAAGATGCTTTTCCCCGGTCAGGTGCTGAGCCCAAACAGCAACATTACGCGTGAATACACCATGTATGTTGGCCCCAAAAAACTTGATCTGCTTAAGAAAATGGGCAATGAGATGGATAAGATAATGCAGTTTGGTTTCTTTAAGATTGTTTGCAAGCCACTGGTTCTGATCCTGAACTTTTTCTACAAGCTGATTCCTAACTATGGTATCGCTATCATTCTTCTGACAATATTGGTGCGTATCATCTTCTGGCCTCTGACCCATAAAAGCACCGTCAGTATGCGTAGAATGCAGGAACTCCAACCGCAGTTGAAGGCGCTGCAGAAATTGCATAAGGAGAACCCGCAGAAATTGCAGAAGGAAACCTGGGCGATTTATAAGAAGAACAAGGTTAATCCTATGTCGAGCTGTCTTCCGATGCTGATTCAAATCCCGGTTTTCATTGCGCTCTTTACAGTTCTGCGAAGCGCAGTTGAGTTGCGTTACGCCCCTTTCCTCTGGATTGTCGATCTGAGTGAGCCAGAGAATCTCTTTGCCGGAATGGTTCCGCTGGTTGGCTCTCTCAATATTCTGCCTTTCCTGATGTCCGGTACCATGGCGCTGCAGAGTTACCTGACTCCATCCGCCGGTGATCCACAGCAACAGAAAATGATGATGATCATGATGCCGGCAATGATGCTCTTTATGTTTTACAGTTTTCCAGCGGCATTGTCGCTTTACTGGACTGTCAGTCAGATCCTGGCGATTGTTCAGATGTTGCTCATCCGACGTAACACCAATGCAGCAAAGAAGGATGACGGTATTGATGATGCTGAGGTGGTCTCCACCCGCCAGCAACGCCGCCAGAGCGCAAGGGCGTAGGGGGTCGCTGCGCTCCGTAAGTTGTGGAATGTAGGATGTTGAATGTGCTTTCGCTGTCGCTCTGTGAGTTGTGAAACCCTGGGAACGCTGAGCCCCAGCTCGGCATCAGGCGTAGTCTCGCATTAGCGTGGACAACGACCGACTCGGCATCAAGTGCGCTCTGAGTCTCTGAGGTAAAGATATTAGTTTTTTAACACAGGGGCACAGAGACACAGAGATCCTAGAGCAGCCACTTCGACAAGCTCAGGAGAGGTGAAAGGCACATCCTGCAACCAAACACCCTTTGATGGTGTAGGGCGTGCCTCCCGTCAGCCCTGAGTTTAACGAAGGTGTAGGGCGCGCGCATAGTATACTTCAGTTGTGGCTCCTGCTTCCTGAAATATTTTTCACCTCTGAAATTTCTTACCTCCAAAAAACGCACTTCTCGTCTGCTTTCAACGCTCTGTCTTTATCAGAAAGGGTATAATTTCAAACGGCATCTTTTTGTCCAAAACGTTGTCGAATTTAATATTACAATTTTGCGCTACGGCTTGACTTAGGGCTGAATTCTCATTATCATATTAGCGTATTAAGTAAGTGGTTTTGAATTATGGAAATTGAGTTCGAATGGGATCCTGAAAAGGAAAAAAAAACGATTGAAAGCATAGGGTATCATTTCACGAGGGTGCTACCGTATTTGGTGATTCGCTTTCTTGGACCTTTCCTGATCCTGACCACTCGTTAAAGGAAGAACGGTTCCTGACGATAGGGCTATCTAACCAAGGGCGAATACTCATTGTCTCTCATACAGACAGAGGCATGAAAACGCGCATCATCAGTGTGCGCCTTGCAACACCACGCGAGCGACGAAATTATGAAGCAGGATAACAAAAAACCAGATGACCTTCGTCCGGAATATGATTTTTCCAAAATGAAGGGAGGCATACGAGGCAAGTATGCTCAGCGCTATCGTGCTGGCAAAAACATTGTCAAGATTGATCCAGATGTGAGCGAGGTCTTCACAGACGAACATGCTGTCAACGAAGCTCTTCGTTCCCTTATCAAAGTAGCTCGACACCAAGTCTCACTGACACATTAGACTGTTTTTCAATGAGAGTTGAGCAGAAGTGATTGCTACACAAGCAGTTATTGCCCGCGAATCTCCGCGAATCTTTTGCGTTTTTGATTTTTTTAACGCTGATCGCTAAAAATCAAAAGCGCAGAGGATGATGTTTTTGAAACAAAGCAACAATCACAGGTATTAATACAAAAGTATTTCAGCTTTGGTTCTTCTGCATACGCGCCCTCTCCAGAGAGGCATATCCTACAACTAAATATCCTTTGATGGCGTAGCCTCGCTGGGACGTTCTGCTGCGATGTGTAATCCTGCACATCCACAACCAAATAAACTTTGATGGTGTAGGGCGTGCCTCCCGTCAGCCCTGAGTTTAACGAAGGGGTAGGGGGCGCGCACAAAATACTTTAGTTGCCGCATCGGCGACCTGAAATATTTTTCACCTCTAAAATTTTTCACCTCCAAAACGCGCAGTGCCATTTTCGGATGCAGCCTAATCCCGCAATGACTGCTACACAAATTATTATTTAGCAGTTATTGCCCGCTAATCTTCGCTAATCTGTTGCGCTTTTAATTTTTTAACGCTGATCGCTAAAAATCACAAGCGCCGAGGCGTATGTTTTTGAAGCGAATAGGGCAGCTTTCAGCCTATTGGAAAGATGTCTGCGTTGGGAATGCCGACAAACAGAAATGTTAACTGCATTCTTTGGTGTCATTGGGTTGACAATTCCGCACGCGGGACCAGATAGTCTGGCGAAGGTTTTGAGAAGAAATGCGTTTATCGTGAGCGATTTGTTCATTCTCTTATAAATGGATCTGCTCTTTAAAAATGTCGGATGAGTGTTTGTCGAATTTAGATTCTTTGAAAATGGATTGGGCTTGATCCCGGTAGACTTTGTTTCCGGTGATTAGATAGGCCCGTCTTAGGTAGTCAATAGCAAGTAGTGGGTTTTCTTTTAAGAGCTCTCCTGTTTTTGAATAGAAACCCGCCTGATCTTGGAGATGCTTGATGAATTGTTTAATTTTTTTGCCAAAAGATCGATCATATTCAATATATTCAGTTCTGATAAAGTCAGAAGGAACATAAGAGTCTTTTGTTTTGATGATAAGTGTTTCTTTTCCATATGCTTGCAATATCCCTATCTCATAGAAAATATTTGCAAGCGTATATGGGTTCAGATCTTTTGAAATGATGGCAATGCCTATCGGTACAGAAATAATCTGATTCCAGATTTTAAGAAGAAAGTCTTTTCCTTGGATTGCCGAGTTTGCATCAATTGAATTATAATTTGCCTGGCTAAGATATTTATTGAGTGTATTTCTTATGTTTGTGATTTCGTGTGGAATCGGTTTTCCCAACTTAGTCATTATGAAACAAGTACGAGGCTTGTATTCAAGATCAAGAGGTAGAACATTGCCTGACGTTGGGTCGTAAAAAATCATTTAGATTTTGTCCTGATTACCGGAACATTTTTATATGGTCCGTTCGAGGATTTGTTGGCAACAATACGTCCCTCGGCACGATTGATTTTAACGTAATGACCACTTCTTGGATTTTTAATTTGAACTATGTTGCTTTTTGTCATTGCACCACCTGTCGTTAAATGGATTCTGTATAGGTATTCATTTACTTGAACAGCATATAACATTTTGGCGATGGTGTAAACTGCGACTTTTTTTAATACAGCAGTGACAGTTACACAATTGAAAGAAAACTGGTACCAGACACTATATACTGGATATTTTTGGAATATCGCGGTAAAATGTCTGTCATAAAAGAGAGGGTGGTGTTCTGATGAGGATGCATAGGATTAAGTTGGAAGAGGCGGCGACATATCATGTGATGAGTCGGGTGATTGAGCATCGGTTTATTTTTGGTGATGTTGCGAAGAATTATATGTCGGGGTTGATGCGTCGTCTTGAGGTCTTTAGTGGTTGTCAGGTAAGGACTTATACTTTTCTCGACAACCACTTCCATATACTTTTGCATGTTCCTGAGCGGGTGGTGGTATCGGATGATGAGGTCAAACGGCGGGCAAGAGTACTCTACGGAAAGAAAAAATATGCCCTTATGGAGCGGGATTGGGAGATTTGGGAGGAACAAGGACAGGTGGTGCGTGTGCGGGAGCAGCTGGATAAGTTCAGGGTGCGGATGTATGATCTCTCGAAGTTTATGAAGACGTTTAAACAACGTCTGTCGATTTATTATAATGCGAACTCTGGTCGCACGGGGGCAGGTCCGCTTTGGAATGATCGTTATAGGAGTACGCTGGTTGAGGAGAGTGAGTATGCTCAGGTTGTAGTTGCGGCATATATTGATCTTAACCCTGTGCGGGCTGGTATTGTTAAAGATCCGAAGGAGTATAGGTGGTCGGGGTATGCGGAGGCGGTAGCGAAGGGCGGCCTGGCTGTTGATGGGCTCTCTAAGTTGTTTGTGAATAGCACTTTGAGTATAGGTGAGGTTGTTGCTGAGTATCGTCAGAATCTATATATCCAGGGTGCTGAGCGACATCATGAGTTGACCGGTGAACTGCTCAAACCGGGTTTTAAACGGGAAATGGTTGATAAGGTTCTTGATGAGGGAGGGAAGCTATCGCTGCCGGTTTTGATGCACTCTCGGGTGCGGTATTTTTCTGATGGTGTGATTATCGGGTGTAAGGATTTTGTTGAACGAATGTTTAATGAACATAGCGGAGAATTTAGCAAGTTGCGCAGGAAACGCGGAGCGAATCAGATGAGGGGCGGCGAGTGGGGGGATTTGTGCGCGGCATGTGAGCTGCGTTCAAATGTTGTGACCGCTCCTGATTAGAGCATCTCGCGATTGGTAGAAAGATGGGGTGCGTAGTGTGGGGTTGCTATGTGTCATTGCTTCGTAGGATTTTTATCCACAGATTTCCAAGATTAAACAAGATTAAGAGTAGTTGCTACGTGTCCACGTCGTAGGGTTGAGGTAGAAAGATAGAGGGGTCGAAAAATCGGGTGCGTTGAGTGTTATTGCTTCGCTGTTTTGGCGCATAACTAGGTCGAGTCAATCTGCGGATAATTATTGCTGTCATAGATGAGATTGAAAGGGGGCTTGATTACCGTAATTTAATCGCATTTTTCATTCTGGGAGGGATCGCTTTTTTGAGATTTAGTGTGGATGTCCTTCGCAATTTTTTCAATCTCTTTGATAAGATCAGGCAGGTTTCGGTTTTTCAAGTTGGTTTGTGTCAGCTTCACGATGAAAGAATCTATTGCACCGGAAACAAAAGCTTTCTTCTTACGGAGTTGATTTTCAGAACCACCCTCCCAAATACCGCCTTCATCTGTGACAACGAGATTGCTTACATATTTTGACTGGATGTATTTGAGAAGCCCGATTATCCATATATGGGTATTGTTATATCCAAACTGAGTTTTGAGCGAAACGATTTTATCATAGGGATGCTTGTTTAGAGCACCAATCATAGATGTCATATTGCCCTGACTCTTAAATAAAAATGGCAGGATTTCTGTATTGTCAGAGGGGTGGAGAATGATACCTTTGAGTCCCAGATTGCCTGTAATCTTCGCTCCTCTTGTCGAGTGCTGAATCCTGGCGTTGCATGGTTTGTCCCAATCGTCATCCAGACGAGTACATTTCCATCCAATGCTATTGGCAATATCCTCGAGTTCATCCATCAAATCAGTGATATTTGATAGATCATCCAGCTTGCCTTTGTAGTGTATGCTGATGCCCATATGGTTTCTTTATAAGTTGTTAAAAATGCCGCAGTTACTTCTATATTTCTGGTAATAATTTTCCCAGAAAAGACACGGTAAGTCAAAACAGTTCTGTTTTTAAGATACGTATTATAACGGGGTCGGTGTTGAAATGTGACAAATGCAAAATCAGCTCTCGTTTTTGCTGCACAAATAGCATCAAGTTAGTTACTGAAAGATTTGTTGGATGTCACGTCATAGAGCGTGCCGGATGCAAATTTATGTAATCGATAAAGGGTTACGACTGATGAACGGCGGTTAATATAGGGAGACCATATCAATTTTTCAACAGGCTCTGGCACCATAATTATTATGAGATGATTGTGCGGGATGCGGAGGCGGAGGCGAAAATGAATAGCTGAGACAGGCTCAGTGCATTCGACGCTTGAATATCTGAACACAAAGTATCTTCAGATGGCCTGCTATGAGCAAGTGAGAAACTGATAAAATCAGTTTTGAACGCGTCGAATGGCGGAGAGGGAGGGATTTGAACCCTCGGTACCGCGTTAAACAGTACGGCGGTTTAGCAAACCACTGCCTTAAGCCACTCGGCCACCTCTCCGTGCAGAAAATTTCAATTGCTAAAATCGAAGGCTTATAATAGGTAATTTTGGTTACTTTCTCAAGTGTAAAAGTGAGTCTTTTGCTTTTTTTTTGTTTGCTATCTGTTTTGGCCACTATTCGTTAGCATGAATTATGACGTTTGCTTGTCTTGGAAGCTCAAAAAATGGTAGATTATTAGCTGTTTCAGATAGAATTTAAAGAACAAGGAATTATATAGATGACACCGCTAATGTTAAAGGGTATAGCCGTTTTTTCTCAGTTTCGACTGGATGCATTGATTAAAACAATGCAGGCGGCTCTCAGTTGTTCAGGTGAACTAGCCGTTGTTTCAAATTATGTTTACCTGATTGAGAGAGAGGGTGATCTGGATGATATTACCATGGAACGTGTCTGCGCTTTGCTTGGGGCTGTGAGTGCTGACGGCTTCAAGGGCGGTTTTTTCATTACTCCTCGCAAGGGAACT
>Ga0307990_1001043_pt1 | contig 23706 bp, 22 predicted proteins | sample EllFjometagen129_FD_203168 | JGI IMG/M metagenome (GOLD analysis project Ga0307990, IMG submission 203168) | Marine microbial communities from Ellis Fjord, Antarctic Ocean - #129 | ecosystem: Environmental > Aquatic > Marine > Unclassified | place: Southern Ocean | collected 2014-10-08
CGGCAAATGCCGTCCGCCAGCTGGCGGATTGAATTTGCCGGCTTGTTATATGAAGTACCACGCTATAGCCTCATAAAGAAACTTTATACTACAATGTTAAAAGGGTCCAAAGCCCCCCTGCTGCATCGATTACACCAAACATGATGAGTACAGGCGGAGCTTTCTTGGTAACAACAAGTAGAATGAAACTAATAAGTACTGCAAACCTTCCAGCCACGGTTGCCCAAAAGATAGTTGCTAGTTCATTTTGGGCAATGATAATATAATAAAAGCCTAATATTACGATAATAGTACCCAATACTCTTATCCAGGGCTCATTTGTTTTAGGCAATTTAAATAGTGGTAAAACTGTGTTTGGGATCAATAAGAAACCAGTTCCAACAAGAACTATATAAATACCAAATACGAAAATACTAATAGCTGACGGACTCATATTTACCTCCTTTTTTATTAACAGACTATAATATGGTTTTTCATATAACGGCTGGTGTTTTAATCTTCTATTCTGTTTCTTCTGTTTCAGCTTCTACTTCGCCCTCCTCAATTTCCTCATCATAGGATAGAGTACTAACAAAGGATAGATATACAATTTTCCATTCGCCATCAACTTTTTCCAGAAATCTAACGCTTATTTCTTCACCGGTAACTTCACCTTCACTATTATATATTACTTGATCATAGATAGCCCAGGCACTTTCTTTATAGACTTTAATTCTATAATTTGTATTCTCAAATTTAGCTGTTGATGGTTCAGGATTATTCTCAAGATATTCCTTAAAATATGAACTATTTTTTTTCCAGCCAACTCCATACATATAACCGGATTTCCCGGTTCCTAACCAAATACTGGTTTCATCCTGGATCCAGGTCGCAGCAAGGCGGTCAAAATCCCTATCGTAAGCAGCATTCGTTTCTTCTTCGAGAACAGCAATTATGGCTGCTTTTTCTTTTTCAATGTCAATTTTTTCCTGGCAGGAATTGCCTGCCAATAACATCAGAGCAAATAATGCAAATACATACTTTTTCATAATTAAATAGTTTTAGGTTAATAAGTAGAAATTCACAATTTTATATAAGTTACAAAACAATTCAGATAAAAAAGGAAAATCAAAATATATTACATGAATGTCTCAGGTTTTAGAAATGCTAAAACAGGAAATTGAAATTTATAAACCTTTGTTTGAAGAATTCACCGGATGACTCCCAGTCACCCGGTGAATTGGTTTTAATCCTTTATTTTTTGGATGCCGGGCTTAAAGAATATTATTTATAACGGTTCCGTGTAGTATTAGTAAGGGAATGCGGAATCACTACCCTACCAACCTTTGATGAAATTGATGTGGGAATCGTGTCCCGAAAACCGGTTAAACCATTATTAATGTTACAGGTTATTGGCGATAGTTAAATAATTATTTTTCAACATTATCTGCCGAAAGTTTACAATCAAATAATTTCTGTTTGCCAGTTAATTCATCAAGTAGGGCCAATCTGTTTCGTGCCACTAAAATACCCATTTTAGGTATTTGCTCTATATAATAGGTTTTATCTGCTTCTAATACTATCGGAAATATATCTTCATTTTCTGCTTTAGAAATAAATTCATGATTACCTGGTTCTTGAATTGTATAAACATATCTTTTCCCACTTGTTGAACCAATAAATTTATAATCACAAGAAACTTTAAATTTAACAGCACCACCCATTGAGGATGGCCTTACTATATAAACTAAAGCTTTACCTGTTGGTGCGACTAAGTTTTTTGCTTTTTGATCAACTTCAATAGAAGCTTTTGGCACCATACAACCTGATACCATGATACCAATAATAAAAATGCTAATAATTTTTTTAATTGTTTTCATAACCATAATGAATTTAAGTGAATAATAAATTAGATTTATTTAGATTTAGATTTATAAAGAATAAAACCTGATAAAAAAGATATAACCATAAATAAGATACCTATTAATGAACCTTTTCTAATGATAAGACTTATTCCATAAAAAAAAAGCAAAATAATAATTACAAAAAACGCGAGAAATATTATTCTTTTCATTTGTATTAATGGTTATATGTTTAAATTCAGTTTAGCAAATATCGTATGGCGTCTCAATCCTCTATTCTGTTTCTTCTGTTTCAGCTTCTTCTTCGCCCTCCTCAATCTCTTCTTCATCATCCCCTTCGTCCTCCCAGGTTGAAGTACTAACCATGGAAAAATATACAATTCTCCATTCGCCATCAACTTTTTCCAGAAATTCAACATGTATACTTTTATTAGTTAACTCACCTTCACTATTATACCCTTCATTATCAAAGACAGCCCAGGCACTTTCCGGGTAGACTTTAATTTTGTAATTTGTTTTTACCTCTTTTGATCCATCTGGTTCAGGTGCACTTTCAAAAGCATCTTTTATAAGTGAATTAAGCTCTTCCACCCCAACAATATAGGTATAACCGGATTTGTTGGCTTGTAATCTAACAGTGGTTTCATCCTGTACCCAGGTTGCAACCATGCGATCAAAATCACTGCCATAAGCAGCATTTGTTTCTTCTTCGATAACAGCCTTAATGGCTTCTTTTTCTTTTTCGACGTCAATTTTTTCCTGGCAGGAATTGCCTGCAAATAACGATCCGCAAATATGGGTAGGTTGGGCATTCCGAGCCACCCACTTATCAGGCAGTTAATATGTTTGTTTTGTGTACTCAATTCAAAATTAGCACTTTCCCCCAGCTTACCTATATTTGCTGTTGGCAGAAGTGGAATCTTCCATATAATAGAAGTTACCAGGCTGTTTGAACAGTCACTATCACTTCTTGTTTCCCGTCTTTTAGACAATCTACAAACATTTTAAGATATTCAGCGGCTTTTTCCTCACCATATTTAGCGGTCAAAAAAAACATCATGTCATAACCGACAGGGCTTGTTGCCGGATCCATCAAATAAAAATATGTATATGTTCCGTCCTCGTTTTGTTCAACAGGTTTTAGTATCCTTACTATATTTAAAAGTTGCGGATCATACTCTGCCACAGCCGGGCCTAAGTAGTTGGAGTTAAAATCCTCAAACTGTGACACTTTATCAGCTTTGATAGGATTCCAGACTACCCATACGGTGTCATTTAAAGATGCCCTGGGCTGCGGTGCAGGATTACTTGTGTTCCAGATATCTTTGTGAAGTTTCCATTCGTTACCTTGCTTTTCCCATGTTACAAAATATTTTCCGTGGTCGATCAATATATCACCTGGAGCATAAAGCTTATAGCGCCCTTCTTCAATAGCAAAATCCCCATAACCTTCAGCAGTAACAGTTTCCAAATGGGCTTTCTTAATCCCCATATTCATAGCAGCATTCCAAAATCCTTCAATAGCTTCTTGTCCTTCAATTACATCACTATTTGAAGGATACAATTTTGCGTCAATTGTGTAATACTTGGCTAATGCATTTGCATCACCATTGTTAAATGCTTCCATAAATCCTTTATTAGCCTCTGTAATTTCACTAGTTACATCTGTTGGCCCTTGAGTGCAACTATTGAATATTAGACAAACAAGAAAAAAGAAAGCTAAACTGGCGGTAAATGTTGTTTTGTTTTCCATTTTGATAAGTTTTAAAATGTTAAGTAAATTATTTGATTAATCGAATTTGAACTTCGGATTGATTTCATTTCTGCCAATAACATCAGAGCAAATAATGCAAATACATACTTTTTCATAATTAAATTGTTTTAGGGTTAATAATTAATCTGTGATAATTATTTATTAATATACTGATAATGAACGCTTGCCGATAACCAGTTAGCGGTTAAACGTAGTACAGCTTATAAATACCATTCCCTTCAATCCACTCACGAAAATGTAAAATATGTTTTCTTCAGTAACCTGAATCTAAATAAGCTTTACTGAGTATCTACCCGCTTACTATGTGCCGTTTTAATGCTTGAGATAATCAATAAAATGCTATTGTATAACCCAGTCGGTGTAATGTTTTTCGGAATATATTCCCAATTTGTTTAACTCTTCCTGAACAGGTTGTAATTTCTCAAGCTTGGAATTGAATAATTCTGTGCCGGTTCCTTCTTGCGAGAAATATTTATCCCTAACCTCCACTGATTTAAAGACCCAAAAAGTACCTTCACAATTCTCATCATTCCCTCTATCACCCACCGCTATATACACTTTAATATCCCCCTGGAATTGCTTTTCAAATTCCGGGATGTATTTGTTTTGGTAGAAATCCATAAATTGGTTATACGTAACATCAGACTCAAGAATTGTGGTCCCCACATGAAAACCAACCAGGTTTCCTTTTTGCAATGTCTGTCCAAAAGTGGTTCCTGCCAGTAAGAGCAGGGCTGCTGCTGTTAAAATTAGTTTTTTCATGATTTGGTAGGATTTAAATTAGCTAATAATAAAAGTTAAGTCAATAAGAAAAGACAGAAAAGATATTGATAAAATGGCACAAAAAATGCTTTGTATCATATTACATAAAATACCATACTGTATTGTATATTAAACAAAAATATAACAATCTTTGGATAATTACAATACAATTATTGACTAATTTGAATCGATTGGGATAACTAATTGATTGAAAAGTATATAATATAAACTTTTGGAGAGAAAAGGGGAATAACTGGTGTTAGTTAAACATGTTATTAATCTCAGGGATTAGTTCATTTATTTCTGATTTCGACCCATTATAAAAGAGCTGATATATTCCAATCAATAAGGCAAAATTTAGCTTCGCCATAATCGAGGCTTTTTTAGAATCAAATCCTGTATCCAGATATAGTTTTGTAAGATATTCAATCCGTATAACATCAGTTTTGTCTAACTTTTGTTTTACCTCTTTACTATGGGAGCCCCAGGCCCTTAGCGAAACCTTTTCTTTTGAGATATTATTAATAATTTGCCGGTTAATATAATTAAGCCTTCCTTTTGGAGTTGGAATATCGTTAAAAGACTGATCAAGGTTTATCCTCTCCTTATTAAACAGGTATTCAAGCAACTTACTATAATAATCGTTGATATTCTTGAAATGATGATAAAACGAACCTTTTGTAACTTTTAAACGTTTGCATAAATATTCAATCTTAATATCTGTAAATGAGGTTTTACTTAATATGTCTAATCCTGTTTGTAACCATTTTTCTTTATTGAGCCTTTTCATAATTTAAATTTTCACATTATTTTCTTATAAAAAATTGAAAATGCAAACATAATAAAAATCGCAAATTATCCAATTAATTAAGTAAACTCATTTAAGTAAATAAAGGAAAATCTAAATATATTAAATGACTGTATCAGGTTTTGGAAATACTAAAACAGGAAATAAATATTTTTACAAAAACAGCTTATTAATAAACTACTTCAAATGTTGTAAGCTATAAGCCCGGAATTGAACTAATCAGTTGGTTTATCCTGATATTTGGTTAAGCCAAATACTTCAATAATATTACTTCCAGCATTTACTCTGTAAACGATGGTATATCCTCTAAAAACTAAGTCCCTAATGTCCTGGTTGTCAAAATATATTGACTGTCTGTTAGCATAAGGCATTTTAGCAATTTTATTAATTTCTTTCAATAATTGATTCTTGAATCTTTTTGCTCTTGAAGGGGAGTCTTTTGCGATGAAATCAATTTGCCGTGTCAGACGATTTACGAAGGTATCTTTAAATAGTATTTTCACGATTTTTAATGACATTATCTAAATGAGCTTCGAGTTCATAAATAGATTGAAATTTGGCTTTACCATCATTGATCTCATCCAATTCGTTTTGAAGATATTTCTGATACTCGAAATAAGAAGGATCGTCAGGAATAATTTCAATCTCGTTTCTACTAAATTTACTCAAAAGCCACATTACTTTATCGTAAACTTTATCATTTATTTTAAGTCTGACTGTTTGCATTTGGATATGTTTTGAATATTTTCAATCAAAGATACAAAAAAACAATTCAACCAGGTTTTAAAACAGTTTTGCCTAATGTTTATCAGGCATTGTTTAACGCCCGCTGTTTTTTTCAAATTGCTTCTCTATATCTTCCCTTGAGTTTAATTTTTCTTTTGCAGATTTAAAAGATTCCGTATCAACCGGGATATTAAAATTGGCCCAAAAATTCTTGTCATATATAAATTTTAATTCATATATATCAACTTTTCTCTGCAAATAATTAAGCCAACTGATATTTCTTCCATATCCAAAATTATATGTAATATATTCTTCATATAATGTTATACTACCCACACGGATATCATCGGTACTATCAACATTCCAGTCTTGTTTCACAACATCCCAGTCTTGTTTTAAACTTTGATAGCTTTTTATCATCTTATCCCCAAAGTCTTTGTACCTTATTGAAATCTCGGTATTCAGATGTTTAAACTGAAGAGAATCATTTGGAGATACAGTTTTGTTGTCATAATTATTTGTGTAGTCAAGTTGTAGTATTGCATAATCCTTTTTTCGAATTAGTATATTTCCTTGATATTGTGGGGTCAAAGTATTTTTTGACCAAAATGATATATTAAATACTATTGAACTATCTGATTGTAAGACGTTTTCAATCTTAAAATTCCAATAATCAATATAGTCCATATCAAAAATTTCTTTCCTGAATCGAATAGGATCATTAATCAAACAATCAGCTAAATAATTATTTCCTTCATTCCATTTATATTGCCTGAAATCATTTGATTTTCTTAATTGCTCTATCCTTGCATATACCCCCCTCCGCTTATGGAATCCCTTATCAAATACACGAACTGATGCCTCCAGATACCTGACAAAGTTTTCGTTTTCCTGTAAAGCAGTTCTGAAATATCCACTATAATAATGATCTTCGCATGGGTAATTGTCCGGGATATTTTGAATGGCTGATTCTATAATTGCCTTTGATACCAGTTTTGAAATTGTTACCGGGCTAATAGTATATACCTGCTTTTCAAGTCTGATTTCATTAATTTGGTTATTTTTCAATTTTTTTATTAAAATATCCTGGGATAAATACCCGATTGCAGATACGGTTATTGTTTTGTTTCTGTACTTGTTTTCAATTTTAAATTCCGCCCTGCCTTCAGCATTTGAGATAGTCCCGATATTTTCATCTTTAATAACAACATGGGCATATGGAACAGGCAAGCCTGACTCATTATCAAGGAAAAGTAAATTAAGTGAGGTTACTTTGCTTTGACAAAAAAGAGTTACTGGAAGAAGGAATATTACAAAAAAAATATAATTTTTCATTACTAAATACCTAACTATATTTCACTTTCCTCTTCCTTGTCCCAGGTTGAGGTATAAATTGAGTTAATATGTTTATTTATAACGTTTTACATAAGTTGCAAAATCATTTTAATTTTTGCCAAACTTCAAATAAGTAAACACAAATACACTATACAAAATACTGATTACCAAACACGCAGGGATGGCGTGAATAAGAGAAATTAAAGGGATATCAATTAGTATCTCTTCCCAGCTTACTTCTTGAAATATTCCCAGTATTTTTCCAAAAATATATCCAACTTCCCAACTTACAATAAATGCAGCAATGCTTCCAAGTAAAACAATTACAAATAACCTAGATGTAATTGCAGGATTTTTTTCCTGGCCTGCTAACCTCTTTGGTACCCGTTTCCTTACAATAAGTTCGCCAATATAAGAACCCAGCATTATAGAATGAAACGCTGTTAAAAGAACTTTCCAGAAAGGTCCTTCCAAAACACCACAATGGTCCCAATTTATTATGTATCCAACAACAACAAATATTAAGCCGTAAATACTTCCAACAATTGTAGCAAGCCACATTCCTGCACGAGTTATTATATTTTGTTTTTGCTCGTTCATCATTATCAAATTATTAATTAAATATTATTGTTTCATCTTTATTGAATTAGTTGTAACGTCTTGTTTACAGATATTTCTTTGAAATTCCATATGTTAATCTATTTGGCTAATATATGAAAAACTACTTGTACTAATTGAACATACCAGGTTTTAAGGAATGCAAAAACAGGAAATAGATATTTCTAAACCTGTGTTTAAAGAATTCACAGGGTGCCCCATAGTAACCCGGCGAACAGGTTTTAATCATTTTTTCCTATCTTTGCAAAATGAAAAGGCATATTATAAACCTGACAGCAATTGGAATGACTTTTGTCTTCCTGATACTGGTAGCCGGGATCAGAGTCTCTGAGCATACTTGTTTAGAGTGCGGAACCAGACAGGTGAAAATTGAAAATTCCTTCCATCCTTTTAATCTGGTTTTATCACTCAACCAGGATAACTCCAATTGTTGTGATCTATTCCATGAACAGCATCAGGACCATTCAAATACATGCTCTTATAGTTTTCTTAGCTATACCGTTCCATTTAAGGTCATGAAGGAATCAGTCAAAAACCTCCAAAATCCGTTAACATTTTTAATCCGGGAAATGAACCTTCTCCAGGTCTCGTCTGAAAAGCCCGGTTTTCTAAATACTACAATTACTCAAAATCCGGTTTCGGGCGGTATTCTGCTCAAAACCTGCCAGTCCCTTACCTGATAATAACCCGGAATACACCAAAACCGGAAAGGGAAAACCCTGCATTTTTCTACCAGAATTCAATCCTGCTTTACAAACCGGTATTGGTAATTCATTACCATTAAATAACCAGATATTTATCTGAATCAAAAACGGATATTAAATCCACAAATAAAATAATATGAAAAAATCAATTTTTCTGATTTCCATTGTAGCTACAATATATCTGTTTGGATGTAATAACGTTGCAAAACAAAACCAAAATCACTCAAAGGCAGATCATATTAATGAGCAAAAAGTTGAAGATCATCAACATGGTGAAGAGGAAATTCAGACTCTGACCCTGAAAAAGCAGGAATTCAGAGATATCTTGAAAACAACGGGAATAATTATCCCTTCACGAGAGAATTTTCAGTCATATCAGGCTCAGTCGAATGGATTCATCCATTTCGTTAATAATAATCTTGTATCTGGCTCAGCCGTAAAAAAAGGCGATGTTCTTTTTGAAATCCAGGGGGGTATTCTTACTGACGAAAATTATGACCTGAAGTTTCATGAAATAAAGCTTGAATATGAAAAAAATAAAATGAACTATGAACGTGCCTCTGAGTTAATTAAAGAACGGATAGTATCCGAAGAAAAATTTCTGGAAATTAAAACCAATTTCAAAAATGCCGAAGCCCGTTATTTTGTTTATTTAGAAAACCGGAATCAGAATGGTCAGAAGGTTATTTCAAAAACAACCGGGTATATTCATCAAATCTATGTATCTGAAGGAGAATATATTAATGCGGGCGAAAAATTAACAACTGTTATTACACATGACAAACTCATTCTGCAGGCAGATGTATCACAGAACCATTTTAACAAGTTAAGTACGTTTACATCTGCAACTTTTACCACTTCATATAGCAACAGACTTTACAGGAGTAAAACCCTGAACGGGAAATTGCTGGCTTATGGTCGTAGTACAGATGAATCTTCCTTTTTCACCCCTGTTTCCTTTGAGATCGACTACCAGACTGATCTTTTACCAGGTTCTTTTGTTGAGATAAATTTAATGGGAAAACCTTTTACTGGTGCTATTGTTGTGCCAAAAACCGCTCTTATGGAAGAACAAGGGAAAATATATGTTTTTCTTCATCATGAAGATGGGGATTACGAGAAGAGATATGTTGAATTAGGAAACGATGATGGAGAATTTGTTCAGATCCTGGCTGGTCTTGAAGAGAACCACACGGTGGTTGTGGCAGGTGCCTACCAGGTAAAGTTAGCAACCATGTCTACCGATCTTCCTGATACGCATTCACATTAATAAAGAAAAAGATGTTAGACAGAATTATTAAATACTCTTTAAACAGCCGGCTGGTAATTATAGCTATTGCGGTATTGATCCTTACTGCCGGTACGATTGTCACAATGAAAATGGAAATTGATGTGTTCCCGGATCTCACTGCTCCTACTGTTGTAGTTATGACGGAAGCACATGGAATGGCACCTGAGGAAGTGGAACGTTTAGTCTCCTTCCCTATTGAAACTGCAATAAACGGTGCCACCAATATCCGCCGGGTCAGATCTTCTTCTGCTATGGGTTTCTCCATTGTTTGGGCAGAATTTGATTGGAATACGGACATATTCAATGCACGTCAAACAATTACTGAGCGATTAATCCAGGTCTCTGAAAATTTACCCCGCGGTGTAAGTAAACCAATGATCGCTCCCCAGTCTTCCCTTATGGGTGAAGTTATGATACTGGGTTTGACCTCCTCTAATATAGACCCTATGGACCTGAGGACTTTTGCAGACTGGAACATCCGCCCACGGTTGCTATCCATTGCCGGTGTATCACAGGTTGTGGTAATTGGGGGTGAGTATAAGGAATATCAGATCCTTGCCAATCCGGATAAAATGCGATATTACCAGGTTTCACTGGATGAATTATTAGAATCTGCAAATGGGGCTAATGAAAATGCCAGTGGAGGTTTTTTTAATGAATATGGAAATGAATACACTGTACTGGGTATTGCACGAACCACAAATACTGAAGATATTGGCAATATAATGATTAAAATGGCAGATCATAAGCCAATAAAAATCAGGGACATTGCTGAGGTTAGGATAGGTTTTGCGCCTAAGATCGGAGATGGTTCAGTAAATGCAGAACCGGCAGTGCTTCTAACCATTGTAAAACAGCCAAAAATAAATACCATTCTTCTTGTTGAAGAAATCGATGATGCCCTGGAAGAAATCTCAAAATCAGTTCCGGGAATCAAGTATCATACAAAAATATTGAACCAGGCTGAATTCATCACAACTTCAATAAATAATGTAAAAAAAGCCATGTTGGAGGGATCGGTCTTTGTTATTCTTATTCTTTTCCTATTCCTTATGAATTCCAGAACAACTTTTATATCTCTCCTTGCTATGCCCCTGTCAATCCTTATCAGCCTGATGATGTTAAGCGCACTCGGAATAACAATTAACACCATGACCCTGGGAGGAATTGCCATAGCTATAGGATCACTTGTTGATGATGCGATAATTGATGTGGAAAATGTATACAAGCGACTAAAAGCGAATTATTGGAAACCTCCTGACCAGAAGCAGAAATCTTTAACTATTGTTTTTGAAGCATCCAGGGAAATCAGGTCATCCATCCTGAATGCTACGCTGATTATTATTGTTGCCTTTATCCCATTATTCTTTCTGTCGGGAATGGAAGGCAGGATGCTAAAACCCCTGGGTATTGCATATATCGTTTCATTATTTGCATCATTACTGGTAGCAATTACTGTAACTCCGGTACTATGCAGCCTTTTACTTACAAAAGATAAAACCCTGAAAAGACAGAGAGAAGGTAGCTGGGTAGAAAGGAATTTGAAAAAAATATATTTTTCCAGCTTGCAAAAAGCATTGCAATTCAAATCCTGGATTATAGGAATTGCTGTTTTACTTTTTATTTCGGCAGTATTTGTCTTTTTCACATTCGGTCGCGATTTCCTTCCTCCGTTCAACGAAGGATCAATGACAATTAATGTCATTACCGTTCCAGGTATTTCACTGGAAGAATCGAATAAGATAGGACTTAAAGCTGAACAATTATTACTCAGCATCCCTGAAGTTCAAAAAGTTGGTCGCAAAACCGGGCGCGCTGAGCTGGCTGAACATACCTTTGGGGTTAATGTATCTGAACTGGATGTTCCATTTACACTAACCAATAGGTCAAGAGATGAGTTTTTAACCGAAGTAAGGCAAAAGCTCAATACAATCCCGGGAGTCAGCATTGAAGTTGGTGCACCAATTACACACCGTATCAACCACATGCTTTCAGGTTCCCAGGCAAGTATTGCTATCAAAATTTTCGGAACCGATCTTTCACTGATGTATAAAACAGGAACTAAAATTAAAAAGGAGATCTCTCACATTGAAGGCATTGGAGATCTGACTATAGAGCCCCAGGTTGAAGTGCCTCAAATCAAAATTATTCCAAAAAGAGAGATGTTGGCTAAATATGGGATTTCCCTTAACCAACTGCAAAAATTTATTACCAATGCATTTGGAGGGGTTAAGGTTTCCGATGTATTCGAAGATGAAAAAGCGTTTGACCTGGTAGTCCGTTTCAGGGAAAAGGACAGGAATAATATCCAGGCCATCAGGGAGGCATTGATCGATACCCACGACGGCAAAAAGATTCCTTTAAGCTTTGTAGCAGATGTCAAATCATCCGGCGGACCAAATACCATTAGCAGGGAGAATGTTCAAAGGAAACTGGTTGTTTCTGTTAATTCTGCCGGACGGGATCTGGGTACCCTTATAGAGGATATCCGGGAAACCATCGATAATACTATTGAGCTTCCGGAAAACTACAGGATTGAATATGGAGGGCAGTTCAAAAGTACTGCTAATGCAACAAGAGTTTTAACCATTACATCCATCATGGCAATCTTTATTATTTTTATTATCCTGTTCCAGGAATTCAAAGATTCCAAAATTGCAGGGGTTATTCTTATCAATCTTCCACTTTCACTTATTGGAGGTGTTGCTGCTATTCTGCTTTCAACCCGGGTGGTAAGTATTCCCGGGATTATCGGATTCATCACTCTTTTTGGGATCGCGACACGGAACGGGATACTACTAATCTCAAGGTACCAACACCTTTTAGAACAGGGAAAATCCCTGGAAGAGACCATTTTAAAAGGTTCCATTGACCGGCTAAGCCCTATACTGATGACAGCCCTTACAGCTGCGTTATCCCTGTTACCACTGGCAATTTCAGGTGATAAATCGGGTAATGAAATCCAAAGCCCAATGGCAATTGTAATATTAGGCGGTTTATTAAGTTCAACCCTGCTTAATATATATATTATCCCTATTGTTTATAGCCTAATTAAAACAAACAAACCGAAAAATGAAAATGAATAGACTAAAATTACAGATAATATTTTACATTTTTTTAGCTGTTCCGGGTATCGGGCAAGATATTAAAGGTGTACTTCAGGCTATTGATAAAAATAATCCATACCTGGTAGCTGAAAGGAATTATTCCATTGCCAAAAACCTGGAATACAAAACAGGTTTAACACCTGCGAATCCATCCATATCATATGGTTATTTCCCAGGGAACAAGTCTGCACCAGGCATAAAAAAGACGCTCGATATCAAACAATCATTTGATTTTCCTACTGTTTATATGCATAAGAAGAGAAAAGCAGGAAATCAAATTGATCAGATGGCTTTTTTACAAGGATCCATCCGTCAGGATTTTCTTTTAGAGGCAAAAAACACCCTTATAGAATTTATCTATTTGACAAAAATGAATCGAGAGCTTTTTTTCCGGAAATCTATGGCAAAAAAAATGTTTGCCGATTTTAAGAAAAAAATGGAAGAGGGAACGGGAACCATGGTTGAGCTAAACAAAGCCCGGATGGAGTTGTTAAAAGCAAATAATGCACTCAAAATAAATGCAACCTCTAAAATCCGGGTTATTGAAAAAATAACCCGGATGAATGGTGGTATTTCTGTTGATTTAGATCAACTGGTTTATCCAGTAAAAGAAATTATCCGGCTTGACTCACTAATCACCTTTTCACTTAACAAGACAGGCAGGATTAAAGCCCTTGGAAGTGCAAAAGCAGCAGCACAGAATGAAGTAAAGATCCGGAAAGCCCAATCTCTTCCTGGTTTTGAATTGGGTTATGGTTCAGAAGAAATTGCTTCTGAAGCTTTCCGTGGAGCACGGGTCGGTATGACAATTCCTCTCTGGGAAGATAAAAATAAGATAAAAATGGCTGAAGCCAGGGTTGATTATACCAGTTCACTCGAAGAAAGTATAATAGCTGAATTCACATCAGAGATAAGGCAGGATTATGTTTTGGCTGAAACGTTGAAAGCAAATCTAGAGGAGTATAAAATAGCACTGGATAACTTAAATGGTTTTGAGATACTGAAAAAATCTTTAGATTCGGGCCAAATATCCGGTATTGAATACTTCCTTGAGGTTGCCTATTATTATCAAATGGTTGATCAATACCTGGATATTGAACTGGATTACCAGTCGGTTTTGGCCCGGTTGTATAGATATGAGCTATAAAAAATCAGGCCATACACTTTTTAATAAAAATAAAAATTATAAAGACTCCATATGTTAATAAAAAATACTAAAAAAGCAAATAAATGTCCATGAAATAAACTACATAAATACGCAGTTTATTATATACCTTTGCAACAAAATAAAAAATAATAAAACTAAATATATGAGCAGTACTGTCTACAGTGTGATTACAGGAACGGGAAGTTACATCCCATCAAGACGTATCAGAAATGAGGATTTTCTAACCAATGAATTTTACGATATAGACGGAAAAAAGCTAGAAAAAACGAATAAGGAAATACTTGATAAGTTTCAGGAAATAACAACCATTAAAGAAAGACGGTATGTTACAGACGATTTGGTAACCTCTGATATTTCATATTATGCTGCAATGGATGCCATTAAGTCTGCAAACATTGATAAAGAAGAATTAGATTATATAATTGTTGCACATAATTTTGGTGATGTTAGAAAGAACAATAAGCAGTTAGACATTGTACCCAGTTTAGCCGCGCGGGTAAAGCATAAATTAGAAATACATAACCCTTATACCGTAGCCTACGATTTACCTTTTGGATGTCCGGGCTGGTTACAGGGTATTATTCAGGCTGACTATTTTATAAAATCAGGGGATGCCAAAAAGGCACTGGTTATCGGGGCTGATATATTATCCAGGGTTTCCGACCCGCATGATAGAGATAGCATGTTGTATGCTGATGGCGCAGGAGCTACCGTTTTGGAAGCCAAAAAAAGTGATAACCCAATTGGAATACTTGCACACATAACACGCTCAGATACTTTTTTATTTTCCAAGATGTTATATATGGGTAAATCATACAAGACTGACGAAGAAAACAAAGATGATGTTTTTCTAAAAATGAATGGTCGAAAACTTTATCAATATGCAATTGAAAGAGTACCTCAAGCTATACAAGACTGTCTTGAAAAGATTAATACTCATCTTAGCAAAATTAAGAAAGTATTAATCCATCAGGCTAACGGGAAAATGGATGATGCAATAATAAAAAGACTATATAAACTTTATAATATAATTGATGTACCGGAAAACATCATGCCAATGACCATTGATTGGTTGGGAAATTCATCTGTTGCAACTATACCAACTTTACTGGATCTATTATTAAAAGATAAGTTAGAAACGCACAAAATAATCAGAGGAGACACTCTTGTTTTTGCATCCGTTGGAGCAGGAATGAATATTAATACATTGGTTTATAGGATGTATTAAATCTCATTATTTTGGGATATTCGCTATAAAAAACACTGAATGAGTGAATGAGTGAATGATTAAATTGTTACGTGTTTCGGGTTACGAGTTGCGGGTTTTTTTGTAGGTTGCCGACTGCCGACTGTGGCCTGCCGACTGATTACTTTCTTTCTTTCTGCGTTTACCATTATTTCTGCCACCTTTATTTCCGGTACTTTTAATTTCTTCGGCAACATCAACTCTAACACGTCGACCTTTAAATTTACTTTCATGGAAGGATGTCAATATTTTGGCTGTATACTTCTCTTCTACTTCGAAAAATGAAAAACTATCTTTTATATCAATAGTTCCTATATTTATATCACGATCTTTTGTATTATCATTAATCATTCCAATAATATTTACAGGAATAACACCATCTTTTTTACCTATGTTGATAAAAAACCTTGTATTACCGCTCTTTCCTCTTCTTCCGTGTCTGTCATTGTGCCCACGTTCATTTCTTCTATTGGGTGTATCTCGATTATTTCGATTATCTCGATTATCTCGCTTGTCCGGTTTATTATCCGATTTCTCATTAAGGTCAGGAGCATTTTTATAATATTCCAGGAACCGATTAAACTCAAGCGACAAAAAGTGCTTAATTATTTGTTCTTTACTCAGCCATTCAAGCTTTTTATTAACAGTATCCATAAACGGAGCAATTTGAGCTTCATCCACTTCAACTTTCTCCATTCTGTCAATTAACTTAAAAAGTTGCTTTTGGCATATTTCAGCGCCGCCTGGTACAGGTAATCTTTCGAAGCTCTTGCGAATGTTTTTTTCAATTTGTGGTATCTTGCTCTTTTCCCGGTAGTTAACTATTGCAATAGAAGTGCCCGATTTGCCTGCACGCCCGGTACGTCCACTTCTGTGGGTATATATCTCATTGTCTTCCGGTAAGTTATAGTTAATTATGTGGGTAATATCGTTTACGTCAATACCACGAGCTGCCACATCAGTAGCCACTAACATTTGTAGCGTTTTTTCCCTGAAACGTTTCATTACATGGTCTCGTTGCGACTGCGAAAGGTCTCCATGAATGGCATCGGCATTATATCCGTCCTTTATAAGCTTATCGGCAACATCTTTGGTTTCCCTCCGTGTCCGGCAAAATACTATTCCATATATATCCGGATTAATATCTGCAATACGTTTAAGGGCTAAGTACCGGTTATGTGCATGTACCTGGTAATATATATGACGGATATTCTCAGCACCGGCGTTTTGTGTCCCTACGGTTATTTCTATAGGACTGTTCATATAGTCTTTGGCAATGCGTGCCACATCTTTAGGCATAGTTGCCGAAAACAGTAAAGTTCTTTTAATACCGGGCGTTTTTTCTAAAATACTGTCTAAATCATCACGAAATCCCATGTTAAGCATTTCGTCTGCCTCATCTAAAACCACTGTTTTGACATTACCGATTTTTGCGACTTTACGATTGATTAAATCAAGCATTCTTCCGGGGGTAGCAACAATAATATGTACTCCTTTTTTAAGTGCTTTGATTTGAGTATCGATACTTGCTCCACCGTATACGGGCAATACCTGTAAACCTTTTATGAATTTCGAATAATTTCTCAAATCCTTAGAGATTTGGATACATAGTTCCCGGGTTGGCGATAATATTAATGCCTGAACTGATTTATTGCCGATATCTATTTGTTCAATTATAGGCAAGCCAAAAGCGGCTGTTTTACCTGTTCCTGTTTGAGCAAGTCCTACTATATCATTTTCTTTTTCAAAAAAAATTGGTAATATCTTTTCCTGAATTGGTGTTGGTTTTTCAAACCCCAGCTCTTCAATCCCCTTCAATAAATCGGGAGACAATCCCATTGTATTAAATATCAGCATTTTATGATTTGTTAAAATTAAGCTGCAAAGATACGGAAAATTAATCTGGTAAGAGAAATAAAATGATCAGAAATAATTTAATTACCTGGCATACTTTTTATTCATACCTCAGAGAATCAACAGGATTCCTGGAAGCTGCTTTAATGGATTGATAACCAACAGATAAAATTGCGATAAACACAGCTATTACCCCGCCAATAAGAAAGCTGATTATGCCAAGATCAGTTTTATATGCAAAATTCTTCAACCATAAGTTTATCATTCCATAAGAAAGTGGAATAGCAATAATAAATGAAATAGAAATCAGCTTCAGGTATTCCAGGGACATTAATTTCACAACAGTATTTGAAGATGCTCCCACAGCTTTACGGATACCAATTTCTTTAGATCGTTGTTCAGCTGTAAAGGTAGCAAGACCAAGTAATCCTAAAGAAGCAATAATAATTGCTAAACAGGTAAATAAAAGAAAGATTTTACTAAGCTGTTGTTCTTTCCTGAATTTTGCATTAAAATCATCCGCTATAAATGAGTAATCAAACGCAACTCCTTGAGCGAAAGATTTCCATTTCGACTGAATTAAATTAATCTTTCTGTTGACATCGCCGGGTGTAAGTCTTACAATAAGGTTGTTCCCTTCTGTTCCCTGAAAAATAATGAGAGAAGTAATTTCTTCCTCCAATGATTGAAAATTATAATCTTTAACAACACCGATTACCTCCCGGACATCTTCATTATTTTCTTCCCATAATGTCTGAAGAGTCTCACCAACCGGATTTTTCCAACCAAACAAACGGGCTGCAGCTTCATTTATTACAACTGCTTTTGAATCAGATGGCCTTTCTTTAGAGAAAAATCTTCCATCCACCATTGATAACTTCAGTGTTTTTTGAAGATCCTCATCTACAATACAATAATTGCTACCACGTTCCTGGGTGTCTTCTCCCCTTGGCCGGAAAACATCAGAATAATTGACATCCGGAGGTACCAAATTACAGATACTTGCACTTGTTACCCCCGGTAATTTTAATAATTCCTCTTTGAAAGCAATTTTAGATGAACCTAATGATTCAACATTTCTTAATACCAATACATTATTTTTATCAAAACCAAAATCTTTATTTTGCAGGTACTGAAGCTGTTTATAGATAAGCAGGGTACAAATTATAAGTCCAATTGACATAGTGAACTGAAAAATTACAAGAATTTGTCTGATACCTTTGCTTTTCATACCAGCCTTTATCCTGCCTCTCAACACTTCAACAGGTCTGAATGAGGTAAGATAAAATGCCGGGTAACTACCAGCCAGAAGACCGACAATAACAACAAGTAAAAGAATGCCAGTCAAATAATAGAAATTATAGAGTGCCTTAACAGTCAATAGTTTACCGGATAACACATTGAATTGTGGAAGAATAAGCATTAATATAATCTGCGCAAGTATTAAAGATATCAGTGTGTATAATACAGACTCCATCAAAAACTGGAATCGCAAACTGCTGATTGAACCTCCGACAGATTTTCTCACTCCAACTTCTTTGGCCCTCCCGGAAAATCTTGCTGTTGACAGGTTCATGAAATTAATGCATGCAATAACAATAATAAACAGGACAATGGCAATTAATAAATAGATGGTGTTCATGTTTCCACCAGGTTCAAGGTGAAGGTCAACTTCCGGGGAAAAATGAATATCCAGTAAAGGTTGCAGATAAAAACCATATGCACCTCCCTGTTCCAAAAATTCATCAAATGATATTCCTAAATATTGCTGCACTTGCGGACCAATATATTTTCTTACCATTCCCGGAAATTTGTCTTCAACAGATTGCCAGTCCGCATTTTCATTGAGTCTGATATAGGTAAGTAAAGAGTTGCTTACCCAAACAGGACTTCGGCTGTAATCCCATGATTCCATGGAAAGTATCATACTAAAGTGGAAATGGGAATTCGGTGGGGGATCCTTCATAATACCGGTGATGGTACAAGCCCATTTGTCAATACCAAATTCCAGGTTCTGGCCAATGGGACTACTATCACCCGGACCAGTATATCCGAATATTTTATTTGCTGCTGTTTCTGTTAATACAAGACTATACGGTTTGGATAAAACCGTTTTTGGATCGCCCTGGAGAAGATTGAAACTAAAGAAATCGAAAAAATTGGAATCTGCCAACAATACCGTTTTTTCCGTATATGCATCTTCCATATGGACAATAGAGATATCACCCCATGGTGCAATACGGCACCCTATCTCAATCTCAGGAATCTCTTCGACAAAACTTGCAGAAACAGGAGCAGATGTGTAGGATGAGTTAAATTCCTGCCCCGACATACGTCCATAAAGATTTACTCTGTAGATCAACTCTGCATCTTTATGAAACTTGTCGTAACTGAATTCATCAACTATATACAGAACGATTAACAAACTTGTAATAAACCCAAATGTTAGTCCTGTAATGTTGATGAAAGCATAAAATTTTTGTCTTTGGATGTTGCGTATTGCAATTTTCAGGTAGTTAAAAAACATGGATTTAGTATTAAGTTAAGTTAAATTAACTCTTTACATTTTAAAATTGTGACGCATTAGTTGGGATCGTGGTTACAATAATCGCGGGCTATTTGGAAAGTTTTACCTGCACTGCAATAGGTCCCTTATGCCCCATCTCAACCTCAAAGGTAACAGCATTACCCTCCTTTATATCTTCAAGTACATTATTTACATGTACAAATACGCTTTCCTTTGTTTCTTTATCCTTTATAAAACCAAAACCTTTCGAATCGTTAAAAAAGGTAACTGTTCCCTCTCTAATGGGGTCGGAATCTTCAGCAGAATCGCTGGCAGGTATTCCAACCTCTATATCTTCTAATTTGATATCTTTCTTTTTAGTGGGATCAGGAGGCGTGGAGGTTATGTTTCCATGTTCATCGACATATGCAATCATGTCATCCAGACCACTTTTTTTCTCACTTTCTTTCCTAGCCAACCTCTTCTTTTCTTTTTCTTTTTTCTTCTTCTCTTTCTTGTTTCTAACTTCCTTCTTGTTGAATGTTTCTTGCGATCTAGCCATAAATTAATTTTACTTTTTTGTTAATTGCGTAAAGTTACGTTTATTTTCATTTATTCAAAACCTCCTGGTATAAGAATGACAGTATGGTTCCTTGCCGTTTTTGCTGTAGTAGTCCTGATGATAATTTTCAGCTTTCCAGAATTCTGTGGCTTTTGTTACTTCAGTTGCAATATCAAAACCATTCTTCTCCAGAGTTTTAATAAGCTTTTCTGCAATTACTCTTTGTTCGTCATTCAGATAAAAAATTGCCGAACGGTATTGTGAGCCAATATCCGGACCCTGCCGATTTACCTGCGTCGGATCATGAATTTCAAAGAATAATTTTGCTATCTCCTCAAAAGAGGTTAAAGAATTATCAAAGACCACTTCAATGGCTTCTGCATGGTTTGTATTATCATTGCAAACTTCTTTATAAGTGGGATTATCTTTTTCGCCCCCTATATACCCTACATTAGTGCTGATTACGCCGTTAGCTTTCCTAAAAAAGTGCTCCATTCCCCAAAAACATCCACCGGCAAAAATAGCCCGTCCGGTATTCACTATAGTATTCATATCAATCGGGACAAAATCTATTGAAATTGAATTCACACAATGCCTGATATTTTTTTCAGTATATTCTTCTCCCTTAAAAACATGTCCCAGATGAGCACCGCAATTGGCACATACAATTTCTGTTCTGGTACCATCCGAATCAGGAATCCGTTTTATTGCATTTGCAATTTCATCATCGAAACTCGGCCAGCCGCAATGTGACTCAAACTTGTTGGCTGAGTGATAAAGATGTGAACCACACCTTTTACATACATATGTACCATTTCCGTCAAAATTAAGATACTTACCTGTAAAAGGCATCTCTGTGCCCTTATTTATGATAACTCTTTCTTCTTCAGATGTTAATTTCCTGTGCTTCATAACTGTTTGTGCATTAGTATTTATACCAACTATTGTAACTATTAGAGATATTAATAAGTATTTCATTTATTATTGTTTTATAATTGGTCGATTTTCATATATTTTCTTGTCAATTTCCGGTTCCGAAAATTAGTAATGTTTTTTCACTTTTTCTCTTTACTTTTAACTTTTATTTTAATTCATAAATTAACGATTAAAATTATTAAATTTTCCAAAATGAAAAGAATAGTACTAGCATTTATTTTAATTACCTGTTGTTTTAGCCAGGTATTTTCTCAAAACAGATCCTTTACAAGACAGGACACTTTAAGAGGATCAATTACAGAAGAAAGAAAATGGTGGGATCTAACCTATTATCACCTCGATATATCAGTGAATCCGGCTGACAGTACAATCAAAGGAAAAAACAGTGTAATGTATAAGGTGCTTGAAAAGAACAAGGTAATGCAAATCGACCTTCAACCACCATTAATACTTAATAAAGCTTTTCAGAATGGTAAAGCATTGAATATTAGGCACGAAGGGAATGCGCATTTCATTCAACTGGTTGCAAAGCAAATCCCCGGATCTATTAATGAAATTGAATTACAATACGGTGGCAGACCCAAAGTAGCCCGCAGACCTCCCTGGGATGGAGGTATTACATGGAAAAAAGACAAAAATAACAGGCCATTTATTGCATCTTCGTGTCAGGGAATCGGTGCAAGTATCTGGTGGCCATGTAAAGATCATATGTATGATGAACCTGATAGTATGCTGATGAGTATAACTGTTCCTGAGGATCTGGTTGATGTTTCAAACGGAAGACTAAGGAAAGTGGAAGCGCACGATAACGGAACAAAAACTTATCACTGGTTTGTGTCTAATCCAATAAATAATTATGGAGTAAATATCAATATTGCCGATTATGCCCATTTTTCAGAAAAATACCAGGGAGAAAAAGGTGAACTGGATTGCGATTATTATGTATTGAAGTATAACCTTGATAAAGCCAAAATCCATTTTAAACAGGTGAAATTAATGTTGGAAGCATTTGAACACTGGTTCGGACCATACCCGTTTTATGAAGATGGCTATAAGCTGGTTGAAGCACCTTATCTTGGTATGGAGCATCAAAGTTCCATTACTTATGGTAACGGGTATCAAAATGGTTATCTTGGTAATGATCAGAGCCGGTCAGGTTGGGGAAAGAAATTTGATTTTATTATTATTCATGAATCGGGACATGAATGGTTTGCTAACAGCATAACCTACAAGGATGTTGCCGACATGTGGATCCACGAGAGCTTTATAAATTATTCAGAGAGTCTGTTTGTTGATTATCACTACGGAAAAAAAGCGGGGAATGAATATGTGGTTGGGACGCGCATGAATATTCGAAATGACAGGCCCATTATAGGTTTATATAATGTAAATAATTCCGGATCGGGAGATATGTATTCCAAAGGGGGAAATATGTTACATACTCTTCGTCAAATTATTAATAATGATGAAAAATGGCGTGATATCCTAAGAGGACTTAATCACGAATTTTATCACCAGACAGTTACTACCCGACAGATTGAAAATTATATAAGTGATAAAGCCGGAAGGAACCTTTCCCCATTTTTTGATCAGTATCTCAGAGATTACAGAATCCCTGTTTTTGAGTATTCAGTAAAAGAAAATGAATTGTTATTTCGCTGGAGTAATTGTGTACGGCAATTTGATATGCCGGTAAAAGTATACCTGTCGGGAAAAGAAAAATGGCTTTATCCAACTTCAAGGTGGTCAGCAGTAAAAATTGAACTAAAAAATTCAGTTTTAACAACTGATCCTGACTTTTACGTAGCTTATATGAATATTACCGGTAAGTAAGGAAGAGGCAAAGCGCAAAGAGCAGAGAGCATAGAGACAATAAGGCGAAAGGACGGATAATCAAATTACGAAAAAAGAAGCTGAATGATTTTGTTGATTACCGACTGTGGACTGCAGACTTATTAGAAATGTTATTTCAAATAGTTATTTGTCTTTAACCATTCAAATGCTTCAGTTATTGCTTCTGATATGGGAGTTTGAGCCAATCCCAATACCCGTCTGGCTTTTTCGGGGTTAAAAAAATGTGTATCAACACTTATCCTTGCCATGGGATAACTCAAATTTGGGGCTTTTCCTGTAATTAGAGAAATAAATTGAGATATTAAACCAAAGAGTAATATAAAAGGTTTGGGAATAAATAATTTTGGATATTTGATATTCAATTGCTTTCCTACGAGGTTATTAAACTCATTATAAGTAAGATTTTTATTACCCAGGATATAACACTCGCCAATTTCACCCTTATTAAGAGCATTACAGATAGCAAAAGCAGCATCTTTTACATGCAGAAAGTTCCTGCCTCCTCTGGTATATCCGGGTACTTTGCCATTATACAAACCAAGTATTAATGCTCCGCTACCTGGTTTTGAATCATATGGTCCTATCATAAAAGTCGGATTCAGAATAATAGCATT
>Ga0307990_1001044_pt1 | contig 23685 bp, 20 predicted proteins | sample EllFjometagen129_FD_203168 | JGI IMG/M metagenome (GOLD analysis project Ga0307990, IMG submission 203168) | Marine microbial communities from Ellis Fjord, Antarctic Ocean - #129 | ecosystem: Environmental > Aquatic > Marine > Unclassified | place: Southern Ocean | collected 2014-10-08
CTCAAACCAAAGATTTATCACAACTATCAATTAGCGAAACCGATTTATGAGGAACCGTATGCGGGAAAGCCGCTCGTACGGGTCTGTGGGGGAGCGGTAAGGTAACGAGCCGCTCTACCCGGAGGGGTAAAGGGAATAAAGGGGAAGAGGAGAGTAAGAAGTAAATTGTATGTAGTAAGTAGATATGGAGCAGAGTGCGAGAGCGAAGAGCGACGAGGCGACTGAGCGAGTGGGCGAAGAGGCGAAGAGGAGAAGAGGAGAAAATAATTAATATTGAAATTATGGCTGAGGAAAATGATTTCCTGATGAAGGAAGCTCAGATATTAAAAGCACTCAAGACTGTTTTTGATCCGGAGATTCCTGTAAATGTTTATGATCTCGGACTGATATACGAAATAGCAGTTGATGAAAATAAAGTTGCCCGGATAACCATGACACTGACTGCCCCAAACTGTCCGATGGCAGATGATTTAATTGCCGATGTAAGAAATATGGTTGGCAGCATTACAGGTGTAAAAGATGTTGATATTACACTGACCTTTGATCCTCCGTGGGACAAAAGTATGATGTCTGAAGAGGCAAAACTGGAACTGGGATTTTTGTAGAAGGGAATATTGGAACGTTTGAGCAAACTTGTTTGCGAAAACCTCATAGCCTGTCCCGAACTTGATTCGGGAAGTGGGTTGTGGAAAGGATTGTGGGAGCGAATAATATTGGAATAATGGAAAAGGCAGAGATCACTATGTTAATAAAGACTGAGGCAAAAAAACTTGGTTTCCAGGATTGTGGTATTGCTCCTGCCGGTTTTCTCGATAAAGATGCCGCATATCTTACCGGTTGGCTTAATAATAATATGCATGCAGGAATGAGTTACATGAAGAGGCATTTTGAAAAAAGAACAGATCCCACAAAATTAGTCCCGGGTGCCAGGTCAGTTATTTCTGTTATTCTTAATTATTATCCGCCTGAAGTTAAGAATGATAAAAAAAATGCGCAAATTTCAAAGTATGCCTACGGGCGTGATTATCATAATGTTGTTAAGAAAAAACTGAAAAAATTACTTGAAATTATCTGCGAGTATGAAGGAACTGTAACAGGAAGGTTTTTCGTTGATTCGGCTCCTGTCCTTGAAAGAGCATGGGCTGCCCGGAGTGGTCTGGGATGGATAGGCAAAAATTCTAACCTGATAAACAGGAAATATGGTTCATTTATTTTTATTGGTGAACTGATCATTGATCTTGATCTGGAGTATGATAATCCTGCAAAGGATTATTGTGGTAATTGCACAAAGTGTATTGATGCATGTCCTACTAATGCTATTGTTGCCGACCAGGTGATAGATGCCAGCCGGTGTATCTCATATCAAACCATTGAGAATAAGGGAAAGATTGATCATAAACTTAAAGGGAAAATGGGAAATTGGGTGTTTGGCTGTGATATTTGCCAGGATATATGTCCCTGGAATAAGGGGATAACACCTGCCAATGAACCTGACTTCATACCCCGTAAAGAGATATTGGAAATGACCAGAGATGAATGGAATAAACTGGATGAAGAAAAGTTTAACCAATTATTTTCCGGTACTGCGTTAAAAAGAACCGGCTTTTCAGGCCTTAAACGAAATATTGCTTTTCTTGAAAAATGATTTACCGGTCAGACCACCACATCACCTCATTTTCTCATTATTTCACAGCAGCGCAAACAAAAACCTGAATGATTTGTTTATATTAACTTTTCAAGCTAAATCATTTTTAAAATCAATAATCTCTTTTTCAATTAATTTAAAATTTTCTTTTACATTTTCTCCCATATAAAAATCCAGTAAATCTATTTTAGTTAAAGTACCATCTTGCAGGAATTTATCAAGATATTCCTGATTGAATTTCATTAATAAAATACTTTTTTCCAACTGCTTCAGTATATTTTTATTGTTTTCAATATTAGCTTCTACTAATGATCTGATGTTGAGAATTTCATTAATATCTTTTATTATTCTGTTTATAATTAATGATAATAGTTTGGTATCCAGATCGACTTCTTTTGCATTTAAAACTATATCTCTTGCAAGCATATATGCTATTGCAAGATTAGAATAATCGCCTTTCTGAGAATCTATTATGGCAATAAAACCTATTCCTGGAATAAAGCCGACATTTTCATAATTTTTTAGAATACTATTATCAACCAATGATAAGTCGAATACGATCATGCTGACTTTTGACTCCCTGTTTGCCTGTGTTTCTATTAATTGGCTCCATGCAGTATCATATTTTTTTATAAAAATATCTTTTGAATCAATATCTCCAAGCTTAATACTTTTATCGAATTTACACTCTATTGCAATTTTTAAATCAGGATTACCGTCAATTTCGCAAATGATATCACCGGTTTTATTTTTAGGTAAGTTACCGGTAATATTACCTGTAAGAATAGCCTTATCATTTAATTTTTTGTCATTGAAATAATTATTCAGAAATTCTGCTATTTCATCTTCCGCCAGAATACCTTTTATAGTCGTTTTATAAAAAAGTTCTTTTTTCATTTCAAAGATCATTTTCAGGCTTTCCATTTCAGTACCAAGCTCATTGCTTGTTTTAGCAAGAAAAGCAGAAATCCTGTCTTCCATTAATGCCAGGACTCCGATATATAAAGCCTTAAACAGTTTTTTATCCCTTTCATTTGACGAAAGACCATTGAAATAATTAAAAACTATTTCATTCTCAATTTCAAAGTCTTTTATTTCAACTCTTTTGAGTTGTTGATTGAGTTTTATTGTTGTCATATTTTTCTAATAATTTTTCAAATGCCTTTTTAATATTAGGACATACATGATCAATAGATTTGATATATTTTAGTAATAATTGAGCAGAATCGGTGCCTTTAGTATGTAAAATATTCCATGTGATCTTTTCGTTCTTAATTGACAAATTTGTGTTTTCATAATTAAGTTTTATTTGATTTTCTCATATTCATAATCATCCCTGATATTATGATAGAGATATGAACCATGCGAACTTGCATTCATCAATGTTTCATATTTTTCTTTTGGTACATCAAAATACTGGTAAATTGCACCATGATGAAACTCTATCTCCAGTATTTTATTTTCGGCATCATAACCTACCGAGGCAATATTGGATGAAGCAACAGGTGTTCTTTTAATACTAGGTATTTTTAGTACAACCAGCCTTTTTGCAATATCGGAAGTTATATACTTTTGGTTTTTGCTGGTGGGTTTAGCAGGTATGGTAAGCTGTAGCCACCCTATCTCAATAATAGGCTTAATGTAATTGTTAAAGTTCCTGCTATTATTGTATATTTCTATATGCTCAAATATTTCTTCTCTTGTTTTTGGCTTAATACAATAAAGCAGTACTTTTAAATATATATCATCCACCCTACTTTTTATCTGCTTCTCAACTATGGTCCATCTTTGGTCATCCAGTGACCTAAGATAACTATCAATATCACTTAAAGAATTAATTAACAATTCATTATCTTTGGTCACATCTATGGTTCCATGTAATTCTGCCAGTTGAGCCAAAGGGTGAATTTTAATAATACTCAGGAAATAAGACCGGTCATCGTCTGTTTCAAATACAGGGGGTGGTGAGCCATTAATTTCAAGTTGCTCATAAATAATTGGGATGCCGGTTCCTCTCCCTTCTGTAAGTTTAAGGTCTTTTAAAAATCCTCCCAGTTTCCGGTTTCTGTATTCTCTTGTAACAATCCTTTCTTTTTTAAGCATCTCCTTATCTACAGGAGGCATAGGTCCCGGGAAGCTCAAAATTTCAATTTTATCGTGATGTATCTGTATTTCAACAGGATTTTTACGTTCGTAACTTCTGTGATAAACAGCATTAACCAATGCTTCTTCAATTGCCTGATACGGATAATTAAAAAACCTGATTGCTTCTGCTTGTCCGGGAGCTTTCGATACCTGTTCCTGAATAATATTGGTATTGATGAAATTTAGAACATCTCTTACTTGTTTAATAATAGGGCCTGTAAATATTTTTTCCGCGTAATCTTTACCAACTTTGCCTTTATGTATTACAAGTTCTATTTTGGCTCCGGCAAAGATTTTATCAGGATGTTCGTTAAAAAGTAATAACCCAACATTTGTAGGTCTGAGATTTTCATCCGGCCCTTTTGCAATTTTCATTTGTTTACCCAAATCCTGAAACGATATTTTTGTGCTTTCGTTATACAATGAACTCATTACCTCTTTCAGGTGCGACTGAATTAATTGTAAGCTCAGGTCATCAAGTGTAGCACTCTGATTTATCCTATCATCGAAAGGTATTCTCGCTGTAAGTTCAAGCAATCTTCTTTCATCCTCAGAACTATCTTTTACTTTAATGGTTTTGGATCCCCGTTTGATGTACCATGCCTTTTCCGACTTCTTTTCGCTTAGGCTTACCGGAGTTTTATAAGGGCGATTATCTCCGGCAGGAGCCCAGATAATTAAAATATATTTTCCATCTTTTACATAAGGTTGTGAAATTGGAATATAGGTAGGTGAAATTTTATAAGAAAGTTCTATTATTTTTTTTTGAATAACATCTAGTTGATTAGCTTTCAATCCTAAAGGAGGTAATTTGGCAACACCTTTTTCTTCTTCCACACCAATTACAATATATCCACCATCCCAGTTATTAACATCATTTGCATATGCACAAAGAGAATGTAAAATATCTTCAGGGTTCCATCCTTTTTTAAGTTCAATACGATCCCATTCAATAGTATTTCCGTTTAATAACTCGTTAATATTTATGGGTAGTGCCATTTGTGATTAGTTATTATAAAAACATTTTTTCCCCTTTTGCATTTATTTCAATTATTTAGTATTACCTCCCCCTCAAACGCCTCTTTAAGCACTGTCTGCATAAGTAACTCGGATTTTTTTTTATTTTATATGATATGCTGTTCTAATTAATTACATTTTTTCAGATGAACTATAACCATCTACTTGAAAAGCTCTTAAGACTTTATTCCTGGTATTGGTTACTCCATGTAAATAAGGTTTTACTATTCGAGTTCCACTATCATAATAGAATTCGTTTAAGTTTTTATTTCTAATTGCATTACAAATTTCTGTATTTATCATTATACTTTTTAAAGTTTGGTATATTCATAACCACCACGGATGTTATGATAAAAATAAGAACCATGAGAATCAGCACTCATCAATGCTTTATACTCATTTATAGGAACATTAAAATATTGATAAATCCCCCCATGATTAAATTCAATTTCAAGGATTTCATTTTCTTCATCATAGCCTACTGAAGCTAAGTTTGATGAACTTACTGATTCTCTTTCCATAGTTTTAATTATTTAGTTTCTATTTAATCTTCTTTCTGATAGCTTTGTCCAAATGCTATCTGCTATTTTAATATCAGCATTGGAAAAACCGAAATTTTCTTTCAGTATCTTTTGATTTGTGTATTTCAGAATTTCTGTGATATTTTGTTTTTTCCTTATTCTTTCATCGATTTCTTTGAGTAATGCTTCATTGCTTTTGTTATAAGGAATTATAACACTTCCCACTTCATTTGGCATAAGCTCAAGAACACCGCCCCCATGGCTACGTCCGCATATTTCAGTAAATGCTAATGATAACGAATTGTAATAGCTTGCAACAAAAGCCCTTTTATCTACATCATTATTTATTTGTATTCTATGCATTGTGTCAGTTGTATACACTTGTGCCTCATTAATAAGAAACTTTGGATATAGATTGTTCCGGCGAACAAACAGAGCATCGGATATCCAAAGTGATGGTACAATCTGCCATTCTTCCCTGATTCCGCATTTATATCCCTTGTGAATACATATTTCTTCGCCAAAAGAAACATATTCTTTTGCACCTGCATATCCGTTTAATTTGTTTTTTGACGGAAAGACAAGTAAATGCGCTCTTGCCTTTGTGTTCTGATTTTTCCTCCAATCGTCTTCAGTAAAGATGGCACTCGAAACCTGAATGCTTCTTCCGACCATAGGTTTGGCAAATTTTTCAAGTCTGTAAAATTGTACTATTGAAAGGGGAACAGTAAAAAATGGATTTGCCCCAGTTGTTATTCCGACCTCTACTTTTGCCAATTGTCCGAAAGACTTTAATTCTTTATTTTTCTTGATTGTTTCGATAAAGTTAATTTCTTTCTGATCAAGAAAATAGAATGTCCATTTATTTGATTTGAAGTCTATTTCCTTTTTAGGGGCTTTAAGACGGTTTACATCTAATTTTTGAAGTTCAAAAGCATCTTTTACTTCAAGGTGTTCAATGAGATGTGTATCAGACTTATCTCTTTCGCAAAGTAATAATACAACTTCCTGCTGAATGTCAGGGAAAACAAGTTTTTTAAATGAAACTATATTTATTTTATTATAAAAACGGGCTAAGAATTGTCTTAGTGTTTTGGCAAATGAAACTTGTAATATCTCAGCTGGTAAAACAAATCCTATTTTACCGGATTCTTTTAATAACAGGCTGGAGCCTACAACAAAAGAGACCCATGCGTTTGTAAGTTTGGAATACTTTAGATCAGCCCGGTTAAAGATTTTAACAGCTTCCTGTTGTTGTTCTCTGTCAAAATATTGATATCTGATATAAGGTGGATTGCCAACAACCAGATCAAATTTTTTATTTGTAGAGTTACAAAATTTATGAAATTCCCTGTTTTCTATTATTCCATTCTTTATGTTGATGTTTCTTGCTTTTATTGCTTCGTCATTGTCAAGTTCAATAGCAAGCAAAGATTTAAAAGAATAACCTTTTTCTTTAATTCGTTCAAGAAATATTCCATCACCACAACTTGGTTCTAAAATATCAAATGAGTTATAGCCATTAAATGCCCATTTAAGAATAAAATCTACAATTGGAGAAGGTGTATAAAAACCCCCTCTTAATTTCTCTTTTGATGTATTTTTAATTAGCTCCATATATTTCAGAAATTAAAGGGATTTTTTTATCCAGTTCCTCAAGATTATATATTTTTTTCAAGCAGTTATCCATATCCGTTTTTAAAAAATTAAACCGTCTCTGAAAAACAGTTAATTTTCTTTTATTACCTGTATTTTGGTCAATTTCTTCTTGCTTTGAAATCAATTCTTGTTGTATCCGTGTAATTTTATCATGTAATTCTTTTTCTTCATAATTATCAAAATTAATAATATGAATAGGTAAACGTTTTAATACCTTAGTCCCTCTGGCAATGTATCCACCACTGAAAACCTCACCATATAAAGATGAAAACCATTCTATGTACTTTGAATTTAATATTGCTTGTATGTAATAAATTGAGTACGGAAAATCTTCTGGAATGGTAATAATACAATATCCAGCTGTACCACCGGAAGAAATAAGTGTTCCGTAGTAATCAATAGCGTATTTATTTCCCTGAGATAATACTCCGACAATAATTTTTGCAGGCACATCACATTTATCCAAACTCTGATGACGTCCATAACGATACCATTCATTTGATGTTTCAGGCTCGGGTTTAATATCCCGCTTGGGATTGGAAAGATTCTTTTTATAATAATTAAGATATTTAAAAGCCTTTGGATAGTTCTTTCTGAGTTTTAAAATTTTTATAAATTCTATCTTATATTTTACTTTTTTATAAGGATAGATAACAAATGAATTAGGTTCAAATGGTCGATAGGTATTTAAGTTGTCATTACCGGAAGACGTTTGATAATAAGGTCTTGTTAGTTGTTTTTCAATTTTCCATTGTTTATTATCCTTTATGAAATAATAATATTTTTTGTCTTCTTTAATAGGAGTATGGATATATATATTATTGGCACTTGTTTGAATACCATTATAGATATTATCTTCTCCTATTAAATCACCCAATTTTTGACTCTGGTTAAGAATTGAAATGAAACATGGTTTAAGATATTTGGGAACTAACACCCATGATTCTAATGATAATTCAGAACATTCAACAGTATCATAATGGTCCTCAGAAATATTCCTGATTCTCCAGTCTTTATAATCTTTAACTTCGTAATATTGTGTTACTTCATGTTCTATATTTTGAATGATTAAAAGACAAGTATAATTTGTTTTACCTAAAAATATCTGATTTGCTCCAAATGAAACAATTTGATTGACCAATTTTTTCTTTGACAACAACTCCCTTAATTTTTTAGCAGCTCCGACTTTTGTGAATTTACTTGGGACTATATAACCCAAGTATCCATTTGAATTTAAAAGCATAATACAACGTTCAATGAAAAGATAATACTTGTCGAATTGTTTAAAAGCAGATTCGTATTGGTCTTTATAGATAGGTAATTCTAGCGGTGTGATATTTTTCATATCTTCCGTTGTCATGTAAGGAGGATTTCCTATAAGCACATCAAATCTTAAATCAGCGAAATCAAAAGGATTAATTTCATCTTCTTTGCCTTTTGGGCAATTATCAGGAGTAATTAAACTGTTCCCAAAAATAATATTGTTTGACAATTCCGGTAGGATAGGACTTGTTCCGGAAATAGTACTTATATCTTCTTGTTCCAATAATTTTAATAATAAACCAAATCGTGCAGCTTCAACAGCATTGTAATCTTTATCAACTCCATAAATACAATTTTCAAGAATTTTTCTTTTTATCCTGAATGGTAGTTTATAAGTATTAACAGATGTTTGTATCAGTTTTGATGGTGCATTGTGGAAATAATAGTCAATCAGGATATCATTTAACAATTGGAAAGCTTCAAGTAAAAATGCACCTGATCCGCAAGCAATATCGGCTGTTTTAATGTTTATAATTTCTTTATCTGTTTTGCCTTGACAGAAAGGAATAATGGTTTGTCTTAATATATCCTTAATGATATTTACCGGAGTTGTTATAATATCCCGGTTAACGTGTTCTGGTTTGTTTTGTAAAAAAACTTGGTCATCTATAATAATGAGTTTCTGTGCGATAAAAATTTCATAGATATTACCAAGTATATCTGATGCAAAAACGGAAAATGAATAAGGACTTTCCGGATAATATAACTGTTTAATTATATCCCAGAAAACAGACTGGCTGGTTTCAATTATTTTCTCTTTATATTTTTGTGTAAAAAGACCGGCATTATATTGCTTGTCTGCTTCATAAAATTTTCTTATTAATGCTTTAAAGTTTTGTTTATTAGCAAAATTAAGAAGAGTTTGATACTCCTCAATATTTCTATCTTCGCAAACCCGAAGGAAGATTATACTATTTAAATAACTTTGTACAAGGTCGTTCAATTCAGTTTCAGATATTATTTGTTTATGCTGATATACCTGGTTTCCAAGAAGAATTCGCCATTCATTAATTTGATTAAGGAACAGTTTGTCAACACCATGAAGTTTTAATTTATCTTCAATGTGTTCCCATTCTTTATCAAATTCACCTGTATAGACAGTTTTCTGCCCTAACAAATATTTAAGTTTTTCAAACTTTTCTGCATATTCTGAAAAATGAAAAAAGGTGATCCTACATTTATTTACATCATCTGATGGCACTACTTTTTCAGAACAGTCATAAATTGCTAAGTATTCAAAGTTTGATAATGCTGATATTTTTAACTTAGCTGAATATCCGTATCGTCTTATTTGTTTTGCCGATTCATTATCAGATTCTATTTTAACAGAGGGTTTTTTTGCTTCAAGAAAGAACTTTCGTTCAGAAAATAACCTAAAAGTATAATCCGGTTTTTTTGTATTTGATTTAGCATCTTTCTTTAATGGTTCTTCAAGCAAGACTTCTCTTTCATTATTTGATTTTTCCGCAGTATTTTCTATATCCCACCCCAATAATTCAAACAATGGATTTAAGAAGTCAGCTCTTAATTGGACTTCATTATACTTTGAAGAAATATAATAATCTCTGTTTAATTCATATTTTTTTACTAAATCAGTTATTTTCATTTGGTTCGATATCTTAAATAATTCATTTTTCTTTCAACTCTTTTAATTTGATAATTTCGAAATATAAATAATTTATCTATTTAAATTGGAATTGCAGAAACAACAATTCCCTGCACCATAAAATCCCTTGTCAATATTATAGGTTGATGTTTTTTATTAGTTGATCTTGGGAGTAACAGTATATTTTCAGAATTGATTTTCATTTCTTTTATAGTTGCTTTGTCATCAATCAGAGCTACCACTAAATCTGTATTTTCGGCATAATTTTGTTGTTTAATCAATACCATATCCCCATCATTAATTTCTCTTTCATTCATTGAATCACCTTTTGCTTTTAAAATAAAATATTTATTAGGCGGTTTAGCTAATTTCACAGAAACAGGTATCATTGCTTCAATATTTTCTTCTGCAAGGATGGGCAAACCACAAGCTACCGTTCCAATCAATGGCACATCAACCGTTTGAGCTCTTGACTGATCAATTTCAAAATTTTTTATTAGTTGAAGATTACCATCTGCTTTTTTACGGACAATTCTTTTTTTAAGTAATTGTTCAATTATTACAGAAGCCGATCTGGGTGAACGATAACGGAGTTCTACCATTAATTCTCGAACACTAGGAAATCTTCCTTTATGAATTATTGAATTTCGGATATGCCGAACTGCTTCTAATTCTTTATTTGATAATAAAATCTCTTGCATACACAAACATACACTTATTATACATATCTTCCAAATTTAATCTGTCTTATTTTTCAACAATCATATTAATATCACATATATATTAATTTCAGGCAAATAAAAGTCACTTTGGCAATTGAATTTTTGTTGGCTAACTAATATTTGCAAAGTATTATCTTTCACCGGAATTTGTACTTGTCAGATCAAGATTCAAAGAAGATATTAAACAATTAGATTTTTTATTTGCTCACAAAGAAATTTATAAACAAAAAAGTCAACGCTATTCAGGCATATACAAATTCTTAACCCGAAATACGTAACTCGCAATCCTCATCGCTCCATTCCCCCATTTCCTCATTACCTCATCACAACTCTTATATTCATCAGGTATCATTTCATAAATTCCCCCACCAACCTGACAATCCAGAAAATGATCCATAGTGAAAAAAATATTCCAATAATAACACGAATTGTCAAGGGTTTTATTCCTAACACGATTTTCCTTCCGGTAATTATTTCTGTTAGTAAAGCAATAAAAGAAACCAGGAATATTATATATACCAAAGGTCCGAAAAGGTGATATAAAAAAGCCTCCTTCAGGTTAAAGTGGGTTAAAGCAACCAATGAGCGGGTCATTCCGCAGGTAGGGCAGCTATGCCCGGTAATCTGATGAAATCTGCAGGTAATGATACCGGCTGGTGCAGGACTGATAATAAACGGGAAAAGAATTAACCCCAAAAACACAGCAGCCAGAAATATCCTAATACGACAGTCCGCAGGATTAATTTTTGAGATAAATGATATCCATTTCATTTGGAAGGCTTACAACCTTTATACTTTCGAGGGGTTCAAGGTTCAAAGTTCAAGGTTCCAGGGCCCCCTTCTTAACCCGTAACTCGAAATCCGAAACTCGTAACACTTCTTCACTTCATAATTCGACATTCGTTGATCGATATTCATTATTCTCTTCTTCACCTCATCACCCCTTCACCTTTTCACCTCTTCTCCCTCCTCAATTATCCCTCTTCTCAAACCCATCTCCGGTTTTCAGAGTTTCTATATCCGGGAATATTTTATAATCAGGTCCGAATTGTTCCAGGAATTCGAGGCTTAAAGATCTGAATGTAACTGAAACAGGAAGCATGATTACCGAGCCAATATAAGGGATGATAAGAAAAATGAACCCGATACAGCAGGTTAACAATCCGGCAGTAATAATCATAAAAACAACAATTACCATGAGAAAAAAAATGAATAGACCATAAACCAAAAAATACCCAAAATGTCTTGATAAAAGAGTCAGGAATTTTCTCCAGGCTTTAGTAGCTGTGATATTTTCCTTGTACATTATAGGTACAACAAAATCATACAGGAATAACCTGATGTATCCTGATAAGACCATGAATGTAAGAAACAACAGTACCATTCCGATAATAGCAGGTATTTTAGCAGAAAGTGGATAATGACCAATGTAGAGGCTCATCATAAAAGAGAAGAAAATAAAAACAATAAAGCTAAAGATTGCCAGGCAGATTAATCCGAAAACTAACCGCCAGAGGAAAACTGAATTTCCATGTTTTCTAAATTTCCTCCAGGGCTGGCTCACCAACGCCCGGTTATGAACGACATTATCAAGGAACATAAATTTCCCCCTGGAACTTAACCAGTTGAAGAGTAATGCCAGAATAAAAATGACGAATATGCCAAATACAATCAGTGTAGCCCACCAGGTATGATCCAAAAACCAATTCCATGCAGTAGCAGGGAATTCAGCAATATCGCCAATGTCGATACCTTTGCCGATGTTGTTTTTGCTTCCGCCTCCATTGCCTCCATGACAATCTGCCAGGCTTGCCAGGAAAGCAGTGAAGCCGATCATAAACCATTTGTTCAGGTCAAAAGGGCTAAAAAGGATTTTTTTCATCCGTGCCCAGCCTTTTGTTAAAGGATCAGAATATGAAATGTTCATAATAGTATGGGATTAATGTTAAACCTTGGACAAGATAATATTTTTTTTAATTATTTTTAGTTGTTCCTGAAAACAGGTAATAAGCAGGTATGCCAACTACCACTGTACCAATGGCAATGGAAGATTCAACCGGTCGTTCAAAGAATGCCAGTATGAGTATGGCAATGGCGACAAATATAAATATGCCCGGGATATACGGATAGCCCGGCATTTTAATTTTACTTTTACCGGCAGATCTTAATTTGAAAACACCTATTACAGCTATTATGGGAAATATTCCCAGCGAGAAACCCATAAATGTCAATATCTGGTCAAATGTTCCGGAGAAAACCATAATAATTGCAATAACTGATTGTATTATTATTGACGGGTAGGGAGCGTGTGTTCTGGGGTGAACTTTTGAGGCAAACCTGAAAAAATGACCCCTTTTAGCCATGGCAAAATAGACCCTGGGCCCGAGGATTATAAAAGCACTGATAGATGAAAACAGTGCAAAGGAAACGAGTAAAGAGAATATTTGCTCCCACGACTTACCAAATAAATTGGCAACTGCGAGCCCGCCTACAGATATCACTCCTTTCATCTCTTCTGGTGGAATTGCATAAACAAACAGGATGTTTAAAGCAACATACAAAACCATTACCAGGCCTGTACCTAACAACAAAGAATAAGGAATATTTTTTGCCGGGTTACGGATCTCTGACCCGATGTAGGTGGATGCATTCCAGCCACTATAGGCAAAGGTTATCCACATAAAAGACAACCCGAGAGTTTTCCACCCTCTGAAATCAAATGAATATTCCGAATTTTGAACCATGTGGCCAATATTTCCCTTCCCAAACAAAAATCCAATAATTAACAAACCGGCTAATAAAATTATTTTATATATGGTTAAGCCATTTTGGACTGTTGCTCCAAATTTAATACCCCTGAGATGAACCAGTGTGAACAATAAGATAACCAGTGCAGATAATATTCTCTTAATGAGTTGCGGATCAGAAATACCTATGGCTTCTCCCCATGAGATAACTTGCGGAGCAGCGCGTACAAAATATTCACTGAATCCTATTGAAGCTGCTGCAATTGGAGCCGAGAACCCGACAATAAACGAAACCCATCCACTCAAAAAACCAGTCAAAGGATGGAATAGTTTTGAAAGAAAAATATACTCACCACCGGCACTGGGGTATGCAGCCCCAAGTTCACCATAGCACATTGCCCCCATCAATGCCATTATTCCTCCGGCTATCCATAGCATTATCATTATCAGGGGATTGTTAAGACCGGCCATTAGCAGTCCTGAAGTGACAAATATCCCTGTACCAATCATATTGGCAATTACAATGTTGGTAACAGGGAAGAGTCCTAATTTTCTTTCTAATCTATTTGTTTGATCTTCGTCAGACATTTGCAATTTAAAGTTGTTTTGTTTTTACTTATTTGCAATTTACTACAAAAGTTAATTAATCCGTAAGTATGGGAGTTAAATAGAAAATACACGGGTATGGTGGTTAAATAAGAAATACCCGCCTGGCGGTTCTGAACCGCCTGGCGGGTAAGAATATGAATTAAAACTTAACAGGAATAATCATCTGCATCTCTGCAGCATTTCCGTTTCGGGTACCATGATTCCATTTTCCGTTTGTCAACTTAATTAGCCTTATTGCCTCACGGTTTGCGTCAGGGTGTAACCCTTTTATAACTTCAATCTCTTTAACATTACCGTATTTATCTACAATGAACTGAACAAAAACAACACCTTTGATCCCTGCTTTTTTAAGTGATTCGGGGAAAACAAGATTCTTTTTGAAAAAAGCGTTTAATTCATTCACCCCGCCTTTATATTCGGGTTTTACTTCAACAGACGGTGCATAAACCATTTCATCTTCAACTTCCATTGCTTCACCCGAAATCTTAATAGCCTGGTTGTATCTTTTTGTTTTTGATGATCCTCTTGAAAACATCACCGATTTCTGAGCTATTCCTCCAATTGCATAATTACTTACTCCATTAGGAAGTGGTAAAGGTTGTTTTATTGTAGTTATCTGTCCGTTCTCATTCCTTATTTCGGAATCCAGCGCGATAAAAGAAGTATATTTCGTTAAAAGATTATATTTTAAACCAAGTGCTGTGACCTTTTCTTTTATTTCTTTATCTGAACCTGATATTTGCTGATAGTCGTCTAAAAAACGAATTTTTTCCCTTGCCCACAGGTATTTAATAGCTGAGTTTTCATTTGAAGGAATTACAGAGCTTACTTTCAGAGTTTCATTATACTTCTTCCCGCCAGATGTGCCTTTTACTTCAATTGAACCCATTGGTGATCCTTTCCATTTTCCGAACAAAACTACCGGGCGTTCAGCTAACAGATCCGGTACATTCAACGGTTCAATATCGTATGCTTTAAAACCATTGAATGATACTTCAATATTAGTTAATACCGGTGTTGAAATATATTTTCTGAACCCGGCGGCTTTTTTCTTTGCCTCTTTTTCATTTATAACAACAAAAGGCTTGCCTCTTCCAACATGTGCCATGCCTTCAATCAGATACCTGTTTACAGAAGAACCAATACCAAAAGTAAAAAAGTTTGCCTCACCAATGTTCCTGTCCATAAACTCAAAAGTTTCTTTCTCAACACAGATATAACCATCTGTGGCAATAACAAAACTTCTTGAATATCCTTCAGTTTGTGGCAGGGTCATTGCCCTTTTCAGAGCAGAGAGCAATTCTGTACCTCCGCTACCTGATTGCTTGTTAATAAAATTAATTGCATTTGTAATATTCCCTTTCTCTGCCGGAAGTGATTTTTCTGAAAACAGGTTTGAGCAACCGGCAAAAAGCAGAACATTGAACCTGTCATTTGACCTGAGATCATTAAGCAGGTTCTTCATCAGTTGTTTAGAAACATCCAGTGGAAATCCGTGCATTGAGCCCGAAACATCTACAATGAAAATAAATTCACGTGGAGGTATTTCTTCCCGGAGAACCCGTTTTGGCGGCTGTATCATTGCAAGGAAAAAATTCTCTGTTTCTCCTTCATATAATATTAGTCCCGATTCAATCCTGTTACCGGAGAGACGGTAATCTAGAATGAAATCTTTATTACCCTGAAAGGTTTCGGGATTTTTCAGCCCTATCCGCGCTTTGTTTTTACTCTGGTAGGTGATTGTAACATCGTGCGAAAGCGAGGATAAAAACCGGATTGGAAGTCCTGCTGAAATATTAACTTCTATATCAAATGAATAATTGGGTGATTTACCCTCTTTCAGGTATGGATTGCTTACCCAATTGTCCTTCTGTGGATTGGTGCGGTCTGAATCTCCTGCATATCTCGGACCAACCACGGTAGGGAAGACAAATTCATATACTGCAGATTCCGGTATAAGTAATTCGGTATATTTCATTTCTACCTCGATAACATCACCAGGAAGGATATTTGCCACGTTCATCTTAAAAACATTGGGTCTTTCCTGTTCCAGTAGTGATGCTGTCTGTCCGTTGGCTTTAGCTGCTTCATAATTCCGCCTTGCTTTTTCACTTTCCTGTATAACAGCAACTATCTCCCTTTCACCAACCTTCATTTTCATTGAATATACTGCCGACCTGGTTGAAGCGGGAAAAACATAAATTGCTTCAAGAGTATTTTTCCCCGTGTTCTGGTAAACCTGGTTAATAACTACATCAGCTATTACTCCTGCAATGTTTACATTTGCAGAAGTTTTTTTCAGCGGTAACCGGTCTGTTTCAGTATCTTCACTTTGAACAAAAAAATAGGGCGACTGGTTTCTCTCTTCCGGATTCCGAATCCCGGGCGAAACTATACGCTGGGAATAAGCATTAAATAATCCGGTTATCATAAAAATTACAAGAAAAATCATGCAATTTCTTGTTTGCTTTTTGTTTTGATATAAAGTTCTCATTTTTTAGTAATTTTGGTTAAACAAATAAATCCGACCGGTATTGCCCGGTTTCATTTATTGGATGCAGGAAAAGGCAGAATTCCATAATGGAGGAATGGAATAAAGGGAGTAGAGGGAGTAGACGGAATAAAGGGAATAGAGGGAATAAAGGGAGTAGAGGGGAATAAAAGAATTATGAGGCAGTGAAGAAGAATTAACCGCAGAGGTCGCGAAGAGTTCACGCAAAGGTCGCAAAGAAGGCGCAAAGATCGGGAAGTAATATGAAAGTCTAAGAAGAGAGAAGGATGTTTGAGATTTAAAAAATGTTTGAAAAAAGCAACCAGCGACCAGTAACCAGTAACCAGTGACCAGTAACCAGTAACAAATATTTTGTTTTTAAAAGGTACAAACAGGAAGGGCAAAGGGATTAGGAAAGCGGACATGCTTTCCGATTTAAATATCATCAGTCGGTATAAGAAACTGGGTGATGCGGAAGTGTTGACCCCCTTGTTTGACAGGTATATCCACCTTGTATTTGGAGTATGTCTGAAATATCTTAATAATAAGGAGGAGGCTAAAGATGCTGCTATGGAAATTATGGAAAGTCTTATTGGCAAGCTACTGAAACATAATATTACCAATTTCCCGTCCTGGCTTCATACTGTAAGCAAAAACTACTGCCTGATGAGAATAAGAAACAAGAAAGGGGACCTTTTTATTGAGATAGATGAAAGAAAAAGTGAACAAATTTCTGTGGAATCTGATGAGGAGTTGCATCAAAAGATTGAGGAGGAAGCACAATTGAACGAAATGGGGAAGGCAATTGTAAGTCTGAATACTGATCAGAAACAATGCATACAATTGTTTTTTCTTGAAAAAAAATCATATGATGAGATAGCTATCGAAACAGGCTACAGCGTAAATAAAGTTAAAAGCCATATTCAAAACGGAAAAAGAAACTTACGTAATTTTTTAATTAAAAATGGGAAAAATAATCAGTCGGCAGTTCGCAGTCAGCAGTCGGCAAAAAAGTAAATAATAATCAAACAATTAAAACGTAGTGGCAACTGGATTTAGAAACTTAACTGTATATAAAAGAAATATTTGATGATTATATTAAACGATATAAAGAAATCGGACAATTACTTAATTATATAATGTAAAATCTTGGAAGGTATAAATGGTTTTGTCTTTAAGTTGCGGACTGCCGACTGTAGACTGTAGATTGAAGGCATTCTAAGACATAAGATACTGAATAGTTACAAAATGAGTATGAAAAAGAAAATAGGTTTATTCTTAGCTTCAGGTTGTCTGACACCTCAGGCAATCCAGTTGTTTAATGATGGTAAGCTAACCGGGGAGAACCTGAAAAAAATCCGTCGGCATCTTGAAAAATGTTCTTTATGTAAAGAAGCGGTTGAAGGGTTTATACTAATGCCTGATCATGTGGAGCAAGAAGATGCGATACAGGATATTAGAAAGGGGTTGTTAAGTTTATTGAATGAGAAACGTGAATTATCCGCGGGAGGGATGAAGATAAGAAGGGTATACAAATATGTTGCCGCTGCTGCATCAGTGATCATTATAGCAGGAATGTTTTCAATTTATCATTTCTTGTTAAGGCAGGATAATAATATGATTGCTGATAATATCGAAGCTAAAAAAGCAGTACCTGAAACAATATCTGAAAACCAGCTTCAACCCAGTCGGGAAAAAGAAATGGTTGCCCCGGCTGTCTCTCCTGTTAAACAACCCAATGGAAAAGGAAAAGGAGTTGATACTAAAAAAAACGAAATAGTTACGATTGAAAAGCAGGAAGAGATTGAAGAACCGGAAGTTTTGACAGAAGAGGTAAAATCTGATATAAAAGGAAAAATAAGCAGGCAGGTTTCAGCAATTCAGATCAGCGGAATGGATAGTGATGATATTGAGAAAGAAGTTGCTTTAACAGATGAGGTTCAGGTATATGAGATATCAGGGGTTGAAGTACCTGAAGAAACAAAGCAGAAAAAATCGGTTGTAACCGGTGTAGCAGCCCAACCGGAACCAGCAGTTTTCGATAAGCAATCGGAAATTCAACCTCAATTTATTGTTGAAGGATATGAGGATTTTGATGATTATATCAGAAAAAATATCAGGTATCCTGAAGCAGCATTAACAAAAGGAATTAGCGGTAATGTGAAAGTAGAGTTCTTTGTAAATAAAAAGGGGAAAGTTATAGAGGTTTCTGTTGTTGAAGGGATTGATGAAATTATTAATAATGAAGCTATACGCGTAGTGTCATCATCTCCACGATGGATAGCTGCTGAAATAAACGGGGAAAAAATAACCAGGAAGATGACTGTAACAGTAGAGTTTTATTTTAAGTAAACAAGCCAATCAGGAGTCTTTTATAACAGTTACAACAATAGTTCTTTTTGTCCTTGGGCCGTCAAATTCGCATAAAAAAATATTCTGCCATGTTGATAGCCCCATCTCGCCGTTTAATATTGGCACAGTTTCACTTGGTCCAATCAGACCTGCTTTCAGGTGAGAATCTCCATTATTATCCTGCATGTCATGTTCCCAAACCCCGGCCGGGATAAGTTTTTTCAATAAGTTTATCATATCATTCTGAACCGATTGGTCCCAGTTTTCCTGTATCATAATACCTGCAGTAGCACCCTGTACGTAAATACTTACTATTCCTTCAGGCACTTTACTGTTTTTTACAATACGACGAACTTCTTCTGTGATGTCATAAAGCCCGTTTTGTTTGTCTGTTTCTATTTGTATTACTTCTCTCATTTTACTACTTTTCGGTCATTTAATTAAAGTTGCTAATTGCTCGTTAATAGTTACTGGTTAATATGCTATAATTCAATTGCTTATAGAATCGTTATGTTTTTTAATCAAAGATTAATCATTTTGTTAAATGCCTAATATTCAATAAACAAGCAACCAGGAACCAGAAACCAGCAACTTAGGTTAAATAGTATTCAAATCCCAAAGTTACCTGATAAATAATTAAAAATGAAAAAAAATAATTTTGAATTGGTTACTACAGACAACCTGAAATTGTTTGGACATTCCTGGCAGCCTGATACTGAAGTGCCAAAAGCCTCTATTGCACTGGTACATGGAATGGGTGAGCATATAATGCGCTATGACCGGTGGGCTGAGAAATTTGTGAACCGGGGATATGCTGTTACAGGCATGGATCATCGTGGGCATGGCAGGTCAGAAGGCAAACGTGGCCATATTCCTTCCTATGAATCATTATTACAGGATGTTGATCTGTTGATAAGAAAAAGTCTGGAGTTTTTTCCGGATAAACCGGTAATCCTTTATGGACACAGCCTTGGAGGCAATATTGTTTTGAACCATGCCCTGACACGAAAAAACATTTTCGGGTATATTGTAACATCCCCCTGGTTGCGGCTTTCTTTTAAACCATCTTCAGTAAAATTGGCTCTGGCAAAAGCAATGAAAAAGATCCTCCCGGGGTTATTACAGCCATCGGGACTGAATGTCGGGCATATCTCTCATGATCCGGAAGTTATTAAAGCTTATGAAAATGATCCATTGGTGCACGACAGAATATCTGTAAGAATGTTCATTAGTGTATATACTCGGGGAGAATGGGCTCTTGCTAATGCAGGGAAGCTTGACAGGTCTGTGCTGCTGATGCATGGGGGAGATGACAAAATAACATCTCCTGATGCAAGCCTGCAGTTTGCTGAAAAAGCAGGAAAGAATGTTGAATTCAGAATATGGAAAGGAATGTACCATGAGTTGCACAACGAAAAAATTAAGGATAAAGTTTTTAGTTATATTGTTGATTGGTTAGACAAATGATAAAAGAAAGATGATGAGTAAAAACGATATTTTCCGCACAGAGGTTGAAGTTGAGCCTTCCAAATATAAGATTAACCACAAAACCCCCGTAATGTTTCTTGGCTCTTGTTTTGCAGATAATATCGGAGCAATGTTAACGGAGAAGAAATTCCCGGTTTATATAAATCCTTTCGGGGTTATTTATAATCCAATGTCAGTGAAACAAAGTCTGGATATTTTATTAAGCAAGAAGGAATTCAAAAAAGACGATCTGTACCAGTTTAATAACCAGTGGATTAGCTTTTACCATCATTCAGAATTTTCGTCACCTGAACTTAGAGATGCTCTGAAAAAAATCAATAGTGGGATAGATAAGGGGACTGATTTTCTTAAGAGCACAAAATTTCTTTTTATCACATTTGGTACGGCATGGGTTTACGAATGGAAAGATACCGGAAAGGTGGTATCCAATTGTCATAAGATCCCGGCAGGAAAATTTAATCGCAGGATGCTGAAGCCCGAAGAAATTCTGGAGGTTTGGGGAGAGATAATTGAGAAGCTAAGAGCCCAACTACCCGGGTTGAAAATAATATTTACTGTGAGTCCGGTTAGGCATTGGAAGGATAGTGCTGAAGGGAACATGGTTAGCAAATCGGTGTTGCTTTATGCCATTCATTTGCTAAGGAAGAAATTTCCCGATACGGATTATTTTCCTTCTTATGAGATAATGATGGATGACCTGCGTGATTACAGGTTTTATAGTGAGGATATGATCCATCTTAATTCCACAGCAGTAAATTATATCTGGCAAAAATTCGATCAGCGGTTTATTAATGATGAAACACGCAAGGTATTGAAGAAGGTAGATGAGATAAACAGGGCAGTTGCTCATAAACCTTTCCGCCCCGGTTCGGAAAATCATTTGACATTTGTTGAAAAAACCCTGCAAAAGATCGGGCAGGTGGAATCGGCTTTTCCTGAAATTGATTTTTCAAAAGAGAAACAACAGCTACAGGGTGCACCCGCCTAGCGGTTTGAAACCGCTTGGCGGTTTAATGCCGATGCCGAAAATTAGCAATTCGTCAGCTGGCGAATGTCCATATTTGTAACATGAGAATTTTTTTTTTGGCACCAGGAGAGGTTAAAGGGAATTATTATTAATATGGTCTTCGGAATTTATAACAAATTCATATTATTGATCTTTTCCAGGTCTTCACGTGTGTCGATAGAGACACTTTCGTGCTCGGTCTTTTCAGTATGTATCTTGTAACCATTTTCCAGCCAACGGTTTTGCTCAAGCGATTCTGCTTGTTCAAGTGAAGAGAAAGGTAATTGAGTAAGTTCCATCAGTACATCTTTACGGAAAGCGTATATCCCAAAATGTTTGTAGAAAGGATGAATCTCTGCCCATTTTGATTTGTCAGCATTAATTACATAAGGAATAGGTGAACGGCTGAAGTAAAGAGCCAAACCATTTTTGTCAATGACTACTTTTACCAGATTAGGATCAAAAACCTCTTTTTTATTGGAAATTTTCTTAACAAGTGTAGAAATCCGAATTTCAGGGTCAATAAAACTTTTGGATAGATGGGATAGTATCCCGGGATCGAGAAAAGGTTCGTCACCCTGAATATTTATCACCACATCAACAGGCTCATTACATGATTTCTGGTAAAGTGTTACAGCTTCAGCGCACCGGTCAGTGCCACTTTTATGATCGGGAGAAGTCATAATTGCAAACCCACCAAAACCTTCAACTTCTTTCCTTATCCTTTTGTCATCTGTTGCAACAATAACATTATTAAGCGATAATGTACATCTTTCATAAACCCTCCTGATCATTGTTTTTCCACCGATTTTTATCAATGGTTTGCCGGGGAATCTGGTTGAGTTATACCTGGCAGGAATAATTCCTATTGTATACATATTTTTCGGTTTATTGACAAAGCTAATTTACAGAAAATTTGTAGATTAATGTTAAATTGTTAAAAAATCTCTAATTTTGCAAAAAATTGATATTTATTTGTAAACTATATGAATGATGTTCAGAAAATAAAACAGAGATTTGGAATTATTGGAAATCATATTGGCCTGAACAGGGCAATTGATATTGCTATACAGGTGGCGTCAACTGATTTATCGGTATTAATTGCCGGCGAGAGTGGTACCGGAAAAGAAGTTTTTCCGCAAATCATACATCAGTTCAGCTCAAGAAAACATGGACAATATATAGCTGTTAATTGCGGTGCTATTCCGGAAGGAACTATTGACTCGGAGTTATTCGGGCATGAAAAAGGAGCATTTACCGGGGCAACAGATAGCCGGAAAGGTTATTTTGAAGTAGCTGACGGAGGAACTATTTTTCTTGATGAAGTATCTGAATTACCACAATCCACACAGGTAAGATTGTTAAGAGTGCTCGAAAGCGGCGAGTTCATCAGGGTTGGTTCATCCAGGATGCAAAAAACTGATGTTAGAGTTATTGCAGCTACTAATATTGATATTATACAGGCTATCAGGGATGGGAAGTTCAGGGAAGATCTCTATTATCGTCTTAATACTGTACCGATAAATATGCCTCCCTTAAGAAGCAGGAGTAATGATATTCATTTACTGTTTAGAAAATTTGCTGCTGATTTTGCTGAAAAGTACCACATGCCGGCTATTGAGTTAACAAATGAAGCAGTTAGTGTTCTTATTAATTATTCCTGGCAGGGAAATATAAGACAGTTAAAAAATATAACGGAACAGATATCTGTTATTGAGCAAGAAAGGGAAATTGATGAGGATACATTAAAAGGCTATCTGCCTGGTTATCACGGAGAAAAACTTCCTGCAATAATAAAGAGGGAGGATCATAAAACTTTTTCTTCTGAACGGGAGATACTTTATAAGATATTATTCGATATGAAGAATGATATGAATGATCTGAAAAAACTGGTTGTTGAGATAATGGAGAAGGGAAGTGATAATTTTGAAATTAAGGAGGAGAATGCAGATCTGGTGAAGAAATTGTTTCATGGTGTTGAATCACCAGGCGGAGAAATAATTAATCAGTCTGCAGAGGTTAAGAAAAGAGAAGAAGCAGATATTCAGGATACCGAAGAAGTGATTGAAGAATCGCTCTCACTAGTTGATAAAGAAATTGAATTGATCAGGAAAGCTCTGGATAAATACCAGGGGAAAAGGAAACGGGCAGCAAAAGAGTTGGGAATTTCTGAAAGAACACTGTACAGGAAAATTAAAGAGTATGATATTGAGAATTAATTCAGAAAACAAGAAAAAATGAGATATTTAGTATTTAGTACACTGTTTTTCCTGGTCTTCTTACTAAATGGGTGTAAGATAAGTTATTCATTTTCCGGAGCGAATATTTCACCTGAAATAAAAACAGTATCTGTT
>Ga0307990_1001045_pt1 | contig 23681 bp, 18 predicted proteins | sample EllFjometagen129_FD_203168 | JGI IMG/M metagenome (GOLD analysis project Ga0307990, IMG submission 203168) | Marine microbial communities from Ellis Fjord, Antarctic Ocean - #129 | ecosystem: Environmental > Aquatic > Marine > Unclassified | place: Southern Ocean | collected 2014-10-08
TTTTGGTAATGAACACTATCCGGAATATTTAGAAACCGGTGAATGGGCAATAGAATTTGCACCAGAATATGAAGGTAATCAAAGCGGGCTTAATTTCTGGAAACCATCGGGTAGTCATAATCTGTCAAGTGAAGATGGTTATGGGAATTATTATCTTTTTATTAGTGATGATGGTAATGTTGGTATTGGAACCGGGACACCTCAGGCAAAACTCCATATTAAAGTAGATAATGATAATGACATAGCATTTGCAGTTTACAAGGGTAGTACAGAAAATTTCCGTATTCAAGGAGATGGAAGGTTTTTTGCAAGGGGTTATAAAATAAAATTAGGTGGTTTTCCCGATTACGTTTTTCATAAAGATCACAAACGTATGACCTTTGAGAAAAGAGCTTTTTATTATTTAAAATACGGACGCATGCCCCTTATGGCCTCTGACGAAGAAGTGAAGAAAGAAGGGCTGGATGTAGGTAATACTTTAATCGGGCTTACATTTAACCTTGAAGAAATTGCACTGAACCAGAATGATCTGTACAAAATGTTTCTTCAATTTAAAAAAGAAACGGAAGTGAGGATGAATAAATTGGAGAAATCGAATGAAAAAAAAGACAAAATAATAATAGAGAAAGATAAGACAATTACAAAATTGAAACAAAAGTTGACAAAAAACAACCTGAAGTATAAAATGGAAAGAACAGAAAAGAATAACAAAAAGGATATTTTTTAATTATCCAAAATTAAATTTAAAATCATTTTTATTTTATTGAATATAGAAGTAATTTTTAAAATCAACAAAAAATGAGAAAGGCAATTATATTTTATTTCCTAATAATCGGAGTTCTCGGATTTCTTCCTAAAGCAAACTCCCAAACTAATCTTGTCCCTGACCATTTATTTGAAAACAGGAAAAGCAAGAATACTTCCCCGAAATTCAGAACAGGTATATGGCTGTCACCTGTCTATTCTTCTTCTAAATTGGTCCATTCAAATCAAATTAATAAAGAAGTGGGTTTTAGTATTGGCTTAAAAGAAGAATTTAATTTTCATAAAAATATCGGGATAGCAACTGGCATAGAGTATTTAAACTATAGATTTGGGTTTGACAGTTATTTTTGTTTTTCGGGAGATACTTCGTATTCTTGCGCGAAAAACGATTGTGCCTATAACCATAGATTGAGAATCCACGAAATTCAAATCCCACTTGTAATCAGATTTATTATTCCCCAATTCTATTGCTTTGGAGGTGTGGTTGTTTTTCGTTATCCATTATATGCAAAAGGAAAAGTATATTCAAACGCAGACGGACAATTGGTATCAAAAGGAAATACAAAGATACGTATTTTTAGATATGGTCCATTTTTTGTAGAAACAATAGTCGGCGGAATTGGAAAGGAATTTAAAATTAAAAATAAAAAACAAAAGTTTTTCATAGAATTGCAATATAAATATGCAATAAATGCATTCCTTTATAGTGGTATTACATCAGACCCCTATGGTTTAACTAATGACTTAATAATAAAAAATTCATTTTTATTATTAACTTTCGGAGTTTATTTTAATAAAAAAAACTAAAACATAAAAGATGAATAATAATAGGTTTTACATTATTTTAATAGTTACTGCCTGTCTTTTTGGGATGATGGCAAACTCACAAACCAATCTTGTTCCAAATTCATCATTTGAAACAAGATCTCCTTCGGCTTCTAGTAACAAACCAAATGCAGATGACCAACTTGAAAAGTGTAAATACTGGAAAAATTTCAAATCATCAGATTGGTATTCTGACAAACCAGGATTTTTTAATGGAAGATTTGATGCTAGTGGTATTACAAATGGTTTATCGGGTCCGGGTTTCTTGCTTGCACATACTGGTAATCATTACATTGGTTTTGGTCCTTGTGAAGGAGCACAAGTTGAACTAACTTCAAAAGTAGCAAAATATTCTTTTGTTGTTGTTAGCTTTTGGTGGAGCCCGAGAACCAAAGAAGATACAAAAATTAATGTGTATTTACTTAAGAAAAAAGCAAGTAATAATGCTTTACACGATTGTAATAATCCTGATATTGATTTTGAAGTTCATTTTGAGATAGACGTTAATTCAACAGGTCAGGATGCTGAACACATACCAGGTCAATGGTACTATTATACCTCAGAACAGTTTTTAACAATTGAAGATGAATATGAATGGTTTGCAATTAAAGGTGATAATCATATAGGCAATTTGCACCATAGAGAATATATTTATGTTGACGATGTTTCAGTAAATGCCTTGCCTTTGTGTTATCATATTTGTATTCCGCAATTATCATCTATTACATATAGTACAATACCAAATGCAATGATAGGTAATACTAATAAAACATTTCGTGTTCTTATTGAAAATGCTATGGGTATTGAGTTCATTATGTTTGATACATGGGGAGGAGAATTTTATCATTACAATTCTTTTGACCCTAACGGGTTAAAAAATCCGGGATATTCAGATTTTCTGTTAGAATGGAATGGCAATAATGACCAGGGAAATAATGTGCCTCAGGATGTTTATGTAATTTATTTGAGGATGTGGAATTGTAATGAACAAATCATTATCAATAATCTAAGCCTTACAGTTTTTCCACCATCAGAACCTGCATTTGTTATACCAGAAATTCATAATAATGTTTTAGCTGACTGTTGCGAAGATTTTAAATATTATCAAAATATTGAATTTACTGGTACTTTCAGAAAAGACGTAAATGATTTTATAATGGCAGGCGAAAATGTAACATCAGGACCAACTGGTCCAGTAATTGTTAAAAGTGGTGCCAATGTCAAATTTGTAGCAGGTAACCAAATTATTATAGAGCCAGGTTTTTCAGTTGAATTGGGAGCAAACTTTGAAGGAATAATTGCAGAATGTGGGGCAATAGTGAAAATTGGGGGCATTAGTAGATGGTCTGAATATGATATTGTTGGTAAATCTAATACCATAATTGAAGATGAAAACAATACTGAACAACAACCCAAAAGTAATAATACTATTTTTGAATCCCGCCCCAACCCTTTCAACAACTCAACACAAATAATATTCAGCATTCAGGAAACAACCAATGTGAGATTATACATAACCAATACTTTTGGAATAGAGGTCTTGGAATTAGTTAACAATGAGCTTTCAAAAGGCATTCATAATATAACCATCAAAGGTTCTGCCCTGGCTTCCGGCATTTATTACTGCATTTTAGAGACCAAAAACATTAGAAAACAAATTAAGTTGGTGAAAATGTGAAATCAGGTCTGATAAACAATAATCTGTTATGCGGTAAACAGGTCTTACTAATGTATTAGAAACTTTTCCAAAGTTGAGTCCTTTCTAAAAAATAATTTTAGTTTAATCTTTTTTGGGCTAAAGCCCCAAGTATTCGGAATATTATCAATTGCCCCGACCTTAAGGTCGGGGTAACTGATTTCTCTCTATTTATAGGGCTTTAGCTCAAAATTGATAACAATTCCGATGCTTTTTAGAGTATATTCAAAGTTTTAATCTTGGAAAAGTTGATATTATAATTATTGACTATATCTCATATCTGCGAATGTAATGAGATGTGAAAAATATTTATTGTTTTTAATCCCCAACTTTTGAACTTGTTCCCAAAAAACACCATTTATAAATTCAATATAAGTTTTATCCCTGTTGTTTGATTATTACAATATGTCTGCTTCGGGCAAATAATACAAGGTTCTATTTTAAGCGAAAGGTCATCGCTGATGTCAAAATAAAAAAGATGAGCATCAACACAGGCATCAATAATGTTAAAGATATACAAAAATCCTGTTATTATATAAGTTAATTCAAGATTTTTTCTGTAATAATTTTTTATTTCCAACAGATTAGCTTCTGTATAATTGCTATATTCGTCAATGGTTAAAGGGTCTCCATCTATACGATAATTATATGATTTTCTGAAAGTTTGATATTTGTCATTATTAGTATATATAAAATATCCTAATATTGCAAATCCACCATATATTACAGGTGCTTTCCAGTATTTTTTATTATATATCTGTCCTAATCCGGGAACCACAGCAGACATAATTGTAGCTTTTTTTGGCGAGTGTAATTTTACCTTGGAACTATCAATTTGTTCTGATGTCTGTGCATTAATTTCTATAGGAGCAAATAGAATAAAAGAACATATTATTTTAAAAAGCAGATTTTTATTGATTTTTGTCATATTTATTATCAAAAAACTGTTCTTTTTTTATTGTAAAATTTTATATTCAATTATTGAACCCATTCCGAAAAGGCATTTATTTGAAATAATTAAAAAAAGTTGCTACAGATTATACTGATTATCAGAGATTTAATTTTTTAAAAATCTGTGAACTTAACGAAGTGATATCATCCGCCTCAGGCGGATAATCTGTGGCTTTATTTTGTTTTACGACTTTTCGGAGTGGATTCATTATTGTATTATTGTATTGCTAATTTTTCAGACCTTCAAAATTTCAATTATTTATTTATTAACTTAATAATTCTTTCAAAGTCCTTATCTGAATTAAAAGGAATAACGATATTTCCTTTGCCTTTATTGTTTATTTTTAGTTTTACTTTTGTATTAAACATGTCTGTTAAGTCATTTTTTATTGTTTCATATTCATAAGACAGACCGGTTTTTTTATCTGTATCAGACACTTTTTTTTCAGACGTGTTATTAACAGTTCTTACAATTTCTTCAACTTTATGTACTGATAAATTTTGTGTAATAATAGCATTAAAAATTTTTAATTGTATTTTTATGTTATCAACATTAATCAAAGCCCGTGCATGTCCCATTGATATTTTATTATTACGTATAGCTGATTGAATTTCATCAGGTAGTTTTAGCAATCTGATATAGTTAGATATGGTAGTTCTGTCTTTGCTTATATGTTCGCTTATTTCTTTATATGTAAATTTACATTCTTCTATCAATCTTTTGTAACTTGTAGCTATTTCAATAGCATTAAGGTCTTTTCGTTGAATATTTTCAATGAGCGACATTTCAAGCATTTGTTTGTCATTTGCTATTTTTATATATGCCGGCATTTCTGTTAGTCCTGCAAGTTTTGATGCTCTTAATCTACGTTCTCCTGATATTAGCTGATATTTGTTATATCCTAATTTACGAACAGTAACAGGTTGTATTATTCCCTGTTGTTTGATAGATTCTGCTAATTGCAATAAATCATCATTTTCAAAATTATCTCTTGGCTGAAAAGGATTATATTCAATATTTTTAATAAGGATGTTGGCTATTGCTCCGGCTACAAAATCGCCGGATATATCATTTGAAGTTATATCAGTATAAGGGCTTCCCAATATAGCATCAAGACCTTTTCCCAATACTTTTTTTTTATTATTCATATTAAAAATTAATTTTTTTGTTTGAATCACTAATTTTTGTCATATTATTTTTTTGTAATATTTCACGTGCAAGGTTAAGATAATTAATGGCTCCTCTGCTTTGAACATCGTGCATAATAATTGTCTTACCAAAGCTAGGTGCTTCGCCAAGTTTTGTATTTCTTTTAATGATAGTATCAAAGACCATTTGTTGAAAATGTGTTTTCACTTCTTCTACTACCTGATTTGCTAATTTCAATCTCACATCATACATTGTAAGTAATATTCCTTCAATTTTAAGCTCGGGATTTAATCGTGACTGAACTATTTTTATTGTATTTAAAAGTTTTCCTAATCCTTCTAATGCAAAATATTCACATTGTATAGGAATAATGACAGAATCCGCAGCTGTTAAGGCATTAACTGTTATTAATCCTAATGATGGTGAACAATCAATAATTATAAAGTCATAGTCATTTTTTATTTTATTTATAGCATTTAGCATTTTTTTCTCCCTGTTAGGTGCATTAATAATTTCTATTTCTGTCCCTACAAGGTCAATATGAGCAGGTATTAAGTCAAGATTAGGAGTATCAGTATTAAGAATAATATCTTTAGGTTCAGCATCATCAGTAAGGCATTCATAAATACTTGTTTTTATATTTCTTGGGTCAAAACCAACACCTGAACTAGCATTGGCTTGCGGGTCTGCATCAATTAATAAGGTCTTATATTCCAAAACAGCTAAACCTGCCCCTAAATTTATTGCAGTAGTTGTTTTTCCTACGCCTCCTTTTTGATTTGCTATTGCTATAACTTTTCCCATAAATTTAAAATTTTACTGTTTCCCCAATGTTCATCAAAATTAGTTCTTTACCATATTGTTTGAATTTCTCTATGGCAGATTTCTTATCTATATTGATTAAAGAAAATGTATTATAATGCATCCCAATTATTTTATTACATTTTATAAAGCCAGAAGCAATTATTGCATCATCTGTATCCATTGTATAAGTTCCGCCTATAGGCAAAAAAGCAAAGTTAATATTTTTATACTCTCCAATTAATTTCATATCATAGTTTAGACCTGTATCTCCTGCAAAATAAAAGTTGTTTTCCTGTGATTCTATTAAAAATCCTGTAGGATTGCCTCCATAAGTTCCATCTGGCAAAATGCTTGAATGTGAAGCATACAAAAAAGTTAATGTGCCAAAATCAAAAATGTGTTTACCACCTATATTCATTGAAAAGGTTCTTTTTACACCTTTTTTTGATAACCAGTTAATTATTTCAAAATTAGAAATTACAGTTGCATTATTATTTTTAGCAATTTGTAAAGCATCTGCAATATGGTCTTTATGTCCATGAGAGATAAGGACATAATCTGTTTTTATTTTATCAACATCTATTTTCTTTGCTAAAGGATTATCTGATATAAAAGGATCTGTTATTAATTTTTTATTGTTTAATTCTATTAAAAAACAAGAATGTCCGTAAAATGTTATTTTCATTTATTTATTCCGTTAAATAATTTTGTATTAGATTATTAGTAGAGACGAGGCATGCCTCGTCTCTACTGTAAAATCCGCCTTAGGCGGATAATTCCCTTCAGTCAGTCGCCTGACTTGATGCCTGACCCATACTTCAACAATCAGGCATCAGTCGGGCGCCTGACCGAACTGCCTGATGACGTTGTTCAGCACAAGCAAAACCAAACAAAAGGATAAACCAATATTAAAGATTTATAAAAATGTATCAGTATAATACAGATTACAAAATTATAACTATTAATATTATGAAAAATATTTTGTTATTATTTTTTTTGAACAATTAAGATTAGATTATCAAAAAAAAATATATAAGATGGGAAACTGATATACATCTACCAACTTTTTACTATAAAAATAAATCTGTAATTTTTTATTCCGACAAGTGGGAATAAAATTTATTTATTTCCATTTGGTTCAGTGTCAGTTTTATCTTTGGGGTCTAAATCTTCAAATTTCACATCTGAAAATTTGTTCTGTTCGGGATTTACGTTTGTTTCTTCGGGTTCTTGTTCTTGATTTGATTTAATGTATTCAACAGCTTGTGTATAACCATCAGCAAACTTATCAAAATCTTCCTTATATAAGAATATCTTATGTTTTTTGTAATAGAATTTATTTTCTTCATCACTAAAATATCTTCTACTTTCAGTAATTGTAAGATACAGACTTCCTGCCCGGGTTTCTTTTACATCAAAAAAGTATGTCCTTTTTCCAGCCCTTACAACCGCAGAAAAAATTTCATCTCTTTGTCTATTCTCTTTTTCTTCCATAATTACTTTTGTCTTTTTATTTTATTATTTTAACGGCAAATTTATAAAAAAAAAGAAAAATTAAAAAAAAAAAAATAATTATTTTTCAGAAAAGATATAAAAAAATATACTTTTGCTAAAAATTTTAAATAGTTTTTATTCAAACAATAATATGCTTAGCAGAAGACATCTTAGGATTAAAGTTATGCAGGCATTGTATGCTTTCTTTCAATCTAATGATAATAGGATTGATATTGCAGAAAAAAATATGTTGCATAGAATAGATGGTATTTATGATTTATATCTTTATCAACTTTTATTATTAGTTGAGATTACTAATTTCTTTAGAAATAAAATGGAAGAAGCAAAGCATAAATATCTTCCTACATCAGAAGATTTGAGCCCAAACACAAAAATTGTTAATAATAAATTCATTAAACAATTAGAAAATAACGCAGAATTTCTTTCAAATATAAAATCAAAAAAAATTTCATTTAAAGAAGAACAAAGTTTAATACGAAAAACTTATTTGAAAATAAAAAAAAGTAAAGAATATTTGGAATATCTGAAATCATCTGATAATATGTATGATTCAGATAAGGACATTATTACAAAATTGTTTAAAAAATTTATCTTAAACTCTTCTGATCTACGGTATTTCTTTGAAGAAAAAAATATTTATTGGGCTAATGATTATGACACAGCCAGTATTATGGTTTTTAAAACTTTTAAATCTTTTGACAAAAATTCTGATAAGAATACCCATTTAGTTAATTTATATAAAACTTCTGATGAAAAGAACGTTGAGGAAGATAAAGATTTTATTATACAACTGTTTAGAAAAACTATTTTACATAATAAAGAATATGAAAATATGATTTCTGAAAAAGCAAAAAATTGGAAGATAGAAAGAATTGCAGTAATAGATGTCTTGCTTATGAAAATGGCTTTATGCGAAATTCTTGAGTTCCTTTCAATACCTGTAAAAGTTTCATTAGATGAATATATTGAAATATCTAAACTATATAGCACCCCTAAAAGTAAAATTTTTATTAATGGAATATTAGATAAGCTAATTACTGAACTTACTGGCAATAATAAAATAAAAAAGACAGGCAGAGGTTTGATGAAATAAAAAATTGATAGATATTTAAAAAAAAGAGCTACACCAAATATCAGTATAATGCAATTAATATTGTTTTATTACTGACACTAATTATTTTTTGAGTTCATATTAATTAATTTTTGTAATTTAGCGGCAATTAATTTTTTAGATATGACAGACAGTTTAGAGTTTAGAGTTTGATGTTTGGGGTTAATAATCGCAAACTGGAAACTTTGAATATGGTAACTAATTAATAATCAACTAATTACAAAATACAAACAGATGAAGAGAAATATTTTAATTTATCTATTATGTATTACTTCTGTTGCATTTTTTGTTTCTTGCAGCTCTAACAATAAAGACAATAATGATATATCTACTAAATTAGTTGTTAATCCTAATACGGCAAATACTAATATAAACTCTGATATACTGCCAAAGATAAAATTTGAAAAAAAAATACATGATTTCGGGAAACTTATTCAGGGAGAAAAGGTTTCGTATTCTTTTAAATTTAAAAATACAGGCAATTCTGATTTATTGATTTCTTATGTTAGTCCAAGTTGTAGCTGCGTAAAGGTTAGTTATCCTAAAATTCCTATTCATTCAGGAAAACAAGGAATTATTAAAGTAACTTTTGATAGCCAAGGGAGACAAGGATGTCAGAAAGAAGCTATTACATTAATTTCTAATACACAGCCAAATAAAATGGCCTTAATAATAAAAGCAAATGTATTTATACCATAAAATGTTAAATAAAATAAAGTATTAATTAAAAAAAACAAATCTTATGACAAATCTATTGAGTATTATTTTAATGCAACAACAAGAAGGTAAAGGCGGTGGCTATTCATCGTTTATTATGTTGATTCTTATTATCGTTATTTTTTTTCTGTTTTTTATAAGGCCACAGATGAAAAAGACCAAAGAACAGAAAAAATTTAGAGAAGCCCTTAAAAAAGGTGATAAAATTATTACTATTGGCGGAATACATGGCAAAATACTTGAAGTTAGAACCACTAGTTTTATCATTGAAGTAGAAGGAGGAAATCACTTAAAAATTGAAAGATCAGCTGTTGCAATGGAAGGAGCAAACGAAAATCTTAGTGATAAAAAATAACAGATTAAATAATAAATTTTTAATACCTCAGGGTTTATAAAAAATTTCATTATCAATTTGTTAAAAAATTTCGTTCTAAGTAGTGTTTGCACGAAAACAATACTTTTTGTCATTCTGAACTTGTTTCAGAATCTTTTGATATTATTGGAATTAGAAATTCCGAACTAATCCTGAAACGAGTTCAGGATGACGTTATTCGGAATGACACAATTTTGACTTTTCGGAGTGGACTCATATAAAAAATATTTAAAAATTTAACCATTTATAGATAAATATTATTTATAAATAATATCATTTTTTGATGCTCAATTTTATTAAATTTATAAAAAATATAAAGATTTTGAAAGATAGAAAATTCAGACAAAATTTTTATGTGTTTTTTATATGTGTTGTCATTTCTGCTTTTATATGGACTTTGATAAAAACATCAAAAGGATATGTAAAAACTGTTAATTATCCAATAACTTATATTAACAGTCCTAAAGACAAAATCCTAATCAATAAATTGGATACAGTATGTTCAGTATCTGTCAGATTTAATAATATTAGTTTCTTCCAAAAACGAAAATCTATTATTGTTGACCTTAAAAATTTAAAACTAAATAAAAAAGAAAATATTTATGAGGCATTCATTCTAACAACAAAAATAATAAAAAAAAAATCAAAACAATTATATCCGTCAGCACATATTTTATCTGTTTCACCTGATACTCTGATTTTTAGATACGAAGATATCGTTTATAAAGAAGTTCCTGTAAAACTTAATATATCTGCAAGTTTTGAAAAACAATATCAATTATATGATTCTATAAAATATAATCCTAAAATTGCTATTTTAAAAGGATTAAAATCAGAACTAAATAAAATATCTTATCTTGAAACGGAAAAAAAGGACTTTTATAATCTTACTCAAAATCAAAATTTTTATATTCCAATTTTAAACCCATATAAAAATGGTAATCTGAAAATTTTTCCTGACAAGATTAAAGTATTTATCCCTGTTGAAAAATATACAGAAGCAAGTATTATTTTACCTTTAAACAAAACAAATATTTCAGAAGATTATGATATAAAAATTTTTCCTGATAAAGTCAATATCACTTATTTAGTAGCATTAAAAGATTATAAAAAAATCAATGCTGATATGTTTATTGCTTCTGTAAACTGCTCAAAGATAGATGAACTAAATAATGAAGACATAAAAGTAGAAATTTCTGAATACCCTAATTTTGTAAAAATTACTAAAGTTTCTCCTGATAAAGTTAAATATATAATCTTAAAATAAACTTGTTTCGTTTTTTTTGAATTATTAATAATGTAAATAATGCTAAAAATAGCAATTACAGGCAATATTGGAAGCGGTAAAACTATTATAGCTAATATTTTTAGTGTTTTGGGAATACCTGTATATAATGCTGATAAACAATCTAAAAAATTTCTGTATTATAACCATATAAAATCTGAAATAAAACATTATTTTGGTAACACGGTTTTTGATAAATCTAATGAAATTGATAAAAAAGCACTTGCAAATATTGTCTTTAATGATAAAAAAACACTAAACATATTAAACTCAATAATACATCCTGCTATAAAATCGGATTTTAATAAATGGATTGAAAAATATAATGACAAAAAATATATTATTCACGAAGCTGCTATATTATTTGAATCAGGATTTTATAAAAACTTTGATAAAATTATTACAGTAACAGCACCACAAAATATTTGCATAAAAAGAGTTATGATTAGAGATAGCATTTTAAAAAACGAAATATTACAAAGGATAAAAAATCAATTACCAGAGCAAGAAAAAATAAAAATGTCTGACTTTGTTATTTATAATGATGAAAAACAATTGCTTATACCACAAGTATTATATATACATAAAAAAATACTTGAAATGCCTAGGAATTAAAAATCAGTCATCCTGAACAACGTCACCATTAACAACGTCACCCTGAACTTGTTTCAGGATTGTTTCAATATTGTTTCAGTAACTTGTGCTGAACTTGTTTCAGTATTATTTCAGTATATAAAAATATAAATGCCCTAGGATGCATCCAACGGTATAAACAAACCTAATTTAAAATATTATGGAAAAAGAAAAAAGTAAATTAAGACCTGAAAGAGTATGGTATTATTTTTTTGAAATATGTAAAATTCCACGTGCTTCAAAAAAAGAAGAAAAAATTGCTGAATATATTATAAATTTTGGCAAAACTCATAATTTAGAAACCTTTCAAGATGATACAGGCAATGTTTTAATAAGAAAACCAGGCACAAAAGGGAAAGAAAATGTTAAATCCGTATGTCTGCAAAGTCATATTGATATGGTATGCGAAAAAAATAATGATGTAATACATAACTTTGATAAAGACCCTATTAATGCTTATGTTGATAATGGATGGGTAAAAGCAAAAGGCACAACTCTTGGTGCTGATGACGGAATAGGCGTTGCTACTGAGTTAGCTATCCTTGAAGCAACAAATATTGAACACGGACCTTTAGAATGTCTCTTTACTGTTGATGAAGAAACAGGTCTGACAGGAGCTTTCGGTCTTAAACCAAATGTCCTGAAAAGTAATATTTTAATAAATCTGGACTCCGAAGACCACGGACAACTCTTTATCGGTTGTGCAGGAGGAAAAGATACAACAGCAAGTATTAATTATTATAAAAAAAATGTGTCTGATAATTCTGTTGCTTTCAAACTCACAGTTAAAGGACTAAAAGGTGGACACTCCGGAGATGACATTAACAAAGGTCTTGGCAATGCTAATAAACTGATGAACAGATTGTTATGGAATGCATCCGGTAAATATAACATTAGATTGGCAAAATTTGATGGCGGTAATCTTAGAAATGCTATAGCAAGAGAAGCTTATGCAATAATTACAATACTAAAACCAAACAAAGAACAATTTATCAATTATGTTAAAGAATATAACAATATTGTTAAAAAAGAACTAAAAACTACTGAACCTAACTTAGAAGTTAGCTTTGAACAAACAGATATACCAGAACATTTAATTGCTCTTAAAACACAAAATGATTTATTAAATGCTTTATATGCTTGCCCTCATGGAGTAATTGAAATGTCCCGTGATATACCAGATTTTGTTGAAACATCTACTAATCTTGCTTCAATCAGGACGCGTAATAACGATATCTTTGTTACAACAAGTCAAAGAAGTTCTGTTGAATCAGCATTAGACGATGCTGTTAATATGGTATCAAGTACTTTTAAACTAATTGGAGCAGAAATAGAGCATTCTTCAGGATATCCGGGATGGACTCCTAACCCTGATTCTGAAATAGTTGAAATAATTAAAAATGCTTTTGAAAAATTATTTAATGAAAAACCTTTGGTATTAGCTGTTCACGCAGGATTGGAATGTGGATTAATTGGTAAAAAATATCCAAAAATGGATATGATTTCTTATGGACCAACCATAAAAGATGTGCATTCTCCTGACGAAAAAATAAATATTAATACTGTTGAACAATTTTGGAAACTGACAATAAAAGTTTTGAAAAATATTCCTGAAGAAAAATAAAATTTATATTTCTTTTTGTTTTTAATATTATTTATATATTTGCACAATTATTCCTTATTATACTCTCATAATATTTCAAGATTATAGTTTAAAGCCAACAAGAAATCAAGTCAAAGCTTATACTTTCGTAATTTATAAATATTTTTTAAATAAGATATTTATAAATGAAACTATATGCAACCATTTATAATAATGGTATATAAATATGAAAACCTTAGAAGTAAATAAAATATACAATATGGGTTATAGGACTGAAAGAAGAATAATGCTAAAATCTGAAACTTATGTGGATAATTAGGATAACATCAACAGAGGTCTATCCGATAGAAAAAAGACTTTACAGCAGATTTAATAGATAATGATGCCCATAAAGTAAAAGGGAGATATAGTTTTATATTGCACGATATTTTAGAAGGTAAAAAATTCTGTGAAGCGATAATAGAGGGAACTAAACTTTCGGTTATGAATATAGTTATGATGCTCAGAGACAATGTCGAATATCGTATTTCGTATAGAAAACTGACTACTTGAAAGGCACTTATAAAGGTCTCATTTGATTTACAACAGATTTCTTTTATCACAATAACAGATGATACTCTGGTCAAGTGTGGTTCATTTCAGAGAGATTTCAGAAATGCAGGTGGACAACCAAGAAAAGAAAAAGTACTATTAGACCTTAAAAAAATTAATGAGGAATTAGTTTATTTTCTTGAATTTTAAACAACTGCGTATAAACAGATAAAAAGAACCAATTTTTTTTTAAATAACCTTCAACATTTTTTTTATTATCCGCAAATTGATGTATATTATTTTTACTAAACTAAGAAAAGATTTATAATATATAAATAATTTTTTGAATATTATATTTATTCCCTTTTTATATATTATTTTTTGATTCTATTTCCGTATTAAATTACTTATAAATAATACAATATAAAAATTATTTTTAATTAAACTACTATATAAATATGTATGATATTATTGAACTTAACAACAAATTAATGTCTGAGATAAAAGAGATTGCCAAGGAACTTAATATACCCAAATATGAAAGTTTTAAAAAGCAGGATTTGATTTACAAAATCTTGGACCATCAGGCATTAAATCATTCTGAAACAAAATTAGTCAAAAAAAAATCAACAGAAGAAAAAGTAAAGAACTCAACAGATTTAAAAATTTTAAAAAAACCAAAAAATATTGTTCACAAAGAAAATCCCAAGATATTGGAGACTTTAAAAAACAAGGAAAATATAAAAATTGAAACTGCTGATAAGATGCCTTTAAACGATAATTCCGCTCCTGATTTAAAAATTAAAAAAGACATAAAAAAAGATATTATGACTAATGACAATTCCTATGAAACAACAACATCTGTAAACAAAGATAGCCATAGCAGAAATCAAAAACAGCAATCATACTACAGTAGAAATAAACATAAAGAAGAGTATTCTTTTGAATATGATGGAATGGTTATAAGTGAAGGCGTTTTAGAAGTAATGCCTGATGGATATGGATTTTTACGCTCATCAGATTACAATTATCTTAATTCTCCTGATGACATTTATGTATCTCAATCTCAAATAAAATTATTTGGTCTAAAGACAGGTGATACAGTGCAAGGTAGCATAAGACCTCCAAAAAACGGAGAAAAATATTTTCCCTTGATAAAAGTAGAAAAAATAAATGGCAAACTCCCTGAAGAAGTTCGTGATAGAGTCCCTTTTGATTTTCTTGTTCCACTTTTTCCTGATAAAAAATTTAATTTAACAGGTCATTCAAAAACTACAGTATCAACACGTATCATTGATTTGTTTTCACCTATTGGTAAAGGACAAAGAGGACTTATTGTTGCTCAACCCAAGACCGGTAAAACAGTTTTATTAAAAGAAATTGCAAATGCAATAGCATATAATCATCCGGAAGTTTATCTGATAATTTTACTTATTGACGAACGTCCTGAAGAAGTAACAGATATGGAAAGAAGTGTTAAAGCAGAAGTTATTTCTTCTACTTTTGACAGACCAGCTGAGAGACATGTAAAAATAGCAAATCTTGTCCTTGAAAAAGCAAAATGTATGGTTGAATGCGGATATGATGTTGTAATATTATTGGATTCTATTACCCGTTTAGCAAGAGCTTATAATACTATTTCGCCTTCTTCGGGAAAAGTCCTTTCCGGTGGCGTTGAAGCTAATGCTTTGCATAAACCCAAACGCTTCTTTGGAGCAGCAAGAAATATAGAAAATGGCGGATCTCTAACTATCATCTCAACAGCACTTATTGATACCGGCTCAAAAATGGATGAAGTGATATTTGAAGAGTTTAAAGGAACAGGAAATATGGAATTACAACTTGATAGAAAACTCGCTGATAAAAGAATTTTCCCTTCTATTGATATTGTAACTTCCGGCACACGTAGAGAAGAATTATTATTAGATAAAGAAGTATTACAAAGAATATGGATATTACGTAAGCATCTCTCTGATATGAATCCAACCGAAGCTATGGAATTTATTAAAGATAAAATGAAATTTACAAAAAATAACGAAGAATTCCTGATATCTATGAATGGATGATATTTTTTACTTTCCATCTATAAAATCTTATGATTTTTAATTCATAGACATTTTTAATTTCTATGAATTTTAAGTATTTTTTATGTATTTTTGCATTATGCAAGAAACAATATTAATACTTGATTTTGGTTCTCAATATACACAACTTATAGCTCGTAAAATAAGAGAACTTAATGTCTATTCTGAAATATATCCATATAATGCTGTCCCTGATATTAATTCTTCTGTAAAAGGCGTAATTCTTTCAGGCAGTCCTTTTTCAGTAAGAGATAAAAATGCTCCGCATCCTGATTTGTCAAAGATAAGAACAAAAGTGCCTTTGCTAACTATATGCTATGGGACACAACTTCTTGCCCAGACCAATGGTGGCTCTGTATTACCATCTAAAACAAGAGAATACGGAAGAGCAAATCTTTCGTATATTGATAAATCAAATATTTTGTTAAAAAAAGTAACAAAAGGAACACAAGTATGGATGTCGCATGGAGATACAATAACACGAATACCAAAAAATTTTAAGATAATTGCAAGCACAACTGATGTAAAGATTGCAGGATTTCAAATAAAAGATGAAAAGACCTTTGGCTTACAGTTTCACCCAGAAGTTTATCATACTACTCAGGGAAAAAATTTACTTAAAAATTTTGTTACTGATATTTGTAAATGTTCCGGTTTATGGACCTCAGATTCTTTTGTTGAATCTACTGTCCATGACCTAAAGAAAAAATTACATAATGATAAGGTCTTACTTGGTTTATCCGGTGGTGGCGACTCTTCTGTAACTGCTGCTTTACTTAATAAAGCAATAGGAAACAGATTATATTGCATCTTTGTTGACAATGGATTATTAAGAAAAGATGAGTTTGAATCTGTTTTGACTTCATATAAAAATATGCGACTGAATGTTAAAGGTGTTGATGCAAAAAAACGTTTTCTTAATGCTTTAAAAGGAGTTGCTGACCCTGAAAAGAAAAGAAAAATAATTGGCAAGACATTTATTGATGTATTTGACGAACAAGCTAATAAAATAAAAGATGTAAAATGGCTTGCTCAAGGAACAATTTATCCTGATGTCATTGAATCGCATTCTGTTAAAGGTCCTTCTGCAACTATTAAATCTCATCATAATGTTGGCGGATTACCTGATTATATGAAATTAAAAATTGTTGAACCATTAAAGAATTTGTTTAAAGATGAAGTGCGTAGAGTAGGAAAAACGCTTAATATAAACGACAAATTTATAAAACGACATCCATTCCCAGGTCCAGGACTGGCTATTAGAATTTTAGGCGATATAACAAAAGAAAAAATCCTTATGTTACAACAGATAGATTATTTATTTATTCAGGGATTAAAGAAAAATGATTTGTATGACAAGGTATGGCAGGCAGGAGCAATATTATTGCCTGTTCAAACTGTTGGTGTTATGGGTGATGAACGTACTTACGAAAATGTAGTATCTCTGAGAGCTGTTACTTCAACAGACGGTATGACAGCCGACTGGGCACATTTACCATATAATTTTTTGGCAGATATATCAAATGAAATTATAAATAAAGTTAAAGGTGTTAATCGCGTTGTGTATGATATAAGCTCAAAACCTCCTGCTACAATAGAATGGGAATAAATATACTGAATTGAAAAAAAAATAACACTGTCTTTCCGAGTGATAGCGAAGAATCTCATAATATTTAGAAACGATTTTACCTAAATTTTTAAATTTAGTCGGACACTAGTGATTTTTTTTGAAAAATCACTTGACTTTTATTATCTTTAGTTATATCTTTGTTGTAACTTTGATATGTTTAATATATTAAAATGTTTATTTAATATTTTTATTTATCTGAAAAAATTGTAATTATAAAAAAAAATATATTACATAAAATGCTCTTGGACAACTAATTACAAAATAAATGAAAAAATATTAATAACTTTTTGAAAAAAAAAATTTGCGTTTTATTTTTTTTTTGTGTATATTTGTAGATTATTTTCAATTTTCATTTTAAATCATAAAAAAATTATAAATTATGAAAAAAACATTACTTCCTCTAATTCTCATTGTTACATTATTAAGTAACATAACAATTTCTTATGCTCAAAATCAAGGCAACCAACCATTCTGGAAAAAAACCGGCAACAATAACATTAGTTCCGAAAATTTTGTTGGGACCCTTAATTACCAAGATCTGATACTTAAAACAGATAATATCAAACGTGTAATTATTCAAAAAAACGGTCTTGTATTATTTAAAAATAAAGTAATCGGAGAATATCCTGTCCGATTAAAAAGCAAATTAACAGTTGACGGCATTGCATTATTTAAAGATAAAGCAACATTTAATGGCATTGGACATTTTAAAAACAAGTTAATTGCAGATGATATAACAAGATTAAAAAGCAAACTAATAGTTGACAGTAATGCTGTGATAAAAGGAAAAATCAGAAACAATTATTTATCCGGCTCAGGCATTGTCCTGTTAAAAGCAGATAACAATGGAGTCATAAAAAAGTTTCTGTTTCCCGGTGATTCCACAAAGGTATTAAGAGGGAATGGAACTTATGGCAGCTTTTCTGCAGGAATTACAGGTTCAGAAAATAATACTGTTTATTTTAACCCGGAAGGCAAGCAACAGGAAAGTGATGCATTAACAAATGACGGCACAGATATAAAAGTAAAGAACGGTCTGACAGTAGGCGAACGTTCAGGCACAACAGGAGCATATTCTATGGTTGTTGGCACTTCAGCACCGGAATATGGATTATTAGCACCAGAAGCTTCTAGTCTTGCAGCATTTGCTCATGGTTCAGGCACAAAAGCAACAGGAATAGCATCTTTTAGCACAGGAGTTACAACAAAAGCAACAGGAACAGCATCTTTTAGCATAGGAATTAATACAATAGCAAGTGGAGGATCTTCGTTTGCCGGTGGACATGATGATGCAGGAACAAATGATTATGTAATAGCATCAGGAAAGGGTGCTTTTAATTTTTCATCTGTTAGTAGCAGTTATACAGGAGTAGGTGTAGCAGCAGAAAATTCAGCTATACTTGGAGGTAAAAATAATTCAATAGATAGTCTGGCTGAAAATTCAGGAATATTTTGCGGAAAAAATAATACAATATCCGGCTCACACTCTCTTCTATACTCTCCTCCAATGCAAACTGTTATTATAGGAGGAGAAAATATTACAGCAACAGAACCAAACACTGTTTATGTGCCTAATTTAATTGTTGTCGGTAGTGAAGGGAAAATAAAAAGTAGATATATTGAAATTGATAGTACAATAAAAGTGGCAAATAGTATTAGGATAGATGGAATAAATGACAGAATAACTTCATCAAGTGGAACTATTGGCTTTGGTAATACAAATCTTAAAGAAATTAATAAAATTACTGCTGATTCAATTAATATTGGAAATATACAAATAACAGGACAAAGTATTTTTGACAGTTTACAGGTAAAGAACAACTTAACAGTAGGCGAACGTTCAGGCACAACAGGAGCATATTCTATGGTTGTTGGCACTTCAGCACCGGAATATGGATTAGCAGCACCTGAGGCATCTAATCTTGGAGCATTTGCACAAGGTTCAGGCACGAAAGCAACAGGAATAGCTTCTTTTAGCACAGGAGTTAACACAACAGCAAGTGGAGATTATTCATTTAGTATTGGCAGAAATGCAATAGCAAGTGGTAAAGCTTCATTTGCAGGCGGACAGGATAATGTAGGAACAAGTAATTGTGTGATAGCATCAGGAGGTAATGCCTTTAATTATTCAAGCGTTAGTAATCCTTATACAGGAGTAGGTGCAGCAGCAAAACATTCAGCCATACTTGGAGGTAAAGACCATTCAATAGATACTGCATGTTCAAATTCAGGAATATTTTGCGGAAAAAATAATACAATACTCAGTTCACTGACACATCCTGTAATGCGAACTGTTATTATAGGAGGCGAAAATATTACAGCAACAGAATCAAACACTGTTTATGTGCCTGATTTAATAGCTATGGGTTCAATAACTGCTGAAAATATGAACGTAACAGGACAAACTGTGTTTGATAGCTTGCAGGTAAACAATAAAATAAAAATAGGTAATTCAATAGTATTAGATAGCGATTTTGACCCGTCAGGAGACCAAAATTCTATTTATACAAATGATATTAGCCCTTTATATATACAGAGTAACGATATTGACCACAATACACTAATAAATGCTAAAAACAAAGGTTTAGTTGGGATAGGAACAACAGAACCTACTGCAAAATTAAATATTAGTGGTATTGTATTTGGAAATGACCCAAAACCTTTGTTTAGAATAACAGAAAACACAACAATAATCTCAGCTCCTATATCATCTGCTAATATTTTTGAAATAAAGAAAAAAGCTCTTACAATGGAAGGGTGGTCGGATTATTATGCACTTACAGTTGCAGATACAGGGAATGTTGGTATTGGAACAGACAATCCACATCAAAGGTTACATGTAAATGGTTATAGTTATTTTAACGGGAAAGTTGGTATTGGAATTTTATACCCTAAAAAAAACCTACATGTAAATGGTGATATTTTACTTAGTGGACACGATGGAATAGAGGGTAGTATATATTTCACTGATGGACCAGAGTCAGAATATTCACAAACTGGTGAATGGGCAATAGAATTTATACCTGTATATGAAGGTAATCATAGTGGTCTTAATTTTTGGAAACCTTATGGAAGTCACTATCATCTTTCGGGGCAAACATATGAATTGGAAGGAAAATATAAATTTTTTATTGATGATAATGGTAATGTTGGTATTGGAACCGGGACACCTTCTGCTAAACTGACTATTGTGCCAGGTGAAAAAATGGCTTTTAATGTTGTGAAAGAGGGCAATGAAAAATTTCATATAAGGGATGACGGATATACTTGGATTAATAACAAGTTATATGTTGAGCATGATGCTGATACCAGTTGGGCAGTAACTGTTATTAATAATGCAAATAATGGTAAAGGTTTATTGATTAAAGCAGGTGGAAATGGAAAAGGGATAGAAATTGTTAATAGTGATAATAATGAGCCAATATTTCGGGTAGATATTTCAGACCAAAAAACATATATGAGAGGATTTAAATCTACTATTCAAGATTTCCCTGATTATGTTTTTGATGAAAATTATAATTTAATGCCTTTAAAAGAAAAAGAAAAATACTGGAAACAAAATAAACACTTACCTGGTTTTCCAACAGCAAAGCAAGTGAAGCAAGAAGTAGATATACCCGAATTAATAGCAAAACAAATGAAGGAAATTGAAGAATTATATTTGTATCTTATAGAATTAAAAAAAGAAAATGATGAGTTAAAACAAAGAATAGAATTGTTAGAACAAAAAAAATAAAATGAAAATTATTACAACACTTATATTATTTATATTTATTAATTATCCCATATTTGGGCAATTAAAAACTAATACAATACCAAAAGAAAATAATATTAATCTTTTTTCAGAGTATAATAGCACTAATGATACTATTAATAAAAATAATAACATAAAAGATAAACTTTTTAATATTGATATTAATAGTATATGTTTATCTCTTGGTTATGCTAAAAGAATAAAAAAAAGCAAATGGCTTATAGGAGGTGGTGGTGGATTATCTCTTAATTATTGGGGATTACTTTGTGATTGGCCTACAGGTTATATGATTTGGACTATGGTCTCAAGAAAGAGATTGATTTTTAGAGATTATGGTATAAAAGAAGGTTTAGAATTTACTCGGGAACTTATTCATCTGGAAGGTTTTGCAATTTTTTTATCGTCTGATAATTTCATGTTAGAAACAGGAATACGAGTAGGATTAAAAGAGACAGGGATAAGGAAAGGAGGAGAATCAGAATCTTTAATTTTTTATTTACCAGGTTTGTATGTTATACCAACATTTGGATGGCGTAATTTTAAGATAGGGGTATTAATAGAAGCTTTTCCGCCTGTTATGATTTACTTTGCTCCTTTAATTAGAATAACTTTATATAAAGAAAAAAAAATATAGAACTAAATTATTTTAAAAAAAAATATTATGAGAAATATTAATTTATTATTTATAATCCTCTGTTTATTTGTTCATTTTAAAGTTTCATCTCAAATAATTGTTGTGCATGATCCAATAATACCCGACACAATAGATATTGATGAAGCAGCAGAATCAGATTCAATATATGAAGATGAGGATACTGTCATAATCAAATCGGGCTGCCCCGGTTGTCCAGGTACAAGTCATTGCAAAGTTCCAAAATCCAAAAAACTTGCTAACAAAATAATTAAATTTAAAAAATCGGCTCATTATTCAACACCATTAACATCTGCGATAAGAAGATTTAAATCTGCTCCATCTTTCCGAGTTCTTCGCTTTAATGCCTTGTTTCATAAAAGTTGTATTTATACTGGACTTTATAGCCAATCTTCATGGAATAAATTAATGAAAATCCATTCTAGGCAATGCCATTTTGTGGGATTTGGAGGTAAACAATATTATCTTGTTTTAGGTTGGAGATATAGACCTGATATAATACCACCAGGGGAAAGTAACCCTGGTGCAATTGAACTTGGATTATATTCTCATATTGACCATAGAGATGAATCCCCTTGTGATGATGATGAAAAAGGAAGAGAATCAATATCTTTAAAAAAGTATATTTCCAAAGGTGCTTTAGAGCAGGGTGGCTCGGGATTCTATATAGGATGGCCTGTTGAACTGGTTTTTTATAATAAAGGATTTTTTGTAAGAGCAGGAGAAAGAGGCGTAGCCATTAGGAGAGATTTTACAAAAGAAACATGTCCTCTTTGTGAACCAGCAACAACAAAAATGAGAAAAAGTGGTTTTTTTGGTGGGACTGAAGAAACTCCTCATAAAATGGAAATTTTAGTTAGTGATATTTATGCAGATTATGAACCTACATGGTGGGATGAAACAACATATAAAGGGTTTTCCCGTAGCGAATGGTATGACGGTGAGACACAAACTATTGCTGCTTCAGAAAAAATAGAAATAAATCTACCTATAACATATCCTTCCAGTGCTAATCTATTAGATGGACAGTCATTTATTAATTTTTACTCAGGTTGTAATATTACTTTTGTTACTGATGATTTTGAAAGTATTCCTGATGGATTAGGTGTTAATTGTGAAGTCGGAGCAGAATATGAGCACATCCCTTATTATCCCGGTGCTGTCAATACAGGGGAAGTGTTTACTTATACCTGCCCGGATCAAAGTAAAATGTTAACTTGTGAAGGAAATAGTGATACGACTGATACAACAAATTATTTACCTAAAGAAAAACCAAAAGCAGATAGTTTCAAAGAAATCTTTGAATGCAATCCCAACCCTTTCAACAACTCCACTCAAATAATATTCAGCATTCAGGAAACAACTAATGTGAGATTATACATAACCAATATTTATGGAACAGAAATATTGGAATTAGTTGACAATGAGCTTTCAAAAGGCATTCATAATATAAATATCAAGAGTTCTGCCCTGTGTTCCGGCATTTATTACTGCATTTTGGAAACAAAAGACCGCAGGAGCCATATTAAGTTGGTGAAGCTGTAATGAAAATATAAAATAAATCTGCAAAAATTTGTAATATAATAAATTATTTTGTATCTT
>Ga0307990_1001046_pt1 | contig 23667 bp, 11 predicted proteins | sample EllFjometagen129_FD_203168 | JGI IMG/M metagenome (GOLD analysis project Ga0307990, IMG submission 203168) | Marine microbial communities from Ellis Fjord, Antarctic Ocean - #129 | ecosystem: Environmental > Aquatic > Marine > Unclassified | place: Southern Ocean | collected 2014-10-08
TGACGCAGACCTTTGGTTTTGAGGCAAGTTACATGCTAACTTTTGAAAATGCGGTTGTTGTTATGGATGTCAATCGTGATGATGCACTTAGCGTATATCCTGCTAAGGGGAAGAAGTTCTCGCCTAAAATCAAGGGTGGCGATGGATATCAGTATGAGATCAAATGGTTTGCGGACAAAATTAAAGGTTTGGCCGTTGAGGATGTTATCACACCTGAGCAGTCGCGTGACTCGGTTCGCATTATAGATGCAGAAAAGCGTTCCGCATTGAGCGGCCGTAAAGTTCCGTTATAGACAGAGAATCTATGAAGAGGTCTGGTTGTTTTGAACGACAACTGATAATTATTAAAAGAGGAGATAGTATAATGCAGTTATGTAAATCATGGCCGATCGGCGTTTGTAGCTGGTCGTTCCAGAAAGAGATCCCTGAAATTGGATCTGTGATGACGGCTCTTGGACTGGAACATGTTCATTTGAATATAACCCCGGCACTGGGTCCGGATGGAGATGCCTATCTTGATGCTGTCAGAAGTCAGGGATGGACAATTACATCTGGTATGCTGGCGTTTGATTATGAGGACTACAGCTCGCTTGATGTCATTAAGGTTACCGGCGGTATTGCCCCTGATGAACATTGGCCCGTAAGTGGTGAGGCATTTGCCAAAGCAGCAAAAGTTACCAAAGAGCTGGGCTCGGAGTTTATTTCGACCCATGTCGGATTTTTGGATCACGCTGATTCCGCATATGCTAAAAAGTTTTATGACCGGGTACGTTATATGGCCGATGCCGCTGCTGATTCCGGTGTTGCAATGTTGATGGAGACAGGTCAGGAGAGTGCTGAGGAGTTACAGAAATTCCTTGAAACCCTTAATCATGAGAGTGTTTTTCTGAACTTTGATCCTGCCAATATGATTCTTTACGATAAGGATCAACCCATTGATGCGCTTAAGAGATTGGCACCATGGATTAAACATGTGCATATCAAAGATGCGGTCAGAACCACCACTCCGGGAACCTGGGGGGCCGAGGTCACCTGGGGTGAAGGCGATGTCAATTCATTCGCTTTTTTAAAGGAGCTGGAAGATTGCGGGTATCAGGGTGCAGTTGTTGTTGAGCGTGAGGGCGGTCAGCAGCGTGTGAAAGATATAACCACTGCCGTCAGCCGCCTGAAGGCATATTAAACCAAGCTCTGTTGAGTATGCATACACAAACTCACAGTACCGCCTGCGGTACTGTGAGTTTTGTTTTTATTTGTCTTCACCTAATCGTTGGGGAGTGTTTGCGATGATCGGCAAGTCCTATGTGCTGACCGCAGCTCAGATCACGGGGTTTGAGGAATCGGTGTAACGGGCAGGAGAACGGAGAAGGTAGCACCTTTTCCGGGTTCGGAACTCAGCAGTATATGGCCGTTATGTTCCGTTAGAATTGTACGGGCAATACTCAGTCCAAGCCCTGTGCCCTTGCCGCGCGGTTTTGTGGTCTCAAACGACTTAAAGACATTTTCCTGTTGCTGAAGTGCAATTCCCTCGCCAGTGTCGCTGACCACGCAGCGCCAGAAAGGCTTGTCGTTTACAACCTCCTGCTGAATGGTGATGCTCAGTTTGCGGATATCGCACGGCATCATGGCGTCACAGGCGTTGGCAAAGAGATTGAGAAAAACCTGTTCAATCTGGTTTCGGTCGCCGGTGGTCCAGTGTTTGGCTTTAATGATCGGACAGGATACCTGGACCTTGGTTTTTTTTATCCGGTAGTCCAGGATAAACAGGGCGTCATTGATCGGGTCGAACAGGTCAACCGGTGTATGCTGCTCTTTGACACCGCGCATGAAGTTGCGCAGACGTGTTGTCAGATGCTCCATGGTTTCGGCGGATTCCTGGATGATATCGCAGGCCATGGTCATCTGTTCGTTTAAAGCATCTTTGGTCAGGTCGGTGTTGCTTGGCTGCTGCTTTAATAATGTACTGGCCAGCATGATTGAGGCCAACGGGTTGTTGAGATCGTGCACCACGCCGGCTGCCAGTTCACCGACCGCAGCGAGACGGCTTGCACGAATCAGGCTGTCCTGCATGCCCTTCAGTCTGCGCAAGTCGCGTGAGATCGTGAAAGTCTGAACGAAGGCACCCTGTTCATCGCGGATCACCAGCGTCCTGAGTTCGACCGGGATGCGTTTGCCATCTTTGCATACGAATAGGCTTTCAACACGTTTTTCGCCGGAGTGTTTGACTTCGTGAAACCCCTTCTTAACCGCTTCCCATACCTCTGGCGCATAGAGCTGGCGGATGTTCATGCCGGACAACTCGCTTTCGGTGTAGCCCAGCAGGTCATTTGCCTTGCGGTTGAAGAAAATGATGTTTCCCTGCTTATCCACAGAGTGAATCATATCGGGGAAGTTATCCAGCAGCGTGCTGAAAAGGCTGATTGTGTCGATCTGTTTATCATTATCTTTAATGAACATAAGTTAGTCTCCGCTAACAACTGACAACAGTCAGAAATTGCTAACATTTTACGCTTATGACAAGGTCGAACGCAACAAAAAAAAGATTCTGAAAGAAAGATGCCGCTTTACTCCCACGACTGCGCATTTCAGTTCTGTTAAGCAATGTTGCCACAATCAACCCCGACGGGGTGTTATTATTGTAGTTGAGGGAAAAAATATTCCGAACCCTGAAAGGGTGGCATTATTCAAATACCTCTGCTATAATATCACCACCTTCGGGGTTCATACATCGTTATCAATTTATTCTACAATAATATCAGCCCTTCGGGCTTAAATATAAAATTATGTTCATTAGAGACCTCAACGGAACGGAAATGCACCATTTCTACTTTACCTAATAGTTTACAGCCTAAAATGCTAAAAGTCTAAGTATTATCTTACGGATTGCCGAGGCGGACGCGGTAGAACCGGGTCTTATACAAAGAGGCGTCGGGATCAGTCCACTCCATGCTCTCTTGATCATGGCTGGCTTCCCACGGACCGTTGGTAGTCATTGTTGCTAAATCGACCAGTGAGGTGACCGCCATGATCTGGTAGCTGCGGCCGCCGACCGTACTCCAGACCATGCTTGCTGTTCCTGTGTCGGTCGGTCCTGAGAGGAACCGTAACACGCTGAGCTCGTCGGTGGGATCGGTGCCGCAGTAATATTCGTGCAGGTTGTTCAGGCCGTCAGAATCACTGTCCTCTGTTGCTGACATGCCGCAGGGAAAGTAGGCGTTTTCCCACGCGTCTGCGACATAGTTGCTGTTGGCATCGACAGGTATCAGGTAGGCAGTCTCCAGATCGACCTCAGTGCCGGTTGCCTCGTTGCTGACAGCACCTGTCCGGGCATACGGCTCATAATTGGTAAGTGCCACACCAAAATCCCAATTGCACGCGCCGATAACGATGTTCGCCGGCAGTTGGCCGTTGGCGCCGCTCAGCCAGTTTGTACTGTAATCCGTCAGGATCACGCTTCCGTTTACGACGACTCCCGTCAGACTGCCACTTGACGCAGTGAAGGAAATCCGGGCGTTCCCGAGGAAGGCTTGTGTCCACGCGTCGCGCACTTCACCGGAACGTATCCTGAGAGTCGAGAGCATCTCAAAACCGGCCATACGCCAACCTCCGTCGATGGTGACCAGGCGGGGATTGGCGTAATAGATGTTGGTCAAACTGGTCACTTGGTACGGGACGGAGGGGTCTTCGCGTGGAATGAAGTCGTCTGGAGTGGGCACGCTGACCAGATAGGTGCCGTTGGTCAGGCCTGAGAAAACGACGCTTGTTGATCCGTTAAAGGGGGTTGTGCCCTCTCCCGTGACGGTCGCTGTTGCGTTGGTGGGAAGTGCGCTGGCGTAGACATCGTCAACACCGAGAACAATCAGAGAGGTCAGGCCATCCCCGGCCGGAATTTCGATGCTCAGCTCATAGGTGCCGATGGCGTCATTTGTATTTCCCGCATAAGGCATCACGCGTATCTGATACCAGCCGTTGGGCGGGAAGTCGATTCCCGTGTATTCACCCAGATCTGAGGCCTCTTCGTCCACATGATCCAGAAGGTCCAGAGTGCCGTCCGGAAGTTCACGGTAGAAATCAAGGATGGTATCCAGCGATTCACTGAAGTGATAGGTTTCAAAGTCATAGATGAAGTTTGTGACCATATAAAAACGGATCCAGTCGGTATCGGAGGCGGTGTGAAAATTGTGCTGCTGCACCTCGCCGTGGTAGAGCGAGGCCTGATCGGATGTGTCGTCGGGCTCGAAGGCATCTGCCAGAATAACCTCGCTCTGAACGGGATCCGAGATTTCACCAAGGATGTCCTGTGCGTAGAAGGTGAGCATGTAGGTGCCCGGCAGAACAAAGTCGGTATACAGATGTTCATACCGATCTGAGCCGGGGTTCCATGTGAGAGCCATCTCCGGTACATTCATTGTTTCGCTGAACCCGGGCGGAGTGACCACGCACCAGACGTTGGAGATGGCATTCATGCCTGCGACATTCTGAGCCCACAGGGTGAGCGGTGTGCCGGGGTTGTCCAGGACCGTTGGCGGGATGACATCGCCGATTTCAGGGGAATCGGCACCAGTAACAAAAGCGGAGCCGAGGTACGTTTCGTTGGCCAGCAGGCCGTCAATGTTCTTTTCACCGGCAATGCCGTTGTTGTTGTCGTCGATCTGCGCGCGCTGCCTGACACGGCCTGAAACACGGCGGATGGCTCTGCGGGCATCGGTGTAAGCGTCGCCCAGGGTTTCCCCGCCGATTAAACCGGAGAGCAGGTATTGTGAGAAGCTGACGGTCCCGCCGTTTGCAAGCAGGGCTCCGCGTCCGGCGTGGGCACTTGCCATCACGATGCGGGAGGCCTCTGTGTCCCCGTCGGCTGCGGTGCTGTCGGCCAGTGCCGGCAGGAACGCCCCGGCACCGGAGAAGTCGAGGATAATATTAACCGGTATGGGATTGGTACTCTGGTATGTGTGCACCCAGGAGGCGAGCTGGTTGGTGGACAGAGCCTCTGTTTCATTGAGCCTGAAGGTGTTCTGTTCGCCTTCGCCGATCAGGTAGAGGGTCAGGCGGTCGGTTGAGTTGGTCGTGGCCCACTGTGAGATGGCCTCTTCAAGTGTGGCTGTGCCTGTCGTCGCCGTGACATCATTGGTGCCGTCGCCATTCAGATCCTGCATGGTGTCGGGTGAAAGCAGGCAGATGTGGTCCTGCGTGAAAAGGCGCAGGCGCAGGGTGGTGTAGGCCAGTTGCGTGAGGTAGTCGATTGCCGGCCAGGCCGCGTCGTTTGTTAAGCCGCCTGCGACAAGGATGACCCGGTCATCGTATCCGATCTGAGCGACATACGATTGACGCGGTGCGGAAAGGTTGCCGGCTTCGTCCTGCACATAGAACTGGATCAGATAGGTGCCGTCTGCGGTGAAGCCGTCATACGTCACGCTGTAGCGTCCGCTTTCGCTGTCATAGTGCAGGTCAAGTTGCGGCAGGTCGGTGACCGGGTTGTCCGGGTCGGGGTTGTGTCCTGGCGGAACAATCAGGCACCAGGCATGGGAAACGGGGTAGAGGGCTGTGACACTGCCCAGCCAGAGAGTGGCTGCGGTTTCATCCGACAGAACCTGGTTGCCGCAGACTTCACCGATCTGAGGGGTGTCGCCGTCGCCGGTAAACGTCGGGCCGATATATGTGCCGGTCGCAACAGCGGAATCATTGGTGGTGTAGCTGCCGTTTTTGTCGTCGTCAAGCTGGCCGGCCTGATAGGTGGACATGGCGCTTTGGGCGAGTGTAAAGCACTGCATGACATCGTAGCCGAGCAGCACGCCGGAGAAGAAGGTTCCTGAGAAACTGACCAGTCCTCCGGCCACGAAATAACTGGGCTGGCTGTCGTTGCACGCAGCGACCACAATCCGCTCCGCCTCGCCTGTATAGGCCAGGTCCTTCAGGAAACTTCCAGCGTAACAGAAGTCCAGCAGGACGGTCACATTCATGTTGTATGTGTTTTGCAGGGTGTCGAGCCAGCTGCCCAGCTGAGCCGCAGTGATGGTTTCAGCCTCGTTTAAGCGGAAGTAACCGTTGCCTGAGGAGTTGCCTCCATGGTCCACCAGGTAAATGAAGACCCGGTCGGCGCCGGCCAGACTGTTGGTGAAGGCGTTCTCCATCGCCGCGAAGGTCGATTCATCGTCAATGTCATCCAGTATGCCGTTGCTGTCCACATCCTGGTCCGGTTCGGGGTTGAGGTAAGCGATGTTTTCTTTGGAGAACCCGCGGTAACGCAGTATGTTGTAGGCGTTATCGGCCAGGTAGTCGGTGGTCGGCCAGAGGGTGTCGTCGGCTGATTTGCGTCCCGCCACGATTAGCACCTTGCCGGCACTCGCTACGGATTGGGTGCTGATGACATTGAAAACAGCGCGTCCCAAACGGTCGTAAGCGTCCCATGATTCAACAACGTCCGTACGTCCGGTGAACTCGCCAGCCGTATAAACGGCGGTGTCGAATGCTTCCGGTATGAGTGACGCACTGCTCATGTTCTCTACAAAGGCCCACTGGTTGGAACCGCCTCCGGGTGTCGTGAGCGTATCGGGGTCATCAATAATGATGCTTGGCGTTGTGGTGCCGCTGCCATCCGGCGGAATGGTGGTTGTCGCGTCGGCTGTTGAGCTGCTCACACCGCTCCAGAGGGTCAGACTCTCTCCGACGGTCAGTGTGCGGCGTGACGGTATCAGACGCAGGGCCGGCTGAAGCACCGTTTTAGAGTTCGGTACGGCTGAAGCGTGCTCAAGGTTTTCGAAGATAAGGTTGTTGTCTGTCAGGGTGACGATTCCATCCAGGTCGGCATCCCCGCGCCAATACCCGACGGCATTGATTTGCGACAGCGAGATGCTATGGTCTACCGTGAGGATTTTTCCGTCACCGTCGGAGTCACCTGCACGCAGTGCCCAGAGTGTTTCTGTCGCGCCGCTGACAGCAACACACCCGTTGCTCCCATCATAGAAGGCGTTTGAATCGGCACTGAAGTTGTAACTCAGGGATTGCCCGTCGAAGGCAACCGGTTCGGCCGACATGGCGGCCAGGTGGTTGCGGTGTTTGATAACCACATAATAGCTGGCGTTGGGCGGCAGGTCGACATCAAGCCCCGGTGTGCCGTCATCGTTGACCAGCCGGCCGTCTGAGCGCAGGAAGGTACTGCGGGAAAGAACGGCGGAACCGTCCGCTGTTTTTCTGAACTGAACCAGAACCCAGTCTGTCACATTATCAGGTATGACATGTGCCGTGCGCGGGTCGTCGGCATAGGGGGAGGTCAGTGAAAGAGAGTGGTTGGTTGTAAGGACAGTGGACATGCTGTCAGTGCCGAGCTGGAAAGGCCCCTCAAGGAATAACCGGACTGAAGAGGTCATGTTCAGTTCGTACGCGCCGATGTCAGCTGTTTTGCCGGCGATTCGCGGAAAACCGTCACGGTCGACGGCATCGAACATCCAGAAGCTGATCACACCTTTGTCGATGCAAGGCGAACTTGACAGGAGGCGGAAGTTACCGTTGGTGGGATTGATGAACCGGCTGGACTGGGAGATGCTGTTTTTGTCCTGCCCGCTGATGAAGTGCCAGTAGGTAAGCGTGGTGTAGCCGGTCTGGGTACCGGGCCCGCTCTGCCAGGCGCCGATGTATCCCTCGGGGGCGCACTTCAGATTGTTAAAGTCAGAATAGTGGATGGAATTGGGCAGTGTCACGATACAGGCGGCGGCGGAGTTAGTCGTTTCGATGATGTTGTTCTTCAGGAGGTTGGTGCGGCGCTTGATCTTGTTGGCGTTGAGGATCGTGATACCGGACCCGCCATTGTAGACGGTATTGTTCTCGACGACAAAAGTTGCGCGGCCTTCGGATGTGAACGCGTCGTATGCGCTTTTAAGATAGATGCCGGCACCGTTGTCAACTACGACGTTCTGCAGGATCTGGTACTCCTCGCCAGTGGAATACGTGGTGTAATAGGGTTTTACTTCGATGCCGTAGCCCGTGTTGCTGCGGCAGGTGTTGCCGACGAGCTGGACATGGCGCGCGGTTGAGGCGTTGACAGCGATGCCCACGTCGGCGCCTTCGCAGGTCAGGCCCTCGATGCGGACATAGTCCGCATGTACTTCGACACAGCGCCGGTCTGTTCCGTCAGGCTCGCGTATAAAGAGGGTGCCGGTCCCTGTTCCGATGATGCGAATCGGGACATCCTGGGTGCCTTTGTGGTTGGAGCTGATGACGATGTTGGACAGGAGCATGTAGGTGCCTGTGTCCACGTAGACGATGTCGCCGGGACCGAGTTGGAAGCGGGTCAGCACATCATTCAGCGAAGGCATCGGGCTGTCGGTGCTGTCGCCGGTGTGGTTGGTGGCACCGACTGCCGTGCAGTAGACATCGTTGGTGGAGGAACTGTCATTCACGTAGTACGTTTTAGAAACGCGAGTCACGATACCCGCACTGTCGGTGATGGCGAACACGGTGTTGTCCTGCTCGCATACGACGCGCAGGTAGTAGCTTGCGGTGGCGGTGGTGGGGCTTGGGACGGACCACTCGAATGATCCCGTCGAACTCAGGGCGGTGGCATCTGTCACCACAGACCATCCGGTTTCTCTGCTGTAATACTCGATACGGACGGAGTCATTGGTCTGCCAGCCGTCACCGGTGGCGCTCCACCTGACCGTTATGACACCGTTCCAGATCTCGCCCCCTCTGGGATTGAGCAAGCTGATGATTCGGGTGGACACGCTCCGGGAGGCTTGCGACGTATTTCCATAGGCACCCATGTTGACGCGGCTGCCGTTGGGATCGGGTTCCCCTGCATAGTCTGAGGAGGGGTTGCCCGCGTCGACACAGGGACTGGTTAACGTGTCGGCCGTCCACTGACCGTAATGCCACGAGCCGCCTGTACTGCGCAGGTGGTAGTTGTCAACGTAGGCAGAGACAAACAGGGGGTCGGCACTGATGCTGGATGTGTCAAACCCTTTAGACTGCCAGTCGGCGAGGGTGAATATAGTGCTGCCATCCGTCCAGCGAACGGCTTTGGCCCCGCCGTACGGATAGAGGTTGTTGTAGTCGGATGAGCCAAGGGCATCCGCCACGTTGATCGTGAGGCAGCGTCCGGAAAATCCTTTAACGGACACGATATTGTTGAGCAGGAGCGTGCCGCCCGCCCGTCCGCCGCAGGCGATGCCGACACCTTTGTAACCCGCGACCGTGTTGTTTTTCACATTGAAATAGGCGAGATGATAACCGGATGAAGCCTGCAGGTTCATACCGCCACCATTCCCGTAGAACAGGTTGTTGTAGATGTCGTATGTGTCGAACCCTTCGTTTGTAGCATCGGGCAGAACGGTGACACCGTACCCGCTGTTGGCGGCGAAGGTGTTGTTCAAGAGACGTGCGTTGCGGCAGGATTTCGGGTCGATCATGATGCCGGTATCGAAGCCGCGGATCACAAATCCTTCAATGTGAGTGAAGTCCTGTTCAACATAGAGGCCGGGCCCGCTGGCTGTCCGATTGCCGATGAGGATTGTCTGTCGATTAGCTCCGATCAGTTTGAACCATTCGGATCCCGGTTCGCCGTTGGGTGGTCCGCTGTCAGGCAGCACCAGTGTGCTGGAAAGCACATAGATTCCGCTGTCGACGTAAATCGTGTCGCCGAAGGTGGGTGCGTAGCGGTTGATGACCTCTTCAATTGACGGTAGGGGAGTTGCTGGATTGAGTCCATCATTCTCGATGTTGCCGACTGCGGTGCACCAGATGTCCCCGGTAAGGTCAGAGTTATTGACATAATATGTTGTGATCGGCACAATGACGGCTTCGGTCGACAGCATCACCGTGCTTTGGATCGCATTGTCGTTTTCCCATGCCACACGGATGAGGCATCCGTTGTTGCCTGTATAGGTTTCCTCTGGACGGTCCCAACCGTATTCTCCGTCAGCAGGGGGTGATAGTTCTATCGACAGCCCGTTGGCGATGGCAGTCCACGACTCTCCGTCATTGAGTGAGTAGTCGAGACGGACGGTATTATTGGAGAGCCAGCCCGTGCCGGTGGCATTCCAGTAGATGGGCTGCGATGATGTTGACTCGGATTCGGTATCCCGGTCTGGCGACAAGACTAGCAGCATGCGCCCGGCTGCTGTCTTAGAGGCTTCGGTGGTGCCGCCGTAAATGCCCATGTTTTTGCGACCGCCGTTTGGTGCTGGTTCACTGTCTAGATCTTCTGTGTAACAATAGGGGATGGCACTGTCAATGCATGGGCTGTGGCTCTGATCAGCCACCCATACGCCACTGGTTGGCGAGAAGCGACCGACGGCAGAGGTCAGGTGGAAATCGTGCAGGGCCGGGCTGGCAAAAAGCGGGGCATGGCTGAAGCTGTGTTTGTCGGAGGTGGAGTAAAAGAAAAGCTGTGTGAAACGCTGCCAGTCGGCCAGTCGATTCAGGTCATAGGTGATGCCGTACGTAGTGACATGTGCTGCCGTGCCTGAGCCGGTTGCCCACAGGTCGTTCCAGTCGGAGGTGAAATACATGTAATCTCCTTCGGTTTCCAGACAGGTTCCTCCACCGTCTGCGACCAGGATGTTGTTATATACTTCGCAGCTGTAGAAGTATCCTTCCATATATACGGCATATCCATTAGTGACTGTCACGGTGTTGTTGCAGACCAGGAACTGATCTCCTCTGTCCATGTTGATCTGGCCTTCCAGCCGCATGCCGTTAGCCGTATCGTAAAAGAGGTTATTCAGAATTTTGAAAAAACCGTATGTTGTGTACACCCCGGGCTTTACTTCCAAGCCGACGCCGCTGATGTTGCAGAAGGTGTTTTCACTGATTCTGGCATTACCGCAGGAGGATGCGTTGATAAACAGGCCCACATCAGCACCGGTGAAGGTCAGTCCTGTGAGGTCAATGTGATTAGCATGGTTGACCATGCAGGCACTTTCCGCACCGCTGTTCTGATGCATCAGGATGGTGTGGCGGGGAACGCCCTTGATCACGACCGGATAGTCCCCGCTGCCTGCATGGCGGGCATCGATCACAATGTTGTTGGTCAGCAGGTAGGTGCCGCTATCGATATATACGGTGTTGCTCGGTCCCAGCGTATAACGCGTGAGGATCGTCTGAAGCGAGGCGACCGGCATGCCTGGGTAATGGCCGTCATTGCTGTCAGATCCGACGGCGGTGCAGAAGACGTCGTTGCTGGTGGAGCCGTCATTCACATAGTAATCCATGGCCTGTACCTGTGCGGCGGCAAACCAGAGGCAAAGCACGCTGACCGCCCACAGCAGGCGGAGGCGGTATGCGGCACCGATGCTGATGAAGGTCATGACATTCATAAGGTCTCCTCTTCCGCGGGGGTCCGGGGTGCGGCCGTTTGTTTTGCGTGGCGGGTGGCCAGTCGTTTTCGCAGTGCGGTGAGAAGCTGGGCCGAGGTCTTCTGCAGGTCGTTGTTTTTAGCTGAGCTGTATGCCTGTTCAAGTGTGGCCTCAGCAGCCTTTTCTTCGCCCTGATGCTCCTGTGCTTCAGCAAGCTGCCACTGCAACGGTACACGTTGAGCGGCAGCCGGCGTGTTGCAGATTGCCTGACGCAGCATCAGCTCGGCTTCTTTATGCTGACCCAACCGGGCGTAAACTCCCGCCAGATAAGCTTTGGGTGCCGGGTGCCTGCGGGCCACCCGCGTCGCCCAGGAGAGTGCGGGAGCCGACTGGTTCATTGAAAGGTACAAATTGACCAGACGGGGAGCCACTGTTGCTTCGAACGTTGTGTCGCGTTGTAACAGCTTTTCGTAAGCCGCCGCCGCATCGGCCGTGCGATGGCTGTTTTCAGCAGAAACCCCGCTGCGCATCAGATCCCCGACCGATTCGGTTGTGGACTGTTTTTCGGCAGAGACGCCGGCGCATGCCCACAGCACAGCCAGACAGAGGATCAGGTTTCGCTTTGTTAGCTTTATGGTGCTCAGAATCATCATATTTCTCCACAAACTGCTACTTGAAAAGTTTACCCCATTCGCCGCAGGTTGTCAACCGGCGGCAGGACCGAACCTTCAAAAATGGTAAATGGCGGACACATAGAGTTCATGCCGTTCCATGTCGGTTCCCATTTTCCCTTCCTGGCCGGGAACCAGCGTGCCCATCACGTTGTTACCCCAGGTGTAGATGTAGGCCACATCGATGATAACTTTGTTGGGCCCTTTGCCGATTGAGATGCCGGATCCCAGGCTGGCACCCCAATATTCGTCAGGGCTGCCGATCGCAGGACGCTGGTCCCACGAGAGTCCCGCACGGAACGGAATTTCGGTTTTGGACAGCACCAACAGGTATTCGGTTCCCGTGCGCAACGACCAGCAGTCGTCGACCGGATGGTCGCCGTAATCTGAACCGTCCAGCGGGTTGACGCGGTGCTCGCCGTCGGCCTTGAACGAGTAATCCGACCACCAGGTCTGACTGACATCAAAGGAGGTGGAGAGGCGGTTGTTCCAGTGCCATACCGCGCCGACCGCCCAATAAAGAGGGAAGTCGAATTCGATGTCCTTTGATTCCTGTTTGGTGCTGGAAACCGTGGTCTGGTTCGCGTCATTAACGGTGACGATGGATCTAATCGTGCGCGACTGGTGTGCTTTGGCGGTTCAGGGCAGGTCCAGACAGAAGCCGAGGGTCAGCTTTTCATTGACGGTCAGCAGGCTTCCCAAGGTGGCATTGACACCGCGGAAGTTGTTGATACGGTCGTACACCGAGTAAGACCCGGTGTAGTGCAGCTGTGACGAGGTTGAACTTTGCTCGGTTTCGGAGAAGAGGGGCAGGTCGCCTTTGCCGTCCGGCAGGGGATAATTAAGTGTCGGGCTGGTGTACCAGCCGCTATACTCATATCTGCCGTTGGTGTCGCGCGTGTCGGTAATATCCACTAGATTGTCCATGGTGCCGCTATAACGGGCCCGCGTGTTGGAGCGGATTTTGGATGAGCCCAGCAATCCATCCTGATAGATGTTGAGGGCAATGCCGAAGGAGAGTTTAGGGGTGGTCTGAAACGCGAAAGCCGGGGTGATGGCCTGAACGCTGCCCTCCTGTTCGAAATCCATTTTGCCTAGCGTTGAGGAGTTGAGGGTCTGGTCCAGCAGGGTGGTTTTGTGCGTGGTGAGATACTCGGTGACATCCACATACCCGTTGTCGAGGAGGGAACGGTTAAGCGGTCGTGTTTCCGTTGTGGTCTCGCTCAGTGTTCGCCGGTCCGTGCTGGTCGATCGGTCATTAAAACGCGCATGGAACCGTTGGGAAAAATCGTAAACCTCCTGATAGTTCAATGAAAAGACTGCGGTGTGCTCGAACAGACGTAAAGGTAACACGGCACTCATGTAATTCAGGGCGTTGTTGTTGTAGTTGTCCTCGCCCACCTGATAATCCGAATTGTTAGACCAGTGGGAGAGACGATCGTGCTTCAGACGGTAGACAAAAGAGAACTCGGGACGTTCGAGTTGTGTCAATCCGGCAGGATTCCATGAGGCCGCTGTGGCATCGTCAGCAATGGCTGTGAAGGCACCGGCAACACCGAGCGCACGTGCACCGGAACCGCTGGGCAGCGGGGCTGAAAAGATCGTGGGGGCCGAAAAGGGCGGTGCAGAGGGTGACGAGGGGCTCAGTAGCGAACCACCCGGATCGACATGCACCAGCGGAATTTCAACGTCTCCCGCGATGGTGGAGAGGGTGAAGTTTTCAGACCGCAGCGTTGCCGGAAAGGTTGCTGCGATTGCGAGCGCAATCCGCAATGAGCATACCGTCCGTCCGTCTGCAAAGACCTTCGGAGTGGACCTTCTCCTATGTGTTTTTTTAGATTTCATCTCTTAATCACTTTTTACTCATGATACCAGTTATTAACAGTTTTGTTCAATAAATGTTTCAAATTCATCTGTGTCAACATTTCGGTGCTTTTTCGGGTTCGCTCTGGTAAACAACTAGCACTTTAACTGTTTAGTCGTTTGAAAGTGCTTCCTTCTTTCCATAAAACGGCATATAATGTCAATGTTTTTCGAACTGGTGTCCCTTTGGGATGCAGAGGCTTTGGGCTTTGGGCTTTGGGCTTTGGGCTTTGGGCTGTAGGGAAAAAGACTTCTGACCGATGGTTGAAATTATCAAACGAGATTTTGAGAATACAGTACACATTTTTGTGCTTTTCCTAAAGCCTGAAATCTGGCATCCTACTTGTCAGAGCGGAGACTGATGGGATGCTTATCGTTTTTAAGATATTTTTTAGCAGGGCTGGTGACGGATTGTGGTTAAGAGTGAGGGTCGTGTTGGGAGAGTTTTTTTGTGAATAAACTGTTGGAGGCAGATCGGCCTGATTTAGAGGCTTTAAAAAATGGCGTTGAAAAGGCATGGGCACGCTTTTTCCTTCAATTTGATAGGGAAATCAGGGCGATCGCTGCTTGGCCCAAATGGCGTTTTGATGTGCATACGCGTGAGGATGTCGTTCAAATCATCAAGTTGGCGATCATTAAGTCGATCAAAAACCTTAAGTCGGAACAGGCGTTGCGAGCCTTTGTGCGAAAAATCTGCGTCCATCGGTGTATTGATATGCTGCGCAAGAGGTTGAGAGAACAAGGCCGGTTATTGCCGCTGGGGCATTATAGTGATGATGGTGTGTGGGAGGATGTCGACGTTGTGGCGGGCGATGAGTTTGACCCCGTGAGCACTCTGCTGCGGGCCGAGCGCGTGATCATCGTGCGGGCGGCATTGGCTCGTATGGATGCGCCCTGTCAGCAGATGATCAGGCAGTTTTATGTCGAAAACCGCTCCTATCGCGAAATAGCTGAAAGCGAGGGAATTTCCATCAACACGGTGGGAAGTCGGCTTTCGCGCTGCCTGAACAAAATCAGACCCCTTCTTAAAAACACGGAAATATCGTCGTAACTATCTGTGCGGCTGGTTCTTTCTCGATTTTTATGGAATGCGTCTAATTTTGGTTATTCCGATTTTTGTGTGGGGACCCCTTCCGAGGTCCAGCCTACGCCCCGCAAGGCGGGGCTACGGTTTGGCATGCAAGGACCTCAGCTACAGTAAAGGCTTTGATGTCTGTAAATCTGTAGGGCGGGGGCCTTGACCCCGCCACGCAACTTGTGAAATATTTCTTTGATCCATGAAAAAATCGCAAGAACCGTACGGCTTTAAGTTGTGTCCCTTCATGCCGACTCTTTCCAGGGTGTCTTCCCTCGCTTTTCTTTGGTCTCTGAACGTTTTCAGGGAAGAATCGTCCGTCACGTACGACATCCTGTTAGTGAACGGGAGTGCGCAGCAGAGGCAGTCGTTTAAACAAGGAGAAGACGTTAAAAAGAGAGCATCCAACCAAAGCGAAGCTGTTTGGGTCTGCCTGCATGGCGAGCTGACCGGTGATGAGCGCAGTGCTTTTGAATGGGTTTACAGCAGACTTGATGAAAGCTTCGGCTTTGAGGCTTTCGATGCAGAAAATGACTCCAAAAACGTTTTGGCAGTGCAATTCACAGCGGATTTTCAATTTGCGGCGTAATAGAATTGCAAGTGTTTGATAGATGTGGTAAAAATTAAATTATTGATTGGATTTATGTGCGCTGGAAGCTCAAAAGAGGACGATAATTTTTCTGTTTAAAAAGTTGCAGGCGCACTGATCTGGAGATGTGCGTTGATTAGTTGAAAGTGAGGAGAATTGTGATGAGAAATGTACGGTTTATGTCTGTTGTTGGATGGTTTTTGGTGTGTGATGCATCGATGGGACTGGGGGGGTACAATGCTCCGCAGCACAATTTTCGCTACGAAAACTATTGGAATGTTTCACGCCCATCACACTTGGCAGTGTATGGTGATGAAGTCTATGTTGCTAGTGAGTCTGCAAACAAAATATACGTATACACCTTCGACGGAACCCTGGTACGGGAATGGGGGGGGGCTGGAGATGCACTTGGTCAGTTGAATTCTCCACAAGGTATTGTAGCTTATAGTAACTTCTTGTATGTCGCAGATAGTGGTAACAAACGGATTCAGGTTTTCCGGTGTGACGGGTCATCAGTCATGGCATGGGGTGAAGCAGGAACAACTAATGGCCAATTCGGTGTATTGGGGGGTATCGATGTAGATTTGAACTTCATCTACGTAGCCGATTCCGGGAACAATAGGGTTCAGTTGTTCACACATGATGGCTTGTTTGTAAGGGCTTGGGGTAGACCTGGTGCGCTTGTCGGAGAATTTAATAATCCGGTAGACGTAGCTGTCGATGCACATCTTGTTTATATTGCGGATAGAAATAATTTCCGCGTACAAGTTTTTACAAAGGAAGGTGCCTTTGTCCGCATGTGGACTAGATGGACACCCTCAAACCCATACAATACTTACCATAGTGGGCCAAACGGGATTGCAGTAGATGGATCTTACGTGTATCTGATCTTTGGCCAAGCTCCAGGCAACACTGAGTGGTACGGTGGATTACAGGTGTACGATAAAGTAGGGCAGCGCCTTTTGGAAGAAAGCACGTGGCAAGATTATCGTGATACATCGCCGCCCTACAGAGAGCGTTACGGCACTCCACGTGGAATAGCGATCGCGAATCCCCATTTTTTCATAGCAGCAAATGGAAATAGTAAGGTCCATCATTATCGCAGGGTGTTCAGAACTGCGGGCACAAAGGCGGTTGAGTTCAACTGCATTCCATATGCCACAGTAATAAGGAATTGTCAAAGACTTGGATCCTCCATTCTCGATATAGATTATATTGTTGAGGATGACGATATTCCAACCGTCACTGTTTATGCCCTTGCATTTACAAACGATACGCCCTCCTTTGTCTCTTGCCTCCCGATAAACTCATTTGTTGAAGGCACGGAGGCTAACATTGGCACCAACATAACGGTCGGTGTCACCAATCGTATCAGTTGGGAGGTGGGGGCTGACTGGCACGTGAATTACGGGGATCTCCGCATCGCGATTCTGGCAAAGGATGACCGCGAACTGCTGGATATTCACTGGCTTCACCTGCCGGCAGTGGAGAGTAATCCAGCGCTGACGATTAACCGCTATCCCGTCACAGAGAATGATCTGCTCAATCTGTGGTTCTGGGTGATCGCGTCAGGGAACACGGCGGTGAATCTGGCAGGTGGTCAAGTAACGGGCGTTGGCGGTGGCGATGACGGCGAACTTCTCGCTTCCGATGCAGGAACGACGACACGGGGCCGGGAGTTTCTGTTCGATATGCTTGGATGCCACGAGGCCACTGCAGCGGAGCTCGTGCAGGCTCGCGAAGCGAGTACGCCGGGGTCGGTGACGCAATGGGCGCCTCGCTACACATTGCCGACTGGTGTTCCTAAGAAGGTCAACGAATTTGGATTTGATTCCGGTTCAACAGATACCGATGGCTGGTGGGTGGTGAAGGAGTAAAAAAAGGGAGAGAGAAGAGCCACCTTACGGTGGAACTACGAACGAAGAGGAAGGCTCGTAGTGCGCTCGTAAGGGCGTAAAAACGTTCGTAGTGCGCTCGTAAGAGCGTAACTGGGAAACAACGTTCGTAGTGCGCCCGCCCTGACTTGTACTGAGCTTGCCGAAGTAGCCTAGCCGAAGGGTAAGGGCGGTTATAAACAGCCAAGAAGACATCCTTACGGATGAACTACTAACCCACGACACATTTTAGGATTATGAACCAATAGCAACATGAAACGACACAACACAACAAAGAGAGCATTGAAGGCTGGACTATCAGCCTATTCTGTATGCTGTTTTCTTGCTGTGTCCGCGCTTGCGGATACGGTTACCGAATTTAATCAGTCCAGTTCACCTCTGGGTCTCTGCGGGCAATCGGAGGTTTTACCAACCGGTTTACCTGTATCAACCATCGCCGCACCATCGCCTTCACAGGGCTATCGCTTCATGAACTGGACCGTTAATGACATTGAACAACGGGATGTTGCCGGGCGGTCGGTCAACCCGTCGTGTTCCTTCCTTTTGCTTGAGGAGACAATTGCCGTTGCGCACTACTTGCTTGCGGGTATTGATGACGATACGAACAACGTCCCGGACTGGTGGGAGTTTGAGTTCTTCGGATCCCTTGTGAGTAACGCGTGCAGCGACGTTGATGGTGACGGCTTTGGTCTGGCGGAGGAGTATCGTCGCGATTATCATCCGTCACTCGCCAACGAAATCATCGACGGCGGGTTCTCTTTGGTGTTGAGCCCAGCCTCGCGGATGATCATGGATGCATCCCTTTCGGCGTACAGGCTTCAGAGCGACCCGCGCGGACTCATTTCAGAAACCGATCAGGTTTTAAGTAACGGCACTCTGGTCGCTGTTTCAGAGGTGTACGGGGCGAGCGGGGGTTATAGCTTTGCCTACTGGACGCTGAACGGTATAACGCAATGGGACGTAGCCGGACGTGCCCGCAGCACTTTTGACTTCACCCTTCAGAGCAACACGACAACGGTTGCCCATTATGTGCCAACGGGGCAGGATGGGGATGAGGACGGCGTGGTTGACTGGTATGAGTTGAACATGTACGGGACAACCAATCTGAATGCATCCTCTGATTCGGATGGTGACGGGTTTGATCTTGCAGAAGAGTATCGGCGAGACTACCATGCCTCGGTCACCAATGAGATCCGCGACGGCGGCTTTTCCCTCGTGTTGAGTCCTGCTTCGCGGATGATCATGGATGCATCCCTGTCGGCGTACAGGCTTCAGAGCGACCCGCGCGGACTCATTGCAGAAACCGACCAAGTGCTGAGCAACGGAACGCAAGTCAGTGTGTCGGATGTCTACGGTGCGGGCGGGGGTTACAGCTTTGCGTACTGGACCTTGAACGGCGTGCGGCTGAGTGATGTGGCTGGACGCGCGATCAGTGCGCTTGACTTTGTTCTGCAAAGCAACACGACAGCGGTTGCGCATTATGTGCCGATTTCGCAGGATGCTGATGGCGACGGCATCTTGGATTGGTACGAGCTGAACCTGTATGGGACTACGAATCTGAATGCTGAGGCCGATTCGGACGGTGACGGGTTCGATCTGGCGGAGGAGTATCGTCGCGATTACCATCCTTCAGTCACAAACGAAATCCGCGACGGTGGCTTTTCTCTGGTGTTGAGTCCCTCGGCGCGTGTGATTGCCAACACCAATTTTGTCACCTATCTGCAATGGAGCGAACCTGAGGGGGTGATTACGACGTCAGACAGCGTTGTCGAGAAGGGGACGCAGATTGATGTGCCCGCGCAATACGGTGCATCGGGCGGCTACAGTTTCACCCACTGGGAGCTGAACGGTATCAGGCAGGAAGATGGTACGGGGCGCGCGGTCAGTTTCTTCAGTTTCATTGTGCAGAGCAACTCGGTTTCCACGGCACACTACATGTTGACGGGTTTGGATGCAGACAGCGACGGTCTTAACGACTGGTTGGAGATCAACTATTTCGGAACAACAAATGCGAGTTCGGTCAGTGACGCGGATGGCGACGGTTTTAATTTGGTTGAGGAGCTGCGGCGTGATTATCATCCTGCAATAAGCAATGAGATCATCGATGGCGGTTTTTCACTGGTGTTGTCGCCGCCTGTTACCGTGAACCTGCAGTTGTTTCGTCGTATTCCTAACACATTAGTCAGCGGACGCTTCGAGCTCTTCTTCAGTGCCGACACCTCTGTCACCGGCACGTTTTCCATTGCCGCCAACTCGCACCCGGCGCTGGGCGACTGGGATGGGGACGGCGATCTGGATCTGTTTGTGGGCGGGAGTAACCCTTCGACAGGTTCAGGGCAGGTGCGGGTGTTTGAAAATGCCGGGTCGCCTGTCATCATGAACTGGGTGGAACGGACGAGCAACTTTGTCGGCATGGCGGGTTGCTGGACGAATGTTGTGAATCCGGCGCCATCGCTGGGTGACTGGAACGGGGACGGGCTGGCGGATCTGGCTGTTGGCGGTGGAACTGGAATGGTGTGGCTGGCGGCTTCGCCGGGGAGTTGGGAAGGGGACGCTCTTACGAGCGCACTACGAACTAATTTCACTACAGGCGCGGAGACGGCTGTTCCGGCATTTACGGATGTCAATGCGGATGGCTGGGCCGATCTTCTGGTGCTGACAGAAGCTGGGGTGGTCTGGTGTTATATTCACACACAATCGGCTTCTGTTCCGTATGCAAACCCGCCGTATACGGTGGATCTGCTGGGAACGCCTGTGCCCAACGCCCGCGGAATAGCCGCAGCGGATATCAATGGTGATGGCGTAATGGATATCCTGATTTCGGATGAGAACGGGAATGTATGGGAGTTTCATGGAGGATCTGGACAATGAACGCCGTATATGAGAATGCAATTAGAACGATTTGTTACGGTGTTTCTGCAAAGAATGGCTCAGAATGTCGGAATAAATGTCGTTTTTCAACGACAATATTTATAGTAGGGTTTTATGAGGAAGGGAATGTCCGGGTGTTTCATGGAAATGGTTTGTAGTGCGCTCGTAAGAGCGTCTTGAGTCTAACCGAAGGGTAAGAGCGGAAGTCTAACCGAAGGGTAAGTTTGGAAGTTCGGAAGTTTGAAAGTTTTGGAAGTGATGTTAATGGAAAAACGAGGAGATGTTTACATGTTAAATAAAACGATTGTATGGGTGGTTGCTGCCATATTAATGGTCTCTCTTTCTAAAGGGGGAGAACCGGGTATTACGTATAACTGGTCGTTGGATAATGACATACCTAATTATCCATATGGTGGATCTCGCGGGTTTGCCGCTGATGAAAATATGTTAATTTTTGGATATGATCAGGCGTTTTACATTTATGAGCGCGACAGTTTAACTTTCGTTAGACAATATTTTTATGATAATCATATTACATATCCCGCAGAGATTCTTATTGATTCCAGCTCGGTATATGTTGCCTATAAAGGGAATGGAGAGATACAAGAGAGAGGGCTAAAAGCCTTTGATAAGGACGGCTGCTCATTAAGTGAGAGGTGGAGCAAATGGCAAACAGCAGTTTGTGCACCAATTGCCATGAGTATGGATGCAGAAAACTTGTATATTGCCGACAATTATGCGTGTGCCATATTTGTGTATGATAAAGCCGATGGTTCATTCGTGGTCTCCTGGCGCGCAATAGGGCCTTCTATTGATGAAACGCCTCAGTTAACAGGGGTGGCAGTTGTTGGTGAAAGTATTTATGTCAGTGATCTCAGACAGGATCAGGTTAAGGTTTTCACAAAAGATGGAGTATATTTACGTTCGTTTGATGTAGAGAATCCCTCATCTGTAAAAGCACATGGGGCATTTGTGTATGTTGGGACGTCATCAGGGCTAAGGGTATATGATCAGAATGATAATCTGATGTGGCGCTCGTCGACTCAGGATGACCTGGCGGATGACAAGGTCTATGATGACAATGGCCGTTTACTGGTTATGCCTTGTCGGCATCATTTGACAGGACCGATATATAGGACTTTGGGAATAAAAAATCAAAATGCTTTACCCCTTCCTGAAGTGCTGTCAGTGGCGCATCGCAGGGGGACTCATGTTCTGGATATAGATTACAGGGTTGTTGATAGTGATGACACGAATGTGACAGCGCATGCTGTTGCCTTTGTCGTGGGACTGCAGGAACCCTTTCAGCCTTCGTTGTCAAACCTTCTGGTTATGAGCTCATTTGTTGATGGAACGCAGACGAATATTGGTGCTGAGGTGTCCGCTAACATGATTAAACGCTTTAGCTGGAATATGGAAACAGACGGAGTAGTCAGTTTTATTCCGAGTTATGGAAATATTAAGGTGTCTATCATGGCTAAAGACCGGCGGCAGAGTCTGATTGATTTCTGCTGGCTGCATATTCCTGCACTGAATAGCAATCCTGCTCTTACGATAAACCGGGTTCCATTACTTCAACCAGAATTTCTGTCTCTCTGGTTTTGGCTGCTGGCTTCTGATATCTCAGGAATTGAATTACGGGATGGGTGTGTTTACGGTACCGAAGGTGAATATAATGGATTGATGCTGGCTTCCGGTACTGTTACGACTGAGGAAGGAATTAGCTTTCTGCTGGAGCAGATGAATGTTCGCAAAGCGACAGTTTTGGAGATCCAAATTGCTGAAGAAGGGGCAACTCCCGGGGTGGTGCAGTTGTGGGATCCTTTGCGCACGCCACCTCCGTCAGGCAGCAAGGTTAACTCAATCGGGTTTGTTACTGATCCGGTTACGGATGGCGTCTGGGTCGTTCCTCTAGCTCTATAAAATGTGATTATTATTGTGAAAAAATTCATGAATAGTTACCGGAAGTTACACTTTCGCTTGAAGATTCTGCAATGCGCATGCATTGTTGTCTCAGTGTGTTTTCTTTCCCGGGCTGATCCGTATCAGTTTGCGCAAACCAGTGAACCATTGGGTATTATTAATACCAACAGTATTCATGAAGGCGGTTCACTTGTTGTGGGCATTCCAGCCCCATCAATATATCAGGATTATCATTTTGCATTCTGGAAAGTTGATGGCTCCTGCCAGGATGACCCTTTCGGTCGAGCTTCAAACCCTCTTTCATTTATTATCCTGTCTCCGATAGATGCAACGGCTGTTTATTTTGCTGAATGGGAAGACGTAAATACAAACAGCATACCAGACTGGTGGGAGTGGAACGCAGCTGGTGGTTTGATAACAAATATCAGCGTGGATGTGGATGGTGATGGATTTAATTATGTCGAAGAATACCATATGGATGCCAATCCCGGCTTCATCGAGGAAGTTGAAGAAGGGGGGTTTTCCTGCGGATTTTCCTCAGCTGCATTGATATTAATGGATACGAACTATGTGCCTTACTCAGTTTCAAGCCTGCCGGTTGGATATTTCCCGGTTGAAACAGGAGTGACGAATGTTGGATCAACCCTGACTTATGAGGCTGATTATGGAATATTTAAGGGATATCGATTTGCCTGCTGGGAGCAGAATGGAGCCGTTCTGGTCGATGAATCAGGACGTTCTGTGAACAGTACGGCTGTTTATGTCAGTAATGATGTTGACTTGGTTGCCAGATATGTTGCTGAATGGGAAGACGTAAATACAAACAGCATACCAGACTGGTGGGAGTGGAATATATCCGGTGGTTTGATAGGTGATGCCGGGGCTGACGCGGAAGGAGATGGCTTGAATTATATGGAAGAGTATAGCCGTGATTCTAATCCTGCTTTTGTTGAAACCATTGAGAATGGAGGGCATAGCATGGCTTATTCAACACAATGCCTGATTGATTTCAGGACATTCTTTTATGTGGAAAACTGTATTGTCAACGGCATGCTTCAGCCATTCTTCAGTGCTGATACCTCTGTTACCGGCACATTTTCAATTGCCGCGAACTCGCATCCGGCACTGGGCGACTGGGATGGGGATGGGGACCTGGACCTGTTCGTGGGCGGGAGCAACCCTTCGACAGGCTCAGGGCAGGTGCGGGTATTTGAGAATGCCGGTTCACCCGTCATCATCAACTGGGTGGATAGGACGACCAATTTTGTCGGCATGGCGCAGTGCTGGACGAACATTCTGAATCCGGCACCGTCACTGGGCGACTGGAATGGGGATGGGCTGGCGGACCTGGCCGTGGGTGGCGGAACTGGAATGGTGTGGCTGGCGGCTTCGCCGGGGAGTTGGGATGGGGACGCCCTCACGGGCGCACTACGAACAAATTTCAACACAGGCGCGGTGTCGGCCGTTCCGGCATTTACGGATGTCAATGATGATG
>Ga0307990_1001047_pt1 | contig 23649 bp, 22 predicted proteins | sample EllFjometagen129_FD_203168 | JGI IMG/M metagenome (GOLD analysis project Ga0307990, IMG submission 203168) | Marine microbial communities from Ellis Fjord, Antarctic Ocean - #129 | ecosystem: Environmental > Aquatic > Marine > Unclassified | place: Southern Ocean | collected 2014-10-08
ATCTAGAAAAATTAGCTGAAGAAAAGGGAACTGATAAAGCGAATTTGGATTATTTAAAAGGTGATATAAAAGATTTTGAAAAAATTTTAAAAGCTTGGAAAAAAACTAAAGGCGATAAATTAACACCTGTTAAAAAACTTTTAGGTAATAAATATTCGTTTGAAGATATTAGAGTAGTGAAATTATTTTTATAATTTATAAAAATTTTAATTTTCCTGTGACTTCTTGAACATTTTTATATTCTCTTTTTTTTAAAGTTTCTTTTAATTCTTTTTCTATTCTTTGAAAACAACGAGAATCTTCTTTTTCAAAGGTTGTTCCAATTTGAATAGCATTTGCTCCAGCTAACAGAAACTCAAAGACATCTTCTCCTGTTTTTATTCCACCTACTCCGAAGATAAAAACTTTATTTTTTAAAGATTATAAAAGCCACGAACGTTACCTAATGCTATTGGTTTTATATAATCTCCCGATAATCCTCCATTTCCATTTCTTGGTTTAATTAATGGTTTTTCTGATTGAGTGTCAATCACAAGACTGTTTCCTAAAGAATTAATGCAAGTGATGAAAGAAATATTATATTTTAGGATTATTTTTGCCATTTTTTCTTGCAATACCGAATCAAGATAAGCTGGTAATTTAAGACCTATTGGTTTTTCTCCCAAATTTACTAATTGTGACAATAATTTCTCTGTTTCATTAAAGTCATATCCAATTTGGGGATGACCTTCTAAATTAGGACAAGATAGACTAATTTCAATCAAATCAACCTCACTTTTTTGAAAAGCTGTTGTTATTTTTTTGTATTCTTCTATAGAAAATCCACCAACACTAGCAATTATTGGTTTGTTATAATTTTCTTTTAACTTTTTTGCAAACTCAATATATTTTTTATATCCTAAGTTAGGCCAGCCCATACTTTGAATTAAACCAAAAGGGGTAGAAGTACAACGTGTTTCTGGATTTCCTTCTCTTGCATTGATAGTGCAAGTTTTCATAACAATAGCTCCAGAGCTACTTTTAGCTAACGTTTCTAATTCTTTGAAAGTAGTGTCTTTTACTCCCGAAGCATTAACTATACAAGAACTAAAATTAATATTTAATAATTTTGTTTTAGTATTCATTTGCGGGTCTAGCAGGACTCGAACCTGCAGTCCTGGTTTTGGAGACCAGTGGTTTACCAGTTAACCGATAGACCCATAGACTTATTATAAGGTAAATAGATAAAAATCGAAAGTATTAAAAAAAGTCGCTGAGCGACTTTTTATTTTTTGACTTCTTTGTGAGAAACGTGTTTTTGACACCACTTACAAAATTTCTTGAATTCCAATTTTCTTTCAACTAGTTTCTTGTTTTTGCTTGTCCAGTAATTGATTCTTTTGCAATCCTGACAAGCCATTTTTACTAATCTATCTTGTGACATGGTGTTATTATATATGACTTTGTTATCTAAATCAAGTTAACTTTAGTTTTTAATTTAATTTTAGTTTTCTTGCAATTTGTCCGCCCAGTAGGATTAGGTCACAAATATTTTGATTCGCAAAATTTCGCGATCCCGTCTCATTGTCGCTTCTTTTAGTCGCGATATATTCCGACTTTCAAATCCTAACGCAAATGAAGCAGTTCATTTGCTCTGGGCGAGCAAATTATCGCTTTACTCTAATTTGTCCGCCCAGTAGGATTCGAACCTACGGTCTTTCGGTTAAGAGCCGACTGCTTTACCAGCTAAGCTATGGGCGGATATTTTTATTTTAAAATAAACTTATTTTAAAATTACACAATCTATATATTATATTTATTTGCTGTTGATTTCAAGTTATTTTAATGATATTTTTTTTGCTATTATTTTTTTTCCAAAGAATTTACTTCCAAGCAATATAAATTTGTCAGTTAAATCAGTTGTGTAAAAGATTATTTTTCTTTTTTTACTGAGAATCTTTTTTATTTCAGGGTGGTTTTTTAGATAAATTTCTAATTTTTTAGGTATTATTTTTGCTTCAGATAAAACTAAAATTTTATTACCAACTACTTTTTTTATTTTTCTTTCTAAAATTCCATAATGGGTACATCCTAGGATTAGTGTATCAATATCCTTTTTTATTAATGGTTTCAGATATTTATCTATAATTACTTCAGTAAAATTAGAGTTTTGTTCTCCAGTTTCTACTATCGGAACGAGTAAAGGGCAGGCATTTTGGTAAACTTTAACTTTAGGGTTTAGTTTTAATAATTCTTTTTTGAAAGAATTTGAATTAACTGTCCTTTCTGTTGCAATTACTCCAATTTTTTTGTTCAAGGTTTTCTTAATGGCTTCTTCTGCGGTTGGAATTAATACACCCAATACTTTTTTACCGGGGTAGTGTTTGGGTAAATATTCTTGTTGAATTTTTTTAAGTGCATCACTGGAAGCTGTATTACATGCTAAAATAATAATTTCACAATTATTTTTGAAAAGAAAATCTACTGCTTGTGTAGTAAATTCGTAAATAACTTCTTTTGACCTTGTCCCATAAGGTGTACGGGCCGTGTCTCCTAGATAAATATAATTATACTCAGAAAGTTTTTTTGTTATGGCTTTTAATATGTCTAATCCTCCAAAACCTGAGTCAAAAACTCCGATATATTTATCCACTTTGATTTTGTTCATAGGTAAAAAATATTTTTGTTTAATCTAATGTGCCTGGGGCGGGAGTCGAACCCGCATCCGCATAGCGGACAACATTTTAAGTGTTGCGTGTATACCAATTCCACCACCCAGGCATTCTTTATTTTCTTCGTTTTTGGTTTAAACCTCTATGTGTTGATTGTAAACTATGACAATTTGGGCAAAGAATTCTTAAATTTTTTAATCTATTGTCTTTACCATCACCATTGATATGATCTAATTCTACAGGTATTCTACCATCTATTGATTTTTCAGCCCAACCACATTTTTCACATTTTTGGTTTTTAACTCCGATTTTGAATAGGCGTTTTTTTAATTTATAACTTTGGTAAGTGCTATTTTTTATGAGAATTTTTTCTATAGGAATTAAAGGGGTCCCAATTCCTCTCATTCCTTTATTCCAGCCTTTCCCTTTAAAGTGTTTAATATCAATCTTATAAAAAGATAAGTATTTTTTAACTTGGGTGTAGTTTCCACCAGCTTCAATTAGCCCTATTTTTTTCAGAACTTGGCGGATGCTAGTTGAATTTTTTGCTGCCACACGAAGATCTTCTTCAGTCCATTTTTTCTTTTTTGTTATCATTATTACAATAATACATTCTTTGGTGTACGATACAAATAGATATGTGTATATGTATACCATTATTGTCAAAAAACAAAATTCCTGAGGCCTAGGTCGGAATCGAACCGACTCATGGAGGTTTTGCAGACCCCAGCGTTCCCACTTCGCCACTAGACCTTATTTGATCCCTTATAGTTTACAAATCTAAAGACAATTCGTCAATTCTTTGACGATTTTTTTCGCCTTTATCTATTTCAAAATCTAAGAACGGCAAAATTCTCATTTGTAAGTTTTTCCTAATGAATCCTCGAATATCACTTCTTTTACGTTTTGTAAAATTAAGAGCTGAATCTTCACTTGAATCCGGAAGAACTGTTATAAAAATTGTAGCTTTTTTAAGATCTTTCGAAACGTTAGCATCAGTAACTGTTATTAAAGATGTTCCGTTTGATTCTTTCTCTAGAAATTGGGCAACCAAATGCTTAATATTCTCTTTTACTTTTTCTTGTCTTAATGTCATGTCTTTTAAAAGATAGGTTTTTTATTTTTCAACTATCTTAAACGCTTCAAGAACATCACCTGGAACGATTTCAATTTTAGATTTTATGTCCATACCGAATTCATCACCCTCATTAACTTCTTTAGTTTGGATTTTCTGACTTTGTACATTCATAATAACACCCTTTCCAATTTCATTATCTCTTCTTAGTATTTTAACCTCAGAAGATAAAGTTAATTTGCCTTCTTTTACTTTTCCACCAATAATGTGATTACTTTTTGTCTCGCTAAAAACACGGATGACTTTAGCTAAACCAGTTGTTTCTTCAATTTTTATTTTTGGAACTAGATCTTTTATATTTTTTTCTAACCACTCTGTTAATTTATAGATAACATCAACTATAACAATTTTAACTTCTTGTCTTTCTGCTAAATCTTTAACATGTTGACTAGCTTTAACATTAAAACCAACAATCAAAGTATCACCTTTGGTACCAGCCATTTTTATATCGTTTTCATTTATATCTCCAACTTCAGCTACCACTACTCTAATATTTGCTCTTTCTTGTTCTATTTTATTGATTTCTTGTTTAATAGCATCAATTGTTCCAAAAACATCAGTTTTTATCATTATAAGAATATCAGTATCTTTTTTGTTGTTTGAAGGAATTCTTCTAGTATTTATTTCTTCGGTTTTTACTTCAACAATATTTTCCTCAGCTTCTTTTTTTGTAAGATAAGTTTTAAATTCTGCTCCAGCTTCTGGTATTCCTCTTAAACCAGTTAATCTTACTGGGCTGGAGAAAGTAGCTTCTTCGATAAGATCACCTAAAAAGTTTTCCAATCTTCTAACAGGACTAACTTTATTATTAATTAATACAAAATTTCCTTTTTTAATAGTTCCATCTTTAATGACAACTATAACTTCTGTTCCTTTTTGGGTATCAACTTTTGATTCTAAAACAAAACCACTTGCCAGTTTATTTTTATCAGCTTTCAATTCTTCCATTTCTGCCATTAAAAGAAGTGTGTCTATAAGTTCAGGAACACCAGCACCTGTTTTAGCTGAAATTTCTGCGTAAGAAATATTACCTCCTGAACCCTCAAGGAAAATTTCTTTTTCCATAAGTTCTTGTTTGACTTTTTCTACGTTAGCATTGGGTTTGTCAATTTTATTGATGGCAATAACAAAAGGAAGTTTTGCCTCTTGGATACTTTTGTAAGCTTCTACAGTTTGGGGTTTAACTCCATCTTCAGCTGAAATTATTAAGACAGCTATGTCAGCGATACAGGCTCCAGTTGAACGGACATTACAAAAAGCTGCATGTCCTGGTGTATCAATAAAAGTAATTTTCTTTTTTTCGTGGATAACTTCATAGGCTGAAATATGTTGGGTAATACTACCAGCTTCTCCCTCTACAATGTTTGTTTTACGAATGAAATCTAATAACGTTGATTTACCATGATCAATATGACCCATGATAACAATTACAGGAGGTCTTTCTATTAAGTTGTTATTTTTCTTATCCATAAATTAAATTTGTGCTCTTGTTTTATTCAAAACAGTTTTTTCTTCTTCTGATAACTCATATTTTGATTCCCAGTTTTCGATTGGTTTAGCAAAAACTCTGACATTCTCTCTTGCATAGAGACTTGATATTATTACACCATTACCTTTTTTATTTAATAGAGTTGTGGCAAAACTTTGATCACCACCTACACCATCATTTTTAAAAGGGTTAAATCTGATAACTTCAACATTTTGTAGATTGTTTCCTAGCTTACTTTCTAGATTTTGCATTTTTCCAACAGTTTTGTCACCAAATTTATGTAAATCTTCTAATTTATTCTCGATAGAGTTCAGCTTATTTCTAAGACTTTCCTTATCTTTCATAATAGCAATGTCTTTACTTTTGACTTCCAATCTAACTAACCAAGCTAAAATTAGAGCGCTGAAACTGATGAGAGCATAAAAAACAATTTCTTCTGTAGTGAAAATCATATGCTTGAAATTATACACTACAAGAGCTTTTTTGCAATTTAGCAACAAATAGGGTGAAGTTTTGTCTTACTCTAATAATTCTATTTAAATCAACCTAAAAAAGTGCTAATATATAAAAATGTCAAAAAGAATTTACTTAGATCATGCAACTTCTACACCTGTTAGAAAAGAGGTTATAAAAGCCATGGATAGTTTTTGGGATGTTAATTTTGGAAATCCAGGAGCAATTCATCAAGAGGGTATTCTTGCTAAAAAAACTGTTGATCAATCTCGAAATAAAATAGCTAATTATCTAGGAGCTTACTCTAATGAGATAATTTTTAATTCAGGAGGTACAGAAGCTAACAATTTAGCTATTTTTGGCGTGGTTAATAGATTAAATGAAGAGGGTAGAAAGTTTGAAGATATGCATTTAATTACAACTATTTTTGAACATTCTTCAATTTTAAAATGTTTTAAGTACTTTGAGAAAAAAGGAGTTAAAGTTGATTATCTAGAAATTAATTCAGATGGTATTGTTGATTTAAGACAATTAGAAAAAATTTTAACATCTCAGACTGTTCTTATTTCGATAATGCTTGTTAATAATGAAATTGGAACTATTCAGCCTTTAAATGAAGTAACAAAGATAATTAGAAATTTTAAAAAAGAACAAGGAAAATCAAAGTTTTTTCCTATTTTTCATAGTGATGCTTCTCAAGCTTTGCTATTTTTACCAATCAATTTAGAAAAATTAAAAGTTGATCTAATGAGTTTTGATGCTCAAAAAATTTATGGTCCAAAGGGAATGGGGGCTTTATATGTAAGAAAAGGGATTGAAATTAGTCCTTTGATTATTGGTGGTAGTCAGGAAGGTGGTTTGCGACTAGGGACCGAGAATGTTCCACTTATTGTTGGTTTTGCCAAAGCTCTTGAAATGGTTGAACAAGAAAAAGTTAGTGAGAGTCAACGTCTAACAAAATTAAGAGATTATTTTATTAAGAAAGTTTTAGAAAAAATACCTGGGACCAGATTAAATGGTAGTCCAGAAAGACGTTTGCCCAATAACGTTAATATTTCTTTTCCAGAAAGGGGTAATGAATTTCTTGTTATTCAATTAGACCAAAAGGGGATTGCTTGTTCAACCAAGTCGGCTTGTTTGAAAGAAAAATCTTCCTACGTTATTGATTCACTTGGCCATGATGAAGGTCTTTCTAAAAGTTCGATTCGTTTTACTTTTGGTAGATCAACTAACAAGAAAGCTATTGATTATGTTATTAAATCTCTTGTTGAAATTTGTAATCCAATTATTGAAATTTAAACTAAATTAAGTAATTAAGTTACTCAATTAAGAAGGTAAGGCCTGTTTGTTGGTAGTCAGACTTTATTTTGTTTCCTTTCTTAACCCTTGACAAATAAAATACCAGATGTTACAGTTTGAACAGAGTTAACGATAGAACCCTGTCAAAATGCTCTAATAGAGTAAATAAATTCTTTGAGGAAGGAGTTTGTATAAATAAGCAAAATAAGGCTTATTTACACAAACCAGTCGCAAAATGACTTCTTTCTTTGAAGAAACTTGTTTTGCGACTATTTTATTTTCAGAGTGTTGGAAACAAAGAAAACCCTTTGTTTCCAACACTCTCTCAGTAAAATGAGAATGTTCTTTAAAATTGAATCAGAATATAGATTTTTCTTATTTAAGTTAATTTATTACTACCTTTTAGGTAATTATTTATTGGTTATTTAAAAGGTGGTAATAAAAAGTCTAAAATATTTAACTAAAACTTTAGAGTTCTTCTATGCTAAAGCTAGGGAGGACAGGGAGAAAAAAATGAAAAAAATTGATCAGTATCTTAGGGAAATCGGTATTATCATAATCATCCTTGGACTTTTTGTCCTTGTAATAAGTTTTGAAGTCAATTTGTTTATTTTCGCCGGAATTCTTATTATGTTTGGACTGATAATCTTGGTTATAGCTTTTGCTATAACGAAGACAAGAAAAGTTAGTTTCAAAAAATTTACTAAACATCATAAGGGTTAAGGGGGAAAAATGGAAAAAATTAATAAATTTTTTAAGAAATTTAATATTGTTACTTTTATCCTCGGGTTTTTCGTTTTTGGATGCATATGTGTCCTCGTAGTAGAAGTTAATGAGCCAGGATTCTTATCCTGGTGGGGATAGTAAACTCAATTTAAATCTTCCTGATTCAAAGTTCAAAAGGAGGAGCTCAACTCAACGAGTTCCTCCCTATTATTAAGATTTTAAGTTTTTATTATTTAAAATCTTATAGTAGCTTAGTTCTTTTAAAAAATTCTTTATCAGATAAGCTGATAAAGTAAATAATACAGATTTTAAATTTTTTCTAAGAGGAGGAAATAATGGAAAAGAAAAAGAGTAAAAAGTTTTTAGTTAGTTCAAAGAGTGAGATGGCTGGCAAAGTTAAAGTATCAGAACTCAAAAGATTATTAAAAGCTAAGAAAGAGAAAGAAATTTCTTCCCAGATATTTAATTTGGAAGAGAAGAATTTTCATGTTAATCATTCCGGTTGGAAAAAAAAGACTGACAAGCGAGAGATTACATATCTGGAAAATCCTGGAGAGGACATATGGGAGTATGTCAGCGGAGTAAGTGAAGATTTGATTGGCCAGCAACTGTTTACATGGTCAGCCGCTATGCGGGAGACCGAGAAAGCTGGCAAGCGGATGCCAACTGATGAAGAGTGGAATGTCTTAAAGGATAAAAAGAATTTCAGTTTCAGTTTGAAAAAAGTTTTTCCTGGTATTCGCGACCTTAATTCTATTTTCTACAGTTTGGGCACAGAGACGTACTTCTGGTCTTCTTCTGTGTCTTGCTCCTATGGCTGGGCGCGCAATCTATTTTCCAGTTATTCTATTGTCTATCGTTGTTTGCGCATTCAAGGGCTTGGTTTCTCTGTTCGCTGTCTCAAGGATTAACAATTCCCAAGGAGATATGACAACTCCTTAACACTTTGTCTAAAATTTGTATTATTTTATCCAAAAGGAGGAACTCGTTGAGTTCCTCCCTATTATTAAGATTTTAAGTTTTTATTATTTGAAATCTTATAGTAGTCTAGTTCTTTTAAAAATTCTTTACTGAATATTTCAGTAGAGTAAATAATACAAATTTTAAATTTTTTCTAAAAGGAGAAAGTAATGGAAAAGAAAAAAATTAAGATGATCCAATTAGAAGAAGAGAACTTTAAAGTTGATTCTTCTGGTTGGAAGCAGATTGATACCAAACGAAAAATTCATTTTCTCGAAAGTCCTGCAAGGGACATTTGGGAGTATGTTGACGGAGTGCCTGATGAACTGGTTAACCAACAACTGTTTACTTGGTCAGCTGCCATGCGGGAAACTGAAAAAGCTGGTAAAAAGATGCCAACTGATGAGGAATGGGATATATTAACAGCTGGTGGAAAAAATCTTAATTTAAAAAAAGTTTTTTCTGGTACTCGTGGTATTGATACTAATTTTTACGATTTAGGTACGAGTTTAAGTTGTTGGTCGTCTTCTGTTTCAGGCGGTAATGCTTGGAGTCGTTATTTAGGTTCTGGTCGTGCGATTGTTCGCCGTTATATGGATAACCAAGCTTACGGCTTTTCCGTTCGTTGTATTAAAGACTAGCAACCCAAGGAGATACGACAACTCCTTAAAACATTTTGTCTAAAATCTGTATTATTCCAAAAGGAGGAACTCAACAAGTTCCTCCCTATTATTAAGATTTTAAGTTTTTGTTATTTAAAATCTTAATAGTAGTCTAGTTCTTTTAAAAATTCTCTGCTGAATAGTTCAGTAGAGTAAATCCTGTCAGAGTGTCCTGATAGGATAAATAATACAGATTTTAAACTTTTTTAAACTCACCTTGAAGTTAAGGTCGAGGGGGGAGGAAATAATGAACAAAGAAAACAAAATTTTTCAGTTGGAAAAGGAAAACTTTCGAGTTAATTCCACAGGCTGGGATAAATTCATCAACAATCAAGGAATTACATATCTTCAAAACTTTGAAAAGGATATCTGGGAATATGTTGGTGGGGTTGATGAGAGATTAATCGGTCAACAGTTACTCAGCTGGTCTTCAGTGATGAGAGAGACAGGAAAAGTCGGTAAGAGAATACCGACTGACAAGGAATTTAACCAATTTAGAAAAGAAGATTTTGGAAAAATTATTTACGCTGGTACCCGCTATACTGATACTAGTTTCTATAATTTGGACATAAACACGAATTTTTGGTCCTCTTCTGTGTCTGGGCCTGGTTCTAATGCTTGTATACTTACTTTGTACTATGACTCTTTGACTGTCTACCGCAGTGCAAGTAACCAAACCCATGGATTTTCAGTGCGTTGTTTAAAGAATTGACGATTCGATTCAAAAAAGTAGGGAAGACCTTTTAAAAAACTTCCACCACTAAATTTATTCAGTTTAGTGGTTTTTTAATTCCAATACCTACTTGCTGGAAAGTAGGCTTTAAACACTGAGATTTAATAAAAAACCTTTAAAAGTTATAACCACCACAAAACTCCCAGCATTCTGTGGCGATTAATTAAATATCAGGAGTTATATCGAGAGATTACCTGTGGAGGTTGGACCTCCACAGATTATCTGAAGAGGTTCAATCCCTCCAAATTATTCAACTTTCACATATTTTTTATTTAATTAATTCACAAATTTGATAAATAAAAATTTTCGTTTATAATATAGTTTATGGATATAGAAAGTTTAAACAAAACCCAAATAGTTCTACTAACTCTCTTGGTAAGTTTTGTTACTTCTATTGCTACTGGTATTGTGACAGTTTCTTTGGTCAATCAAGCACCTCAGGTAATTACTGATACGGTTCATCGAGTGATAGAAAAAACAGTTGAGCGTGTTGTTCCTGGAGAACAAAAAGCTACTATTATAGAAAATACTAAAACCATTGTTATCAGTGATCAAGATTTTATTATCAAAGCCATTGAAAGGAATTCAGAATCTCTAGTAAGAGTTTTTAAGTCAATTGAAACAGAAAACGAGTTAGGTGAAATTATTCAGACAGATAAATTTGTTAGTTTAGGTATAGTAATTTCAAATGAAGGTAAAATAATGATGGATAGTAATGAACTATCAATCACACCAGATGCAGATGAGTATTTTATTTTGTTCAACGATACTAAACTAAAATTGAAAGTTAGCGAAGTATTGCCTAACAATGAAATTGCTTTATTGGATATGAAGTTTCTTGAAAGCGATGATAAACAACCAGTTTTCACACCAATAGATTTAGGTAATTCAGATTCACTTAAACTAGGTCAATCAGTTATTTCTTTGGGTGGGGAAGAGTCCAATATAGTTTTGACTGGAATTGTTTCTAACTTAAAAATAGGTCAGTTACCAGTTGCTACTTCAACTCCTGCTATTACTGAAGAAAAAGCAAAAACTACAATTCTAGAAATAGAAACCAATCTTAACTCTCAATTATCCATGGGACTCCTTATTGATTTAGAGGGTGACATTATTGGAGTTAAATCCATGAATGATTTTTATATACCTATTAATTTGATTAAATCAGATCTAGATAAACTTAATAAAACAGCTACGGAAGCTTCTATTTCTACTACTACAATTTAATTGACTTAACCTTAGAAAACTTGTATATTTCAGTATATACTTAATACTTAATTTATGCCTCCATTTCAAAATTTTACAACTAAAGCTAAAGAAGTCATTCGTCGCTCTCATGAGTTGGCTATTGAACGTGGGCAGAATCATGTTAGTCATCTCCATCTTTTTACAGCTATTATGCTTCAAGAAGAAAACGTGGTTATCTCGATTTTAGAAAAATTAAATGTTGACATAATTCTTTTAGCTGATTCTTTATTAGAATTAATTGAAACTCCAGAACGTTCGACTACTCTTTCACCTTCCTATCAAATATTTCTTACCCCAGAACTAGCTGAGATTTTACAAAAGACTCCCGAACTTGCTCAAGGTATGGGAGATGATTTTGTCTCAGTTGAACATTTGTTCCTCGGTTTGTTTGATGTTCCTGGAGATACACATGAATTAATGAGTCGCTTCGGAATAATGAAGGAAGATGTTTTAAGAATTTTGGGTGAAATTAAAGAAGGTAAAATTACTAATATTAAAAAACCAAAAAAGTATAAGACTTTAACTAAATTTACAAGAAATTTAACTAAACTTGCTAACGAGAATAAACTTGATCCAGTTATTGGACGGGATAATGAAATTCGTCGTATTGTTCAGATTTTATCTAGACGAACTAAAAACAATCCAATTCTTATTGGAGATGCAGGAGTAGGGAAGACTGCTATTGCAGAAGGTTTAGCTTTGCGAATTGCTCAGGGAGATATTCCAGGTTCTTTAAAGGATAAGGAGTTGGTTTCTTTAGATTTAGGTTTGTTAGTGGCAGGTACAAAATATCGTGGTGAGTTTGAAGATCGTCTTAAATCTATTATCAAAGAAATTCAACAGTCCAATGGTAAGATAATTTTGTTTATTGATGAGATACATACTATCGTGGGAGCAGGGGCAGCTGAAGGTTCCATGGACGCTTCTAATATGTTAAAACCAGCTTTAGCTCGAGGAGAACTTCAGGCTATTGGTGCAACCACTTTGCAAGAATATCAAAAATATATTGAAAAGGATCCAGCTTTGACTAGACGTTTTCAACCAGTTAATGTTAGTGAGCCATCCATTGATGATGCTGTAGCTATTTTAAGAGGGCTAAAGGAAAAATATGAGCTATACCATGGAGTAAAAATTATTGATGAGGCTATTGTCTCAGCAGTTAATCTTTCTAGTCGTTATATTACTGATAGGTTTTTGCCAGACAAAGCTATTGATCTTATTGATGAAGCTGCTTCCGCACTTAAAATTTCTTTAGAAGATAAACCTCAGGTTTTAGAAGAAGCTGACCGTAATATTCGTAGATTAGAAATTGAAAAACAGGCTTTGAAAAAAGATTCTAATCCGAAGAATAATACTCGTCTTAAAAAGATTGCAGAAAAAATTGCTGATCTTCAGGATAAAACTTCTGAGTTATCAGTTAAATGGAATAATGAGAAGAAACTTTTATCAGATACTAAAGCTATTAAAGAAAAACTAGAGCAATTAAGAGTTGATGCTGAACAAAGTGAAGCTTTGGCTGATTTGGGTCGCACCGCTGAAATTAGATATTCTGAAATTCCTAAGGCAGAAAAAGAATTAAAAGAAAAAACTGATCAACTTAAAAAATTAAAACGTTCTGGTCGGATTCTTAACGAAGAAATTACCTCAGAAGATATTGCTGATATTGTTAGTCGTTGGACAGGTATTCCAATTACTCGAATGTTAGAAGAAGAAACAGAAAAACTAGGTCGTTTAGAAGACGATTTGAAAAAAGTTGTAGTTGGTCAGGATGTGGCTATTGGTAAGATAGCTGATGCTATTAAAAGGTCTCGAGTTGGTATTTCTGATCCCAATCGACCCATTGGATCTTTTGTTTTTCTAGGTCCAACTGGGGTAGGAAAAACTGAACTAACTAAAAAATTGGCAAAAACCATGTTTAATGACGATAAAGCTCTTATTCGGGTAGATATGTCAGAGTTTATGGAGAAGCATAGTGTTTCTAAATTAATTGGTGCTCCACCTGGCTATGTTGGTCATGATGAAGGTGGTAGTTTGACTGAAACAGTTCGTCATCGTCCTTATTCTATTATTTTATTTGATGAAATTGAAAAAGCTCATCCAGAAGTTTTCAATATTCTTTTACAAGTTTTGGATGATGGTGTTTTGACTGATGCTAAAGGTAAAGTGGCTAATTTTAAAAATACTATTATTATCTTAACTTCAAATATTGGTTCAAAATTTATTGATAAAATGGAAACCATTGGATTTAATAATAATTCTGATGAAGATCGTTATGCTGAAACTAAAAAGAAAGTTTTAGATTCCTTGCAAGATTATTTCCGACCAGAGTTTTTAAACCGTTTAGATGACATTGTTGTCTTTGATATTCTGAAAATAGAATCAATTAAAAAGATTGTAGATATTCAAATGGCTTTAGTTAAAAAGAGGCTTAAAGGTAAAGATATTTCTCTAACTATTTCTAAAGAAGCTCTTTTATATTTAACTAAAAAAGGTTATAATCCCCAGTACGGAGCGAGACCTTTGAAGAGATTAATTCAAAATGAAATTTTAACACCCATTGCTACTCAGATGATTTCCCATGAAATGATGATAGGGGGAAGTGTTGTAATTAGTGTTGAAAAAGATAAATTAGTTTTCAAAATTAAAAAAACTGGTTCGTCTCCCAAAGTGAAAAAAGTTTTGAAAAAGGGGTCGTTCCGCGAGGAGAAGCGAAGCGACGGAAGGGGTGCGACCCCTAAAAAAAGTTCGAGCAAAAAAGTTTCTGTTTAAAGTTTGGAGATCGTTCTGTGAAGAGGAGTGAAACGACGGAAGAGGTGCGACCTCCAAAAATATGCGTCGGTGGTAGAGCGGTCAATTACACGAGTCTGTAAAACTCGCGCCTTCGGGCTACGCAGGTTCAAATCCTGCCCGGCGCACCATAAAAGAAAAAGCTATCCATTTTGGATAGTTTTTTTATTTGTATGTTGATGGGATTTGAAAGTCGGACTGAGCGGAGCGAGGGAGATGGGGTCGCAAACACTTAGTAGATTTCGAGCGATAGCAAAGAAATATACTTAGTGATTTGTGACCAAATCCTGCCCTGAACTTGTGAACGAATAATTTTACTTAGTAACTGTGATTCAAATCCTGCCCGGCTTAAAGAATGAAAATATCCAAAGAGTGACCAAAACCTATCATAATTATAATTCGAAAATCTTTTGTTTATTGATTAGGAAATAAGAAAAACCGCACAAAGAAAACTTATGGGGTTTTTCTTTATGCGGTTTTATTCATCATCTGTGACAGTTATCTTCAAATCGACAAAATGTCCAACTTCTTCTTCGCTGGGAATTTTAAAAAGATTACAAACTGGTTCAAATTTGTGTTTTGAATCTCTTTCGTATTTTGAGATATGAAACTCAAATTTGTAAATACCTATTACTACCACAGCATCTTCTGCCAATTCACCGGATATTAAAGAGGGGATTTCCATTAATACTCTGTTTAAAATTCCACAATGGACATCATTGATAAAATCGTTTCTTCTTACCATCCCAATCTTTGAACCATCAATGAGAATATATCCTGAATAATTACCCAGTTCTACCCCATATTGAATCGGTTCAGCAAGACTTCTGATTACTGCTTCAGCAAAAAGCGGTTTTATCATTTCAACGAATCCAATAGCATCACAATAAAAACCTTGATTTTTTATGATGATTTCACTTTTTTTCATTTTAACCCCCTATCTCTATACAGATTTAAGTTAAAGAACTACACTAACTAATACTTTTATATATTAATATAAGAGTTTAGTCAATACTTAGATGTCAAAACAGGGGTCCGACCCCTGTTTTTTGTTTTTTAGTTATCTATTGAATTTTTGGAGCCTGTTTTGTTGGTAAACAGACTCCAAAAATTATATGGATAATTTTAAATTAATCAATTAAGAAATAAGAAAACCGCTCAAACAGATACGGTTTTCTATTTGAACGGTTTGTATTTAGGAGATACCCAGAGCAGCTGCCATTTCAGGACCTAATTTAGTCTTAGCAGCTTTCGCAATTTTTAACCTGGATTCTTCTTCATTTACAATTAAAACTGGTCTATGTTCACTACTAAAGGTAAAACCAATTTTTCCATCAGTCAGAACCAACTTACTCTGTACTTCGTGGTAAGCCGAATCTATTTGTATCTCAGCGAAACCTTTCGCAATTTTCTCACTTTTGAAAAAACCAAGTGATTTACACCACCTCCCGTCGTCATCAATATTGTAAACTTCATATAACTCTTTTATTTTGAAGTTTGACAAATCTTTCCTAATCATTTCTTTCAATGTTGGTATAGAAGTTTTCGTTTTTGTTTTCCCCATTTTTAATCCTCCTTGTTTTTCTTCTGATTCAATTTCTTTTATATCTCTACTAAAAACATCAAATTCCAATTTACCATTTCCAATACGATATATTCCAGCACAGATATTTAAAACGATACCCCTTGTTCCTTCTTTTATCTTTATATTAAGAATAGATGAAAAGTTGGAACAATTACCATTAACTATTTCTACATGAGATCCTTCTTTAATTGTCATAATTTCTCCAAATTATTAAAGTTTGATTCAAAGAACTAAATTTATATCTATTTTAAGTCTATAAAAAATAAGCCAAAAGTCAATAGATTTAATTATTTAATAATTTTTTACTGGATAGAAAACATGACTTAAAAACTAAATAACCCAAAAACCCTTAATCTCCCTAAAATTCTCAGTATTCTATGATAATTAAGAAACTTTCAAAGCTTGTTTGTCGACAAAACAGGCTTCGAAAGTTCTTTTATTTCTTGATTTTAATAGAAAATAGTGTAATATATAAACCATGAAATTTGCAGTTATAGAAATAGGTGGAAAACAATATAAAGTCTCTGAAGGAGATGCTATTAAGGTTGAAAAACTTCCAGAAGAACATAAAGAAGGAGATAACATTGCTATCGACAAAGTCTTATTATTGGATGATGAAAAAACCACTCAAATTGGAACTCCTTACTTAACTGATAAAGTTACAGCAGAATTTATTGAATCGGGTAGGGGAGTAAAAATCAGAATTAGACAATTTAAATCTAAAAGTAATTATCTAAAAAGAATTGGCCATCGCCAACCCTATGATAAAATTAAAATCACCAAAATTTAAAAAGTCAAAATTACTGAAATCTAATTAAAAACACCCAGATGGGTGTTTTTTTTATCCACTGTTTATATTTCTGTGGTTAGTTTAATTAATCTAATTATATTAAGATAAGGTAAGAGGTTAAAAACATTATTAATAAAGGTTTAAGTTTTTTTATTATGAAAAATTATATTTGTTCTGTTAAGAGTTTATTTCTATTAACGTTGGTTTCCTTAGTTTTTGGTTTAGGTATTAATGTTCAAGTTTCAAATGCTGAAGTTCTGAATGATGGTTCTGGTAATTTTAAAATATTGTCTAGAACAAGTATTCAAAATCCAAAATTAATTTCTCAAATAGGAAATAATTTTGTTATATCTTTTGATATGAGTAACAAAGAAAATGCTCAACCAGATTTAAAATATGGACTTCAACTTATTGAAGAGTCTGAAAATGGACAGGTAATTGCTGATGAGAAAATATTTTCAGAAATTTTTACTCTGGGACCAAATGAAACTATTACAAGAGAAGTAAATTATACAGCTCCATCTTATTTAGTGGGAGAGTATTCAATTTGGCTAATAATTGAGAATTCTAGCGGTTTGAATCAGGGAATTGGTACAGTTGGTAAAGTTCAACTTTTAGGTGATGATCAATATGTAGAAATTGATATTTCTTCTTGTTATTTAAGTGTGACAGAAGATAATTTAAGTAAAAAATATAATTTACAGCAAGGTGTTGATGTAAATGCTGATGAAACTTTAACGATTAATTGTGATGTTTTTAATAAATTTGATAGAGAGATTTCTTTGAAGCCACAATTTGAAATATTTAAAAGATCATCTTTTTCTGATTTAATTGAAGTAAACCAAACTGATGAAAATATTGTTTTGACTTCAGAAGAGGAAAAAGAATTTTCACTTGTGATTCCAAAGAATAACATACCACAAGCATATGATGTTAAATTATCTTTTTTGGATAATGGGGAACTAGTTTCAAATTTTGTTTTATTTCATTATGTTTTAAGTGGACCTAGTGGAACTATTCAAAGTATTCAAATGGATAAAGAAGGTTATTTAAAAGATGATATCGCTAGAATTAAATTATTTTGGTCTGGGTCAGCTGATATTTTTCCTGATTCTAGGTCAGGTAAAAATCCTGCTGATGAGATGATTAGTTTTAGTTTTAACATTGAAAATGATAATGGGGAACCATGTATTAAACCTATTAACAAAAATTTGGATATAGGAGAAAATTTAATTACAATTAAAGCATTAATTGTAAACGAATGTACATCTTTAAATGGTGAAGGTGTCTTAAAAGATTCTACTGGTAAAGTTTTAGATAGAAAGGTATTTAGTTTGGTAGATAATTCAAACAACAGCAAGAAAGAATCTAAAACTACAGATTATTCGATTTTGATACTTATCTGTTCTGTTATAGTTATAATTATTTTAATATTTATTCTTATTAAAATTAGAAAGAAGAGAAATGATGATAATGAAACAGAAATTAAAAACGATAACAATGATAGTAATACAAATAATAATAGTAATATGGACAAAATAGTTCTTAGTGTTGCACTTTCTTTTTTAATTGGTTCTTCATTTTTCCTAATAGATGGATTAAAAACTTGTAGTGCAAACCAAGTACAAGCTTACATAGAATGGCATTTTACCAGTGAAGAAGATGCAATTGCCCAAGGTAGAGGAGATGAGTGGGCTGGTGGTATTTGGGATGATTCTCTTTTTACAGTTGGTTTAGGTAAAGATTCCTATGGAATAGATGAACCACTTGATGTTCTAGCTACTAATGCTACCCATATTAGTTGTGGAAATAGTTCAAGTGCAACTGTTCGTATAGAGAAAATTGATTTTGACGCTGTTTCACCAACGGTATTCTTAATATCAAAATATGGTATGACAGCAGGAGATTTTATGTCTTATGGTTCAGCAGATATTCCTCAAAATCTTACTCCTGGTGAACATACAATATATTTTACAGTTAGTTATCATCATGTTGCTTACAATTTTACTGAAACTATTCCTGTTACATTTACTGTTACTGATTCTTATTCCTGTACAGATACAGTTTCTAACTCTACTTTATGTTCAAACGATGATACTGATTTAACTATAAATACACCTAAAACTGTAACAAACTAGTTGTTCTTCACCTGAAGGTTCTAATCCTAAATGTGAAGTCACCTGTAATTCTGGTTATGAAAAAAGTGGTAATGTTTGTATTCTTGGCTCCTATTCCTGTACTGGTACAGTTTCTAACTCTACTTTATGTTCAAACGATGAAACTGATTTAACTATGAATACAGCTAAAACTGTAATGACTAGTTGTTCTTCACCGGAAGGTTCTAATCCTAAATGTGAAGTTATTTGTGATACTGGTTACGTAAAAGATGGTAATGCTTGTGTTGCTGCTTCCTGTACTGGTACGATTCTTAATTCTACTCCATGTCTAAATGATGAAACTGATTTAACTATGAATACAGCTAAAACTGTAATGACTAGTTGTTCTTCACCGGAAGGTTCTAATCCTAAGTGTGAAGTTATCTGTGATACTGGTTATGGAAAAAATGGTAATACTTGCGTTGCTTTTCCACCTGTTATTTTAAACAGTGCACTTAATGTATCTAATGCTATTACTGGAACACAACCTACAGCTTCTTGGGGTACATTTAATTCTGTTAAATGTAATTTAGTAAGTAATACTGGTTATAATAATTTGAATGTATGTAATTCTCTGGCTAGTTGTGCTTCAGTTAGTTTACCTGTTGATGAAGTTGTGACAGAAACGACCTATACCTTAACTTGTTTCAATGAACTTGGTACTTCAGTTACAACTCAAACCACACCAGCTGATTATATAGTTTTATCTGCTAAACCCAATGATGTTGGAATTAATTTTGATCTTGCTACTGGTACTACAGAACCTGAAGTGGAATTAAACTTTATTTCTTGGAATGGTTTTAAAGATCCTATTACTATTACTTCTGATATATTGACAGCTTTACCAGAATCACCAGGAGATGAAACTACCAATCATCTTATTATTACTCCAGATCGAGTTTATTCCTTTACAGATTATTATACAAATAACTTGAAGCCCTTATTAGAAATCTTTGCTTCCTATAGATTCATTGGGTCTAAAACAGTACAGGTAAGTGCCACAGATTCGAATCCAGTTAATATTAATATTTTAGGTGAATCAACTGTTCCTATTTATGAACCTTTTTAAATTTATAATTTAGTAATGATTATTAATCTAAAAACACCCGAATGGGTGTTTTTTTATTTCATACCTAATTTGAATTGTGCACAGTTTAGATTTGTATTAATTTTGAAAATTTGCTTTAATTCATGAGAAGAGTTTAAATAAATTTTAGAAATTAAATTAAAGTAAATATATTATATATGAAAAAATTTTTAAAAAATCCTTTATTATTTATCAACATTTTCCTTTTAGCTTTAGTTGTTTTACTTTCAGTTAACATTAATCCTAACTCAAACAATCTCCCTTCTTTTGCTAAAAAAGCTATTGCTGCAGTAAGTAGTATTTTAGGTGAAGGTTCTATTAATCATTTGGCTGCTTTTGATGGTACTAATCAAATTGGTAATTCCATTATTTATGACACTGGGAGTAATATTGGTATAGGAACATCAGCGCCGTTGGCAAGACTTCATTTACAGAGTAATGCTATTTATAATACTTCAATGGAAGATACATCTACTTTTAAGATGAAGGCATCAACTGATGCTACTGCAATGGTTATGGGTAATACAACTACAGGATTTAGTTATATCCAGGCCTATGATCAAGCTGAAACATGGTCAGGTAAGCTAATTTTACAAGGTCTAGGTGGTAATGTTGGAATAGGGAAGACAAATCCTGGATATAAACTTGAAGTTAATGGCTCCATAGGAGGAACTTATGTAGGGACATCAGCACAGACTTATTTATATCAAGATGGATTATGTCTTAGTGGTGATTGTAGATCTGCTTGGCCAGAAAATGGAGGGACGACATGTCCATGCGGAGATTGTTGGCGAGTTGTTTCCTATCTGAATTGTCCTGTACCGACTCAATCACACTGGGGATTAAGGCAATGTACTCCAAGTGGTTATTCAATTGTTGTTCCTGAAGTATGTGGTGTGGGCAATAGAAGATGATGTCTGGAAGTTAGATTCTGAGGGTTGGGTGTAGTTGTATAATTAAAGTAGTTTAATAAATAGTTATAATAATATGGATCAAATAATTCAATCAAATAAAAAAAATATTTTAATTTATGTGACACTTGCTGTTTTAGTAGGTTTATTTCTAGGTTATTATTGGGAGGTAAATAAGATAGAAGAATCTCATGATATAATGCTTCAGGAAATTTTTAGTAATGCTTTATTTAATAATAATCTTTCTGGTGAAATATTAAAAGTTGCTTCTGGTGAGAAATCTTTAACAATTAAAGTTTCCGGAATTCGCGGTATTAATTTACCAAGTAATTATCAAAAGAAAGAAATTTTAGTTGATGAAAATACTAAAATTATTTTAAAAATTAAAAAAGATGCAATCATTTTAGAAAAAGAAAAAACTGAATTAAAAGGAAATGAAGGAATGTCTATGCCTTCTTCTTACATTAAACAAGAAATTAAAATTTCTGATTTGATTGTTGGAGATACTATTAATTTTGATTTTTTGCAGGATCAAAATACTGATATTTTAAGTCTTAAATTTATTGCTACTCAAATTAATGTTAGTCGTTAAATTTTTAAAAACACATTTAAAAGATCCACTTTTTTGGCTTTTTGTTGCTTTAATTTTAGTAACCAGTCTTTTATCTAGCAGTGTTGGAATAAATTCTCTAAATGCTCAAACTCAAGTGAGTGGTGATGGTACTGCTGGATATTTAGTAAGGTGGGTTCTTTCTACAACTTATTCTTGTACAGGTTCTATTCCAGTTGGTTATGAAGCCTATGACCTAGAAGAGAGTGATGATTTGATAACCAATACCAATTGGTCATACTCAGCAACAGATACATCTACAAAGTGTCAATATAAATCTTCTAGTGGTGTTTATTCTTGTACAGGTTCTATTCCAGTTGGTTATGAAGCCTATGACCTAGAAGAGAGTGATGATTTGATAACCAATACCAATTGGTCATACTCAGCAACAGATACATCTACAAAGTGTCAATATAAATCAGTCATTGTTTATCCCTGTACTATTAGCGGTTCTCCCTCTACTATTCCGCCATCAGGTATGATAGCTTGTCCTGGAGATGGAAATAGTTTAAGCTCTGATGAGCCTTGGTTCAGTGTTAGTAATTTATCAAATTGTACTTTAGCAGAATGTGAATATTATGCGCCTTGTTCTCCAACCATATGGAATCCTTCTCCTTTAACTGTATGTAATGGTACCAATTTAACCCAGACAAGTGATTGTGGCACAACAAGACAAGTTCTAGGGACAAAAAGTTGTCCAACCTGTGTGGCTGCTTTTGACACTACTTCTGTTACATCTCCTGGTTCAAGCATTTTGACTTGGAGTTCTATTGACGCCGTAAATATAAAATATACTTGTACAGGACCTTTGTCAGGTAGTGCTGATTATGGCATTTATCCTGTTAATAGTAGTGAACTACCTAACCCTGTTATCTTTAATTTCCCCCTTGGACCAACTGAAACTGAAATTTGTACTTTTACTGTAAAAGATAATACTGGTGAAGTAAATACTTGTAGTACTGGTAATGTTGTTGTTATACCTCATACTCCTACTTGCACCCTATCTGCCAATAAGACTTTGATACCGTCAGGTGATCCTTTAGATCTAACGTGGACATCAACCTATGCTCAGTCTGGTTCCATTAGTGATGGAGGAGGTAATGCTCTCCCTGTTGAAGCAGGTACTAAGACAATCAATCCAACTGTAACTACTACACAAGATATTACTTATACTGGCACCTTTGATGGTTACGGAGGAACGTTTACTTGTCCGATAAGTTCTGCTGTGAAAGTTATAGCTAATCCACCAGCTATTATTTCAGGAAGTTTCAAAGTTTTAGATACAAAAACAGGTCATAATCCTGAAGCTGAATGGAAAACAGAAAATGTAGTAAAGTGTGAAATTGAAAGTGATACAGGATTCCCAACCACAACAGTTTGTTCTTCTAAAGCAACTTGTGCAGATGTCTCTAATTATGAGATAAACAAAGTTATCATGGAAGAAACAGCCTATACTTTAACTTGTTATCATGAACTTTATTTTACCTATCCTACAGAACCTGGTTTGAAAACAACAGCTACAGTTATACCTCTTCCTAAATTTACATTTTCAGGTGATCCACTTGAAGTAGAAATTGAGTTTAAAGGAGGCAGCGCTACCACAGTACCATCTGTTGAATTAGAAGCAATTTCTTGGAATGGTTACCTCAATGATATTGTCTTTACTTCAGATTTTTCTGAATTACCAGAATCACCTGGAGATGAAACCGCTAACCATCTAATTCTGAAACCTAATCCCCTTACTTTTAATCAATATTATACAAGTATTCCATCAATTAAATCACTTTTAGAAATCTTTGCTTCCTATCGATTTAGTGGACAAAAAACAGTTGAGATTTGTGGTAATGGCTCAGCTAATTGTATTGATATTACTATTACTGGGACATCAACTATCCCTACATGGGAACCGATTTAGATTGTATTTATAGGAACATTTATGTTTCAATTTGAAAACTGTTATAAATCTATTAACAATTATTAATCTAAAAAACAACCGAGTGGATATTTTTTATATAATATTTAATTTAAGTTGTACACATTTTATATAGGGATCTTTTGCAAAGAATTGCTATAATTAATATAGTAGATTTTACATATACAAAATAAACTTATTATTAAACTTAATATTAAAAAATTAAAAACATGAAGAAAACAAAACAAATGATTATTGTAATTTCTACAGCTGTTATTTTTTTAATCATAGGAATGGCGATTCCTAATGGTGAATACCAAGCCGGTTGGAATACAGCAGAACAAAGGTTAATTGAAACAGGTTTTGCACCGATAATGGGAATAGAAGATATGGAGATAAGAACTGTAAATGGAACAGTTCAAGAAATAAATAATGATAAAATTACTTTAAAAATT
>Ga0307990_1001049_pt1 | contig 23632 bp, 15 predicted proteins | sample EllFjometagen129_FD_203168 | JGI IMG/M metagenome (GOLD analysis project Ga0307990, IMG submission 203168) | Marine microbial communities from Ellis Fjord, Antarctic Ocean - #129 | ecosystem: Environmental > Aquatic > Marine > Unclassified | place: Southern Ocean | collected 2014-10-08
AGGGCTCGAACCTGGACGCCAAGAATCAAAATCTTGTGTGCTACCATTACACTATCGGGCAGCCCATTTCAGTACCAAAAAAACACCCCCCTCTTTCGAGAGAAGCGATGCACCATAAGAACAGCCTCCCTGCTTGTCAATTAAAACAGGCAATGAACAATCAGGAGCAAAATTGCCACTCCCCCCTCAAGCATCGCGATCCAGAAAATATTTATTTTCGGAGCTATTTTACTGAACCGGTCGTGATTCCACAATCCGAACGCCGCATCCAGCAATAGAATGATCGCCACCCAGAACCGAATTGCACCCCAACTCCTCACTCACGCCCCCATTTTTCCAATGGTTGGAAACCGGCGGGGTCACGGCCCCCACCCTACAAAAATCTAAATTGTAGCCGCGAACCGTGACCGCGAACTTACAGTGTTGAAACAAAACGGGCGATGCGGGGCATGGCTTCTTTAAGGTCATCAAGCGCGGTGGCATAGCAACAGCGGACGGATCCTTCCCCGCAAGGGCCAAAAGCGGTGCCGGGCACAACGGCGACATTTTCGGATTCGAGCAGCTTCATAGCGAAGTCGTAGGAGCTCAGACCGAACTTTCCAATGGTTGGAAACATGTAGAATGCGCCGCCGGGGAGGAAACAGTCGACGCCCATATTGGCAAAAGCGCTGTGCATGTAGTTGCGGCGAACGCAGTAAGAGTCGCGCATTTCAATGATGTCGCTTTCAGGATTTTTGAGTGCTTCGAGCGCGGCTTTCTGACTGAGAATCGGGGCGCAGAGCATGGTGTACTGATGAATTTTCATCATGGCATCGGTGAGCTCCGGCGGAGCGCAGGCGAACCCGAGGCGGAAGCCGGTCATGGCCCAGGCCTTGGAAAAGCCGTGCAGGTAGACGGTGCGTTCTTTCATACCGGACACGGAGACAAAGCTGACGTGCTTTTGGTCGTAAGAGAGCTCGCCGTAAATTTCATCCGTGAGAACGACCAGATCGTGTTCGATGGCAAAGGCGGCGATTTCTTCGACTTCTTCGCGCGACAGGGTGGCGCCGGTCGGGTTGGTCGGAAAGTTGAGGATGAGCACCTTGGTTTCATCCGTCACCTTGGCTTCGAGCTGTTCGCGCGTGAGCTTGTAGCCGTTTTCGGCGGAAGTTTCCACTTTAACGGGCACGCCGTGAGCAAAGGTAATGACAGGGTTATAGGAGACGTAGCAGGGCTCGTGATAAAGCACTTCGTCGCCGGGCTCGATGAGCGCACGCAGAGCGAGGTCCATCGCTTCGCTCACCCCGACCGTAACGATTATTTCGGTATCAGGACAGTAGTCCGCTCCAGTGATGCTCTGAACGTAAGATGAAATCTCTTTGCGCAGGCTGAGCAACCCGAGGTTGGAGGTGTAGCTGGTGACACCCTGTTCGAGGGCGGAAATGGCGGCCTCGCGAATGTGCCAAGGCGTGACGAAGTCCGGCTCGCCAACGCCGAGGCTGATGACGTCGTCGCGGGAGCTTACAATATCGAAAAAGTCGCGGATGCCGGAGCGCGGAATATCACGCACGTGGGCTGCGATTCGATTACGGAGAGATTTGGGGGCGTTCGTTTTCATCGGGAATGTTCATGAGCACATCGTTGCGTTTATAGGTTTTGAGCATGAAGTGAGTACCGGTTCCCACCACGCCTTTAATCGTAGAGAGCTTTTCACTAACAAAGCTGGCGACGTCGTTGAGGGTTTTGCCGCTGACAAACAGCAGCAAGTCGTAGCCACCGGACATCAGGTAGGCCGAGCGAACTTGCGGGAAACGGCTGATGCGATCGGCGATGCGATTGAAGCCGCCTTCGCGATCGGTCGTAAGGCGCACTTCGATGGCAGCGGTGACGGGGGCCCCGTCGATTTTATCTTCGTTGATAACCGCCTGATAGCCCTGAATGATGCCTTCGGCCTCATAGGCTTCGATCTGACCAGCAACCTCCTCTGCGGATTTTCCGAGCAGTTTAGCCAGATCTTCCGGGCTCTCTTTGGCGTTATTTTTTAGCAGTTTAAGCAGTTCATCCATGAGTTCTCTCCTGTTGGGAAATCTGTTTATAGACAGTTTTGCCATTCCTTGCCAGTCATTGCTTTTGTAAATACCAAAAGCCTCCCTCTGCTCCGCTTCGAGTCCAAGGCGTTGGCGGACAGGCAAAAAAAAAGCGCCCCGCAGATGCGGGGCGCTCCAGTCTTCTGTGAACTCCGATTAGAAGTCGCAGCCGACACCGATGCTTGCGACGAAGTCAACGTCGTAGCCGGTGTTATTAACACGCCGATCCCCGTTGGGCAACACATCGTCATCAATCTGCGCAATGTAGGTAAGATCACCACTGATCGACCAGTTATCGTTCAGGGCATATGCCAGACCAACAGATCCAGTCGCATCGCCGAAACCATCGGCAATCCCCCAGTCCGCGTAGTCTCCATCAGAAATCACATATGCAACGGTGACTCCTGCTGATGCTGTGAGCGCATCGCTGAGTTCAATTTCATAGTCGAGAGCACCCTGCAGATACCAGCTACTATTCACATATCCACCCACTCCATAATTAGCCGCAAATGAAGCGTACAGACCGTCTTCACCGATTGCTGAACCAACCGTGAGGTTAAGCTCTTTATCGGTCTCAACGCCCTGTTTATCATGGGTATACTCGGTATAAGCAACACTTACGTCCATAGTCTCAATCGGAAGCGTATAGGAGATGTAATAGTCGATTTCAGAGAGATCGGAACCATCACGGTCTTCGTCATTGATGTCGTAGTTACCCCAAATACCGATTGCAACAGAACCGTACGCTTCGTCGATCGGGAATCCGGAGATTTCCGCGCCGGGCTGCATCACTAACCCGTTATTCAGGGTGACGCCACGGAACACGTAGGCACTAGCAAAGTCAACAGTTGTGCTGACGTCGGCCGCCTGCGCGGCAACTGCGACACTTACTGCCGCGATGGTCATAATAATTAATTTCTTCATTCCTGCTTCTCCTTTGTCTCTTTTTCCTGACCGAATGCACTTGGCGACCTTACTCCCCCAAATCAGACCTAACCGAGTACATACATTTTGTAACTCACTTTAACCGACCGCGTCGACTCCTTTTTTGCCTGTTCGCATCCGCATACACTCACAAAGGTCCTGCACAAAGATCTTTCCGTCTCCAATATTTCAGGAACGTGCGCCTTCAATAATTGTGTCAACTGTCACTTCAACGAACTCACTATTGACGGCAATCTCGAGGCGGGCTTTCATAGGCCGGATCCGCCGGCGTTGCCGGACAAACAAAAAGCGCCCCGCGGGTGCGGGGCGCTTCGATCTTCTGTGAACTTCAATTAGAAGTCGCAGGCAATACCAACGGTTGCTACAAGATCAACATCATAAGCATCATCACTCAGAACGTCATCATCGAGCTGAGCGATGTGGGTGAGTCCACCACTGACCGACCAGTTATCATTAAGGGCATAACCCAGACCAACAGAGGCCGTTGCATCGTTGAACCCATCGGCGACTCCGTCAGCCTTGATGTCTCCCCCAGAAATCACATATCCAATACTGATCCCTGCGGATGCGGTGAGCGCATCGCTGAGCTCGGTTTCGTACTCGAGAGCGGGCTGGATGTACCAACTATCATCAAGATATCCACCAACACCGTAGTTTACTGCAACGGAAGCGTACAAGCCATTTGTACCGAGCGCGGAACCAATGGTCAAGTTGAGCTCTTTATCATTAGTTAATCCGCTTTCCGGATAGACATATTCGGTGTAGGCCATGCTAAGATCAAGCGCTTCGATCGGAAGCGTGTAGGAGAGGTAGTAGTCGATTTCAGAGAAATCGGACCCTTCTCCGTCGTTATCATCTAGGTCATAGTTACCCCAGATACCGATAGCCAGCGAACCGCATGCTTCGTCAATCGGGAATCCGGAGATTTCAGCACCGGGCTGCATAACAAGTCCGTTATTGAACGTGGCTCCACGGAATACGTACGCGCTGGCAAAGTCAACATACGTGCTGACATCGGCAGCCTGAACAGCTACAGCCGCGCAAGCGGCGAGGGTCATAATTAATAATCGTTTTTTCATTCTATTTTCCTTTTCGTTGTTGTTGTTTCTGAGATTTAGGTGAGTACGCCCGTCGGCCCTTCTCCCCCGATCAGACCGACCGGGCGCACTCTGGTTTTGGATGCTCAGCCGATCGCGACGGCGCCTTTTCCCCCGTACGGATGCGGATACATTCCGCCAGATCCTGCACGAAGATTTTCCCGTCTCCGATGCTCCCGGAGCGCGCGCCGCCGATGATCGCGTCAATGGCCGGTTCTACGAACTCATCACTGATGGCGATCTCGAGGCGGACCTTCTTGAGCAGGTTCACTTCGATGTCCGCTCCGCGGCAGGTTTCGTGGTAGCCTTTCTGCTGCCCGCAACCCAGCGCATTAGTGACCGACATCTTGTATACTTCTTTTTCGTACAGCGCCTGCTTCACCGCGGTGAGCTTGTCGGGCTGTATATAAGCAATAATCAGTTTCATTTTTTTCTCCTTTGATTCTCTGAAGGGTTAATTTACTGGGTTGTCCAGAGCTGGAAGCCACTGTACGCCTCTTCGCCATGCTCACAGATATCCAGACCCCGGAGCTCTTCTTCCGGTGAGACACGCAGCATGTTAATTTTCTTCAAAATGGTGAACAGAACGAACATGGAGACAAATGCCCAGATCGGAATGATTATCGCACCCGCAACCTAACCCATCCAATTTCCGTAAAGCGCTCCGTTGGCGGCTTCGCCCCAGCAGGATCCGTCACCGAAAACCGCGCAGGCAATCAGACCCCGCAGAGTCCGTGCACGGGGAAAGCCCCGACTGGGTCGTCAATCCGCAACTTATTAAGCAACTTGACACCGAGGGTCACGAGGACACCTGCCACCAAACCGATTACGATGGCTTCAACATTAGTCACGCCATCACAGTTGGCGATAATCCCGACCAGACCGGCGAGGATGCCGTTAAGCGCCATCGTGAGATCCGGCTTCTTATGAATGAACCAAGTCGCGAGCATGGCCATGAATCCCCCAGCAGCAGCGGCCAGCGTGGTGTTCACGGCAATCAGCATCACCGCATTAGTGTTGGCTTCGCCGACAATCGCCAACTGCGAGGCCGGGTTAAATCCGTACCAACCGACCCACAGGATGAATACACCCAGCGCAGCCAACGGCAGGTTGTGCCCCGGCATCGCTTTGGATTTCCCATCGGCAGTGAAGCGTCCGATGCGCGGGCCGAGCACAATGGCACCGGCTAAACCGGCGAATCCACCGACGGCGTGCACCAGACCAGAACCTGCGAAATCATAGAAGCCCATGGTATCGAGAAAGCCGCCGCCCCATTTCCAGAACCCGCTGATCGGATAGATCAAACCGGTGATAACGGCGCTATAAACTAGGCAAGCTGAGAACTTCAGACGACCGGCAACGGCGCCCGACACGATCGTCGCAGCCGTCGCGGCAAACGCCACCTGGAACAGGAAGTCAACCTGCGGAGTCAAAGAACCCGCGGCCATCTCACTGCCAACTCCACCGATTCCCACGCCGCCCCAGCCCATAAAGCCGCCGAGGATGGCGTCGCCATACATAATCCCGTAACCAAACAGGAAATACAGCAACACACCGATACACAGGTCCATCACATTCTTAAACAGAATGTTGACCGCATTTTTTGCCGAGTTAAACCCGGTTTCCACCATCGCAAATCCCGGCTGCATAAAGATCACCAGAACCGCGCCTATTAACAGAAACAAGTTATCAATCGCATAACTGCTCTCCGCGGCCACCGTTTCTGCTGTCACCACCTCATCGGCATGCACCGGAACGGCCAGACAAGCCAACACCGCCAATGCACCCAGTATACGTATTATCTTTTTCATGGTACTTCCTTTTCTCTTCTTCTTTCATTTCGAAGGTTTCCACCAACTACCTTACAGACCCTCTGCAAAATCACTTGCCGTCTAAGTTGCACGATACATGCCTAAAAATGAACTCAGTTTGTAAAACACTGCAAACAAACGGTTTACATTACAACTTTCCATTTACGTTTTTGACTGAATGACTATTTAGATCACAATTGTGTACTATATTTATTTTAGATACATTTTTGGATCAACGACCAAGGCGGGCAGAAATAAAAAAAGCGCCCCGCAAGTGCGGGACGCCTCTCGTTTTGTCTGTGCCAAAATTAACCGACCGCATCCTCCCCTTTTTCTCCCGTACGAATGCGAATACATTCTTCGAGGTTCTGAATGAATATTTTTCCATCCCCAATATTCCCAGAACGAGCCCCGGAAACAATCGCCTCGACGGTCGAATCAACATACTCGGAGTTCACAGCAACCTCCAAGCGCACCTTCTTAAGCAGGTTCACTTCGATGTCTGCTCCGCGATAGGTTTCGTGGTAGCCCTTCTGCTGCCCGCAACCCAGTGCGTTGGTGACCGACATTTTGTATACTTCTTTTTCGTACAGCGCCTGCTTCACCGCAGTGAGTTTCTCAGGCTGTATGTATGCAATAATTAGTTTCATGATTTTACTCCTTCGAGCCCTCCGGGCTCCGTTATTGGTTATCTGTTATTAGTTATTCGGATCAAATTTTCCGCACATTCCTGGTAACAGATAACTATTTCCTGATAACCCCTAACTATTCGTGAAGAACTGGAATCCGCTATACGCCTCCATGCCATGCTCGCCGATATCCAGACCCTTGAGCTCTTCTTCTTCGCTAACGCGAATACCGATAGTTTTCTTCAATACGAACATAATAATGAAAGCCGCCGGGAAGCAAAATGCACCGTAGGCCAGCACGCCGAGACTGTAGTCCGGGCTGAACACGCCGACAAACAGCGTTCCGAGAATCCCGCAGACCAGATGGACCGTCGTGGCACCCACCGGATCATCGATTTTCAGCTTGTCAAACATCATCACAGAGACCACAGCAACCGAGCCGCAGATCAAACCGATCCAAATCGAAGACATGACCGACACCACATCCGCTCCAGCGGTGATCCCGACCAGACCGGCTAGGCAGCCGTTGAGCACCATGGTGAGGTCCGGTTTTTTCTGGATCGTCCAGGTGACAATCATCGAGCCGATGATACCGGCAGCGGCAGCCATGGAGGTGGTAACGAGCACGTAAGAAACGCCGCCCGGATCACCGGAAAGAACCGATCCGCCGTTAAAACCGAACCAACCAAGCCACAGCAGGAACACCCCGATGGCGACCAGCGGCATGTTGTGACCCATAATGGCCTTGGTTTTTCCATTCACATATTTCCCCAGACGCGGGCCGAGTAGGATGATGGATGCGAGAGCGCCCCAGCCGCCGACCGAATGGACGAGCGTGGAACCGGCGAAGTCGTGGAAGTTCATTTCAGCGAGCCAACCGCCACCCCAGACCCAAGAACCGACGAACGGGTAGACAAACGCGACATAAATCGCAGAGAAGATCAGGAACGAGGGGAGTTTGATCCGTTCAGCAACTGCACCGGAAACGATTGTGGCCGCCGTGGCCGCGAACATGCCCTGAAACAGGAAGCAGGTCCAATAAGAGTAAGCACCGCCAGCGTAATCGATCAGACCCGCCGCACCTTCCGGAGCCACTACACCAAACCCATCGAACCCGAAAAAGCCGGCAATTACAAACGTGTCCGGATACATCAGATTAAAGCCGACCAGCGCGTAGGTCAGCAGACCGATCGCGACAATCGCAGTGTTTTTGAACAGAATATTAACGGTGTTTTTGGCACGGGTCAGCCCCGTTTCCACCGTGGCAAACCCCAAATGCATAGTAAACACCAAGAAATGGAAACCATCATCCAGATATTATTCGCTGTGAACATGGCGTCTGCAGCCGTAATGACCGGCGCAGCGTCATCCGCATAAACCCCTGCGCCAAGAGCCAGAACGGCCATCGCGATCAGAGCTTTTTTCCGATTTCTCATAATTTTTCATTTCAAGTTGAACATCCAATATCGCCGCTTTCACCGGCAATATGGCGTCTCCTTAAAGCAAAAATCGCGCCAAAATGATTTAATCAGAAACAAAGTAATCCTAAGCAGTTGCCAAATAATGACTTATGAGGCGTGCTGGTTTTTAAATACTATCTACATAAATGTAACCGGGTTTATTTTGAACACATTTTTGTATTATATAAAAACGATTCCACTTCAGAAATACGGCTCAACTCCAACATCTGACGGGCTGCATACACCGCCTTTTCCATGCTGACCGCCTCCACCGCCTGCTGAATCTCAAACATTTGCCGCGGAGAAAGACTGATTTTCCGGATTCCAACTCCCAGCAGGAAAGGAATCATTTTCGGATCGCGGGCAATGTCGCCACAGATTGACACATCGATGCGGTGACTACGCGCCACGGAGACCACACGGTCAATCGCCCGCAAGATGGCCGGGTGATGAGACAAATAGAGCTTGGAGACCATCTCATTGGTCCGGTCGACCGCCAGCATATACTGGATCAGGTCGTTGGTACCGATCGACATAAAGTCAACTTCGTGGGCCAGATCCTCCACCAGCACCACCGCCGACGGCAGTTCAATCATCACGCCCAGCCGGGTACTGCGGTTATACTCCACTTCGCGTGCAGCCAACTCGCGCATGCACTGCTCAACCAGATTCTTCGCTTCTATAAATTCATCCACCGAAGAAATCAGCGGAAACATAATCCGCGTGTTGCCGCCCGCACCGGCACGAAGCATCGCACGGATCTGTTCGGCGAAAACCTCTTTATTGCGCAGCAGGAACCGAATGCCGCGCAGTCCAAGAAACGGATTAGCCTCCTCCACCTCATCCTGATAGGAAAGCAGCTTGTCGCCACCAATATCTAGCGCTCGGAAGGTCACTTCTCGATCCCCCATCGCCTCCACAATTCGGCTGTACACCCGACACTGCTCCTCTTCCGAAGGGAAATCATTGCGAATAATAAACGGGAATTCACTACGATAAAGGCCAACCCCTTCGGCATTAAACTGATTGGCCAGCTTTAGATCACTCAGCAAGTTGATATTAGCAAACAGATGAATGCGTGTGCCATCCGTCGTGTAGCTCTCCGCCTTCATCGGAGAATCTGCTTCCAGCGCGTCGGCCCGGCGCTGATGCTTGGCGTACTCCTTGAGTACGTCGTCCGACGGCCGAATATACACCGTACCAGCAGAACCATCCATTAGTAGCTCGCACGATTCATCGAAAAGACCGAACTGCTGCGCATCCACCATCACCATCGGCTTCTGCAGCGAACGGCAGATAATCGCAATGTGCGAGGTCATCCCGCCCTGAACAATAAATCCTTCTGCATTTTCCGTAGCCAGCTTCAACACATCGGACGGAAGCAGTACATCCGCCAAAATGATATGCCCGCTGTAATCGCCGGGTGCTCGGTTCCCGCCAACCAGATTTTCCATCAAGCGATGCCCGAGGTCTTTCAGATCGTGCACCTTCTCCTGTAGGCGCGGATTCGGGCTCGCCTGAAAAATATCAATATAGCGGTTCACCACCTCCACCAACGCGTCTGCCGGATGAGTCCCCTCCTCAATCTGCCGTCGAATCGTTCCAGAAAACTCATCATCCGCCAAAATCAACAGATGCGCGCTGAAAATCAGCTGAGCCACATCGGACAAATCCTCGGCAGCCTCGCGCTGCAGATCGGACAACTGCTGCTCACTGGCCTTCAATGCGCGATCAAAATCCTCCAGCGTCAGATCCTCCGGCGTGGACTCCCTCTTACGGAACTGTCCGCTACGGCCCGACACCGTCGTCAAACTACCAACCCCCCGCGCCACACCGCTACTACCCGGACGCCCTGTAATCATCTTGCCAACCAGCGACGTCTCGGCAGGCTTCTGCTCCTCCTGCCGGTGCAACGCCATCAGTAGATCCGCATTTTCAATCACCGTGGCCAACTGAGCAGCAATCGCCTTCAACGCCTGCTCATCCGCCTCATCAAAATAATCCGCCTGCGTATCCTGTACCGTCAGCACACCGACCCGCTTCAACTGACGCCGGATCGGCACCGCCAAAAACGCCTCATACTTCTCTTCGCCGATCCCGTCCACCGGCTGAAAACTCGAGCTATTGGCCGCACATCCCGTACAGATCGAGCGCAGTTCCTTCAGCGCCAACCCGGCAATCCCCTGCCCGAGACGCAACTGAACCTTACCGACCGCATCCGGGCTGAGCCCCTGCGTCGCGCGCAGCGTCAGCATCCGGGCCGAATCATCATAAATATAGATTGAACAAACCGCCGCCTGCATGTGATACGCCACCGTACTCACAGCCGACTGCAAAAAATCATCCAACCCGCTGCTCTTCTCAAACAGAGAAGTCAGTTCGGCCACATCACAAATCATATTGACGTTAGTTTTTCCCATAAGAACAGATTCTTACCTCATTTCTCCAACCATTGGAAGTCTATTGCATAGACACGCACAGTTCCTTGACCGCCGCAGCCTTCAAAGTTTGGAAGTTTGCAGATGCTTTCTGCATTTAAATCGGCAATCATCAATATCATGAACAACCTCAACATCATCATCACCTTTGCCGCCTACCTGATCTTCATGTTAGCTGTCGGCGCACACTTCTGCAAACGCAACGAATCGCTCTCCGACTATCTGATCGGCGACCGCCAGCTCAATAAATGGGTCGCCGCCATGAGCGCGCAAGCGTCCGACATGAGCGGATGGCTACTGCTCGGCCTCCCCGGCTACGCCTACCTCCAGGGCATGGAAGCCTTCTGGATCGCCCTCGGTCTCGCCGCCGGCACCTACCTGAACTGGAAATTTGTCGCCCTCCGGCTGCGGCGCTATACCGAAATCGCCGACGACGCCATCACCCTGCCCGACTACTTCGCCAACCGTTTTGAAGACCACAACCGACACCTTCGGGTATTGTCCGCGCTGTTCATCCTCGTATTCTTCCTCATCTACACCGCCTCCGGATTCGTCGCCGGCGCCAAACTATTCGAGTCCGTCTTCGGCCTGCCCTACCACAGCTCGCTAATCATCGGCGTGGTCGTCATCATCTCCTACACCGCCCTCGGCGGCTTCATGGCCGTCAGCTGGACCGACTTCTTCCAAGGCATCATCATGTTCTTCGCCATCATCACCGTCCCCATGCTTGGAATCCATGCGGCGGGCGGCTTTGCCGAATCTTCCAATGCCTGGAAAAACGTCAACCCCGGCTTCCTCGACATCTTCACCAACGGGGCCGGCAAACCGCTCACCATCACCGCCATTGTTTCACTCATGGCCTGGGGCATCGGCTATTTCGGACAGCCACACATCCTCACCCGCTTTATGGCTGTGCGCTCGCCCGACCAACTGAAGCCCGCCCGCCGCATCGCCATGATATGGGTCCTCGTTAGCCTCACCTGCGCCGTACTCGTCGGCCTCGTCGGACGCATTATCCTTCCGGAAGTGCTTTCAGACGCCGACTCCGAAAAAGTATTCATGATCCTCGTCGACCAACTAACCCACCCGCTCATCGGCGGCATCCTGCTCGCTGCGGTTCTCGCAGCCATCATGAGCACCGCCGACTCGCAACTGCTCGTCACCTCCTCCGCACTCACCGAAGATCTCTACCGCGTCATCATCCGGCCGAAAGCCTCCAACAAAGAACTCGTCTGGGTCAGCCGCGGAACCGTCATCGGCGTCGCCGTGCTCGCCTGCACCATTGCACTCAAGCCCAACAGCTCCGTACTCGGCCTCGTCTCCTACGCCTGGGCCGGCTTCGGCGCCACCTTCGGGCCGCTGGTGCTTATGTCGCTCTACTGGAAACGGATGACCCGCAACGGCGCCATCGCCGGCATCATTGGCGGCGGCATTACTGTATTGGTCTGGAAACACCTCTCCGGCGGACTCTTCGACCTCTACGAAATCGTCCCTGGCTTCATCGTATCGGTGCTCTTGATTATCCTCTTCAGCCGACTCGACAAACAACCCTCCGAAAACATCCTCGCCCGCTTCAACGAAGCTACGGAAAAGTGAAACCCACTAGTTGGCACTAATCAACGGCGATGACCGCAAAGGTGGAACGCGACCTCCGGGCGCGTTTGAGCATGCCCGCAGATCACGCTCCGCCCGTTTGCAAATCAACGGTCGCCTCAAACACGAAAAAACAAATGCGGATTCCAACCCTTGGAAGAATTCTTTCCCCGAAGCGAAGCGCAGATAATTTTGCAATGCAAAATAATGCCCAACGGAAATGGTTCACATTTGGAAAACAGCTATACTGATGCCCGTATTTACGGGGAATCTTTCGGAGGGCTCCGCCTTAAAACGATGAAAAAAATATTTGTACCGCTCATCGCAACAATCGCTCTGTTTCTTACGGGGCGGGCCGCAACACCCCAAATCAATCCAGATGCGTTTGTCTACATTCTCAACATAGAGATGGTTTGCGGAGACAATCCCGATTACCTCGGGATCAATTATAAATGCCTCGCAAACGGATTCGCGGTTAGCAAGGGTAACTATATTTTAACGGCCGCGCATTGCCTGCAGAGTTGCAAAAACGCCCCGCTCAAACTTTGTCAGCCGATCGTGATCAGCCCGTATTACGGCGACCTCTTTGAAGCCCGGATCGTTGCTATAGACAAAACAAATGATGTGGCTGTTCTGGAGGTGCCATGGGACACCCACCCGGCGCTTCAACTGGAAACATCTGAACCTTGGAAAAAAAGCAGAACCATCCAAATCGCCGGTTATCCGCCACGAACCGCCGAGCGTGGCGGCACGGGAATGTTCAGCCGAAAGATCATGGTCGAAGAAACACGGCATCGATTCACAAAGGGAACAGGATCAACTGAGATTCAGCTGGGCCCGGTAAAGCATCCAGGCAAAGGATGGAGCGGCTCACCGTTGATCAACCCAGAAACCGGAAAGGTTGCGGGTATTTTAACGTCGGAACGTTACCTGAAAACATTCATCCTTTCTCCACGCCATATCATTATGGGCTGTAGCGTGGACTCCATTAACCGGTTGACGGCCAGAGATCAACTTCAAAAAGGATCTGTCGACACGCTCGTTTCACCCCCCGGATCAACCAACCGGTTTGAACAAATCCTCGGCGCGCTGGATGAGATCATTGATACAAAAACCCATGAGAAACAGCAGGTTAAACAACTCTGCGAGGCGCTCCCCCGCTCCTGCCTGACGCACCTTCTGGCAGGCTGGGTGTTACCCGAGAAGGCATCTTATCTTCTGAAAGCCATAGAGATAGACCCGGACAGCACCTTGCTGAGAGCGGCCTATGGTCGCGAACTGTGTCTCCGCAAAAAATACGAAGAGGCGACCGAACAATTTCAAGCCGTGATCGATCGGAATCCGGATCATCTCTTCGCAAACTACGGACTGCTTGTATCGCTGTCCCGGAGTGACCTCCTGCAAGCGGAGACACTGGGGCAAACGCTTACAACCCAATGGCCGAAAAATGCGGTTTTCTGGTTTGAGTATTCAAAAATTCTCAAGACAAAAAACAAACACGAGGAGCAGCTGTCAGCGATCCAAAAAGCCGGCGGGCTCAGCAAAGACATCCCGCACCTCTACCAGCGCCACCTAGCCGATGCCTTCATGGAAAACGGGAAATACGAAGAATCAGACCAGGTCTTTCAGGAGCTCCTGAAAACACATGAATGTGAACATTGCTGGAAGGCCTACGCATTCCTGTTATCCCAAATGGGACCGAACAAAGCCGCCTCGGCCAGGCTGGCGGCAAAAAAGGCCAACGGGTTTAAAGCCGCAAAAGAATCCGGAAATTCGCCCGCCGAGTAAGGCGACATCCTCTTCATCCGCTTCGACCAAGCCACGGAAAAGTATACGAATCACAAATCAACTGTGGTTTTGATCGCGAAGACGGCAAGACACGAAGAATAACAGCGAGTTTCCAATCATTGGAAGAATTCTTTCCGAGGTTTGGAAAACTGCTACACTGCCGACATATTTCAACGGTACCGCCCATTACAACCGCTAATACGAAATCAACGAATCGGATCATCAAAAGTTAAACACATGATAAATAAACAAGTTACTTCATTTAAATGGGATTTCTGGGTTTACATCACTGCGGCAGTGGCTTCTGGAACCGTCGCTGTTTTTCTAGCGCACAAAACTCAGATAAAAATGGCTGTCATGATGGGAATCCTAGCTACTGTAAACTGCGTAAGCGCCTACGGAGCCCACATAAAATCAAAAAAAAACCGAAGCCAAATTAAGTGAGCCCACAAAATAAAATACACGTCGCCAAAAGCAACTCGACCAACAACCCTCCGAAACCATCACCGCCCACTTCGACCAAGCTGCGGAGAGGTAATTCACTAATCCGGCTCTTCTCAGAACTGCGTCTGAGTCCTGAAGTGGCAGAACATTGATTGTAGGGCGGGAACGGTTGAGTAACGAAACCTTCCCGCCGCAGCTGGAAGGTCTACGACCATCCCAACCCTACAAAAAAGAAGGTTCCAAATCTTGGAAGAATTCATTCCCCGACGCGAAGATAATTTTTCAATGCAAAATAGTGCCCCATGGGAATGATTCACGTTTGAAAACCTGCTACACTGCCAGCATATTTCAGCGGATTTTACGCCACACGATCAAAAATCACTGATGTAGAATCAACTGTTCCATATATAGAAAATGAGCCTTTTACGAAAAAATTTTGGGAGATCAACGGCTGAGTCGCCTCCATCACAAGAGGAATCCTCTGGCGCCGCACCCCGTCTAGTCCGTCGATCAATAGGACCGAGCCCTTGGGCATGGTGTGATCGATCCCAAATTATAGGTGACGTTTGTTACAGGTTTTCTGATCTAGGAGAAAACAACAACCTCTCGGGGATAACCAAAGTAGTGAATGGAAATGACGAAGTCGTTCTACTGCTCGATTTTAAGGTTTATGCCCGCTTTTTCGATGACGGAAGGGGCTTAATGTGGTGGGAGGAGGGAGAGAAAAAACACAAGCAGATAGCTATTACCTCCTTCAGACTCTCTTCATTACTGCCAATTGACGACCCTGTGAAAGCGGCGAAAAGAATACGCGACGAGAAAAATAAAGTATTTGGGCTACATGGAATAGAGATTGTTCGCATCCCGTGCTTCCTTGATTCGGGTCTCCACGCAATCGCTGCACCGGCAGAATGGAAAGATTTTGAAGAGACCCTCGTGTTGGCAGATCATACCCTCGGCAGCAACGGTTTTGATGTTATGCATAGAGCTCTGTTTGTATTCGACTGGATCGCCCAACAGGTAACGGTTCTGCCTCAGGACTGGTTTAACAATGGAGCACATGATTTTGGATACCAGTGGATCGCTCAAATGGCTCGAGACGAATCCGGGGCCTTTATCGGAGAAGGAATCCGCTTAGGCACATTCGAACTAGACGAATCTGGTCGAGAGGTAAAACAGTGGCTGAACCAGAACCCCTTTCACAAGGTGCGATAAAAAGTCGATTAGTGCGGATTAGTGAAAATTAGAGGCTAGCCTCTCCACTCCGAGGTTTGCGGCGGGCGTGGGGTCGCATTCCGCCGACCTCGCTACGCGTCCCGCCGCGGGGGGAAGGTCGATGACCCTTCCAGCCCTACAAAAAACAGAACGCTCCAAACCTTGAAAGAATTCTCTCCAAGGTTCAGGCACCGATTGCCAAAAAGACTCTAAAGACCATTCGCGTTCATTCGTGTCCATTCGCGGTTCAAAACAGCCGTCGAATGGCTTTTGCGTTCTCTGCGTTCTTGAACCGTTCCTTACAGTCACTATTTTCTACGAAAATTATTTATCGCTACGCTTTCAGCGCGGTTACAACCAGCAGTTGATTAGCGGTTTGTTTTTCCCCTGCGGGCGTGGGGGCGGAGCTGCTTCATCTGGGTGCGGCGTTCGGCTAGGCCGCGGATGACGGGAACCGGCTCACCGGTTTCGTAGTCGAGGCCGGTGTAATAGGTGGCAGTGGCAGGCGTCATCGGCAGCGGAATAAAGTCCTGCACTTGCTGCAACTTCCAGTCCTCTTCCTTAACAAACTGCTCAACCGCCTTCATCTCTTTCTCCGTCGAACCGGGAAAGTTGGAAATAAAGTACGGCACGATGTACTGCTGTTTGCCCGCCGCGCGGTTTTCTTTCTCGAACGCCTTTTGGAAATCGTGAAAACACTCTGGACCCGGTTTGTGCATTTTTTTGAGCACCTCGGCGTGCATGTGCTCCGGCGCCACTTTGAGATGGCCGGACACATGATACTTCGCTAGCTCGCGAATGTATTCTGGATTGCGTAGCGCCACATCCATCCGGATGCCCGACTGCACAAACACATGCTTCACCTTTTCGAGCTCGCGCACCCGACGCATCAAATGGATTGCTGACGAGGCATCGATCTTCAAATTCGGGCAGATCTTTGGATAGAGACAGCTCGATCGCTTACAGGTTTTGCACGTTTCGCAGACGCCATTGATGCATCCGTACAAATTAGCCGTTGGCCCGCCAATATCGGTTACCGTTCCGTGAAACCACGGCTGATCCGTTAGATTTTTCACTTCGCGCACCACCGACTCTTCGGACCGACTGGTCAGAAACCGACCCTGATGCAGCCCCAGTCCGCAGAAGGTGCAACCGCCGCCGCAACCGCGCACAACGGTCACCGATTCCTTGATCATCGTATAGGCCGGCACCGCCTCTTTATAGGAAGGATGCGGAAGCTTCAGATACGGCAATTCATAGACGCGATCCATCTCTTCGGTCGAAAGCGGCTCGGCCGGCGGCTCGATGAGCACCGCGCGCGCGCTGTGCATCTGCACCAGCGGCTTACCGGAAAACGGATTCTGCTCCCGCTCGGTCAAACGCATCAGCTTCAGCACCGCCTTTTTGTCGGCCTTGCACGCCTCGAACGATGGCAACGCCACGCATTGTGCCAGATCGAGGGCAACGGTTTCCCTGCCACCGAGGAAACGCGCCGTGCCGGGAATCTCCGCCAAAAGATCACTCTTATTGTAGGACGCGCTTCCCGTATTCGGGAGCGTGTGCTCTTCTGCACATAGGCTCTCTGGATTCAGAGACGCCTGCCCTCCAAGCCGCTGCGCGATCTCGCGAATGGCGCGTTCGCCCATGCCATAGACCAGAATATCCGCCTTGGCGTCGGCCAGAATGGAGGGACGCAGTTTGTCCTGCCAAAAGTCGTAATGGACAGTCCGGCGCATACTGACCTCCAAGCCACCCAACACCGTCGTCACGCCGGGGAAAACTTTTTTGGCCAGCTGCGTATAAACCATCGATGCCAGATTGGGCCGCTTACCGACCTCTCCGCCGGGCGTGTAGGAATCGTCTTTGCGCTTGCGGCGCGCGGCGGTGTAGTGCGCCAGCATCGAATCGATATTGCCGGCCGTGATCCCGCAAAACAGGCGCGGGCGACCCATTGCGGTCAGCGAGTTCGGATTCGTCCAGTCAGGCTGGGCGATGATGCCGACGCGCCAACCATCGGCTTCGAGCACACGGCCAATCACCGCCGCGCCGAAGGCTGGATGATCCACATAAGCATCGCCGGTGATGACGAGCACATCGAGCTCGTCCCACCCGCGCGCGTTCATCTCCGCCCGACTCATCGGTAGCGGCAGTACCCCATTTTGTTTTGCTTTCGCCATAGTCTTTTCCTGCGCCCCCGACCTGTCCTCCGCAGCTTTAGCGAAGGAGGATGCAAATGGGTTCCAATGTTTGGAAAAAATGATCTCATATTTTCCAATGTTTGGAAATGTTTCTGTGCCGCAACGCAGTTACTTTCCAAGGTTTGGAAGATAATTTCCGAATGTGACCAGGGTGCTCACAAATACCCTTGCAAACGACTCGGGGTTTGTCTGGACATATCCGAATATGAGCCCTAAAACGACCTTGTCGAAAGCAAGTGAGAATAAAGGGAGTAACCGACAAAGTCCATCTGGACAGGGGGAGATTATGAAAGTAAAAGTCTTCAGAAACACGCTGCTGATCGCAGCCCTTTCCATTGCAGCACCCATCCTGTTGCAGGCAGCGCCATCGCTGTCCATCACCGAACCGCCGGTTTCCTCCTCGTCCATGGACGGCCCAATGCTCGATCCATGGTCGACCAACGGACAATGGTTTGTCTCTCTTGACGGTGTGAAGGAATTTCGCACGCACGAGTTCTACGACAATCTCTACGACCACGGCGGAGACGACCCCCACGTGATCGACGGGCGAGTGGCATCGGTTCAGTTTGGAGGAGGGGGCATTCCGGGGATCGATCCCATTATCAAATTCACCATCGCCGCAACCATCGAAAACAACACGCCCCGGTGCTATGGGCAGGAATCCAATTCAAGCAATAGCCACAACGAATCGAGACCTGCGGGAACGGATCGCTATATCGGCACTCTGCTGGACACCAAGCTCACGGTGGAGTTTGCCATCGCCGAAGCCGACTTGCTCCCGCAAGCTTTTACTGGGCCGTACCAGAATCCGTGGCCGCCTAGCTTCATCATTGCCGAAAACGAAGACCAGCTGGCTTGGTATTGCTGGAACGAACAGGATCCCACACAGGGCGACGAACCCGGAAACTTTTATGTGCCCACCTGGGACTTCGGCAATATCGCCGTCAACGATAGGGTCACGAAGGTATTGAACTTCACGGTCGATCCTCCCATGGATCTGACCGACCCGCGCTACGCGGCCATCTACAATGCCCACATCGAAGAAGTCGATATATTCGCAAACCGCACCCCCTCACTCAAGATCAGCACTTGGATCGATGGGATTGGCGTCGATTCTGGGGATCCCTACCCCGACGACGTGCTGCGGAGCAGCGATGTCTCCGTATTCCATAACATCGTGGAACCCGTCGAACCGCCGCACAAGATGCACTGGCCGCAGCTTCCCGACCCCTTCGGATGGGATGTCCGGGCATGCACTAGCTACGACGACTTGCAAAAGGTGCTCGCCGACGACTTCCGCTGCACCTCCAACGGGCCGATCACGCACATTACCTTCTGGGGATCCTTCCAATACGACGAAAACATGCCGGAGTTCGAATTCCACGGCATCAACAAATTTCACCTCAGCCTGCACGACGACATTCCCGATTCCGGACTGGAAGGCGACTATAGCAAACCCGTAGTGCCGGCGCTTTGGGAAATGGATATCGACCCCTACACCCCCCCGGCAGGCTGGATCATTACGGTTGAGCAGGAAATACCGTCGCCGCAGGGCTGGTACGACCCCAACACCGAAGAGTGGAATCGTCCCGACCACGAAAACTACTACCGCTACGATGTCTTCATTCCCGAGAGCGAAGCTTTTGTGCAAACCAATGGCACCATCTACTGGCTCGATATTTCCGTGGAAACAGAGGGTCCCATGTGGGGATGGAAGACCTCCCGTTCGGAGCATTTCAACGACGATGCCGTCTGGGCCGACCTGCCAGTGCTCGATCCCACCCAGTGGAATGAACTAATCGATCCAGAAACCCTGGAGTCACTCGACCTCGCCTTCGTCATCGACGGCCCAGAGGAAGAAGAACCGGAAGAAGAATACGACTTCGGCGACGCACCGGATACAGGACCAGGAACCGGAACCGGAAACTATCAAACTCTTCTGTCTGACAGCGGTGCCTATCACACCATTGTGTCCAACGCGCCGTACTTTGATGACGGCTCGCAGACCGATCAGCCCGATCCAGAACCCAACGGACAGCCGACCACTAATGCGGACGGCGACGACAACAATGGCATCACGCCCGACGACGAAGATGGCATCATCTTTGGCACGCTCTATCCCGGATATCCCGTCACCGTCACCATCGGTGTCGATGACGGAATGGCCGGCTCGGCAGCCGGTCAGGCATGGGTTGACGCGTGGATCGACTTCAACGCCGACGGCGACTGGGTCGATGCTGGCGAGACGATCCATAGCGGCTGGCTTCCGCAGGGACCGAACCCGATCACCATTAGTGTTCCGCTCTCCGCTGCCGGTCTGACAACCTATGCCCGCTTCCGCATCAACAGCGGAGGCACAGCCCTCCCGCCCACCGGCGGCCCGGCAATCGACGGGGAGGTCGAGGACTACAAGCTAACCATTGAAGAAGAAGTGCTAGTCGACTGGGGCGATGCCACGGATACTGCGGGGGCCTTACCGTCCTACCAGACGCTGTCCGCAAATAACGGTGCCAATCACATCATCGTTGCAGGCATCCTTATGGGAAGTGCCATCGATGCGGAGCTCGACGGACAGCCAACGCCCATAGCGAACGGCGATGATTTGGCCAGCGTGCCTAATGATGAAGACGGGGTATTGTTTGCACCGCTGATTCCCGGTAAAACCGCGATCCTGATAGGGACTGTTTCTGTGAACGGCTGGCTCGATGTTTGGATCGATCAGGATGGTAGCGGAGACTGGAGCGGATCAAGCGACCGAGTCTACAGCGGAGCGGTCGCAATGGGTCCCAATCCGATTCCGGTCACGCTCCCCTACACAACTGCTCCCGGATCGAGTTTTATGCGTTTCCGTTTTAATACCGGCACCGCACTGCCAGCGTACGGCCTTGCGCTGGACGGGGAAGTGGAGGACTACATTGTTGTGATCGAAGAGCCCGAGTACGATTGGGGCGATGCGGATGACATTACCTTCCCAGGTCTGGCCACGTTGGCCTTTAACGGCGGGGCCCAACATATTATTGCCGACGGCATCCTTCTCGGTTCAACGATCGATCCGGAATCCGATGGACATCCGACTTCCGGTGCAGATGGCGATGACAACGATGGAAGTGACGACGAAGACGGCGTGGTCTTCAGCGGAGACCTCGTTTCCGGTTCGAACGGCACGGTTAATGTGACCGGCGGCGGCTCCGGCGGCATGCTCGACGCGTGGATCGACTTTGATGCCGACGGCATCTTCGGGAATCCGTCCGAGCACATCTGGAGCGGAATCTCGCAGGGGATTACCGGCGGCGTCAATGTTCTGGCGTTTGCAGTTCCGCAGCCCTCGGCCCTCGGCCCGACCTATGCGCGCTTCCGTATTTCGACGGTCGGCAGCCTGCCGCCGGACAACAACGGCTTGGGTCTAATCCCGGACGGAGAAGTGGAGGATTATCTGGTTGAGCTCTACCAACCGGAACCGTCGCCGGATATCAGTGTTAGTAATCTGGTGTTCGATGCCTCGGTCGTAACCTCGACGGTCTATTGGGCCGCGCAGACCGGCATTGCCTGTCAGTTGCAGTCAACCACCAACCTCACGGTCAGCAACAGCTGGGTGGATGTGGGTTTGCCGATCGTCGGCCCGGTTAATCTGCAGTCCGACCTCATCTCCACCAATCCGGTCAAGTTCTACCGACTGACTGTACCGTGGACCAAATAGTTCCGCTCAGTCCCAAGGCATAACTGAACCGCCGGTCGCTTCTGCGGCCGGCGGTTTCTTTATAAGCCCCCCCCCTCAGTCAGCCTCAAAATATATTCGACCTGAACGCAGAGCCTGCCTAGTATGCCTTTTTAATAAAACGAACCGATTTTATGCAAAAGACAGACATTCCCCTCTTTCTTGATATTTACCGTCACATGCTGGCATCGCGTAAGGCCGACTCCGTTCAGTCGGATGCCGCCCAGCGTGGTGAAGCGTTCTTCTACATTCCAGCGTCCGGGCACGAGGCAATCGCCGCACTGGCCCCGCATCTGACTAAAAATGACTGGCTGCACTGCCACTACCGCGACCGCGCACTCATGCTCGCCCGCGGCGTGTCCCTGTCCGACGTTCTACTCGAACTGCTCGGCCGGACCGGTTCCCCAACCGAAGGACGCCGCATGCCCGGCTTTGCCTGTGGCCGCGAACTAAACCTGCTAAGCGCCCCAACCGGTGTCGCCACCAATGCCCTACAGGCGGTCGGCGTTGCACAGGCCGTAAAAGAAAAAGGCGAAATTGTCTACTGCGGCATCGGAGACGGCGGAACCCAGGAAGGCGAGTTTTTCGAAGCGATCGCCGAAGCGGTCCGCTCACAACTTCCCGTCCTTTTTGTGGTTCAGAACAACAAATTTGCTCTCTCGACACCGACCAAAGGCCGCACCTTCTTCTCGTTGCCCGACGGTGACGCCACCGAGTTTTACGGAATTCCAATTCTGCGCGCCGACGGAACCGATGCAATCGACACGCACAAGGTACTCGGCGAAGCGGTTTCCAAGGTTCGGAAAACCCGCGGCCCACAGATTGTGGTGATGAATATCGAACGGCTGATGAGCCACACCAACGCCGACGACCACACCCTCTACCGCTCCGAAGAGGAAATCCGCGACATGCGTGCCAACGCCGATCCGGTGATCAATCTGGCCGAAAAACTGATGAAGGCCGGAATTCCGGAAAGCGACCTCAAACAGATCGAACACGAGATCAACCACGAGATCGACCTAGCCTTCAATGTGGCGCGCAAAGCGCAGAATGCCGTCACTGAATTTTCCGCAAAAAAACCGCTGTCCGCAGACTTTGCCGCAAAAAGAGAACAGCGCGACGACGGCGATGCCCTCACCATGATCGAAGCCATGCGGGCCGTCATCCGCGCCCGCCTCGGCGCTAACTCAGACGCCTATTTGTACGGCGAGGATCTCGAAGATCCCAAAGGCGATGTGTTCGGCCTCACCCGTGGCGTCGGCCACGACTTCCCCGGCCAGGTCGTCAATGCCCCACTTAGCGAAGCCACCATCGTCGGCGCGGCGATCGGACAGGCGCTGACCGGCAAAAAGCCGGTCGCCTGCATTCAGTTCTCCGACTTCATGCTGCCCGCCTTCAACCAGATTGCCTCCGAGCTCGGTGCCATGTGGTGGCGCACCAACGGCCAATGGGAATGCCCGGTCATCATAATGGCAATTTGCGGCGCGTACCGCCCCGGCCTCGGCCCGTACCACGCGCAAACCTTCGATTCCACCTTTGCGCACATCCCCGGCCTCGATGTCTTTATGCCGTCGACCGCCGCCGATGCCGCCGGTCTGCTCAACGCCTCGTTCGAGTCCGGCCGCCCAACTGTTTTCCTCTTCCCGAAAAATCTGATTAACGACCGCTCCGTCACCTGCGCAGAAAATGCGGCAGAGCAGTTTGTTCCGATCGGCAAAGCGCGCCTATCGCGCCCCGGCAAAGACATCACGATTGTCGGCTGGGGCTCAACCATGCCGCTGTGCGAAAAAGCCGCCGACGCCCTTCAGGAAGCCGGCGCCTCTGCCGAAGTGATCGACCTGCGTTCACTTTCGCCGTGGGACGAACAAGCGGTGATCGCCTCCGCGCAGAAAACCGGCCGTCTGCTGGTCGTTCACGAAGACAACCACACCTGCGGGCTCGGCGGCGAAATTCTCGCCACCGTGGCTGAAAAAGCGGTCGGCGAAATTAAAATGGCGCGTATCGCCCGGCACGACACCTACATTCCCTTCCTCTACGAAACCCAGATGGAAGTGCTACCCTCTTTCAAAAGCGTTCTCGGCAAAGCCGCCGAACTGCTCGACTACTCTCTCACTTGGCAGAAGCCAGTTGAAGAGGCCGAAGGCTTCGTGATCGTCAACGCCATCGGCTCCAGCCCGTCCGACAAAACCGTCACCATCACCGAGCTGCAAGTGGAGGTTGGCCAGACCGTTAA
>Ga0307990_1001050_pt1 | contig 23620 bp, 21 predicted proteins | sample EllFjometagen129_FD_203168 | JGI IMG/M metagenome (GOLD analysis project Ga0307990, IMG submission 203168) | Marine microbial communities from Ellis Fjord, Antarctic Ocean - #129 | ecosystem: Environmental > Aquatic > Marine > Unclassified | place: Southern Ocean | collected 2014-10-08
CGTGAATCGCCTATGGAATGGCAATTCTTGATTACTGGACTATTAAGGATTACATCCAATATTTCTCTATTTCCGCTCAATATCTTTGAAACCAGAGTCCACTTGATATCATTCTCTTTCAGATAATCATCCAGCTTCCTGACATTGTCCAGGATTGTTTTGGTATTTATATATAATTCAGCCATCATTCTTCCTTACTATAGCGCATCTCTGCATATTTTGATTTAAATCCCTCTCTCTCATATAAACGCTTAGCAGGATTGTCATATTCCACATGTAAGGCTATATCTCCATCTGTCTTTTCAAATACCTGGCTAAGTAGTTTTCCTCCCAGACCACGGTTACGCTTATCTGCATGAACTGCAATATATACCAGAAAATATTCCGGTATGTATAATCTCATACCTGTTTTGATCATGATCACGGCTCCAACTATCCTATCATCCTCCAGAGCCAGAACCACATAACCACCTTTACCTTCCTGATCACTCATCGCATATTCAAGACATTCTGAGATCGCTTCCTTACTATCTCCAAATCTATCCAAATGTTCATAAAAAAATTCTACTAATCCAACTTCACTGATTTTACCTTTACCCTTGAAATCTTCGTAAGAATTTATGGTGATAAATTCAATCATTTTCACTCCTTCATTTAATTGCTAATTTAACTCATTCAACTTAATAAATATCATAATTAAGTCAATATTCTGATTGTTTATATAATAGTCAATTACTTTTTCTATTTATAAATATTTATTAATTATTAGTAGTAGTTACATTATTTTGTTTGGTATAACGTATCTTTTTATCATATTTTATTGATTTCTTGATAATGATTATTTTTTATAATCAAGATCAAACCATATCAACACATCTCGAACATTTATTTTTCAAAGCAAAATTCTACTGAATAAAGTGTTATCGGATAATATTATTATTACAATTAAATTGTTATATTTAAAGAAATAAAGCTATTGTTCAGTTAGACCGTTCCGTTAATTTTATCATTACATCTTGAGGTATTTTGATCAATCCCTTGCGATTTTCTGGAAAACTCTTCATCAACGATGATAATTCCTGCGCAGCCTCTGAGCTTTTGGTCAGTATTGCTAATTTTCTCTTTTGTTTAGGCAACCCAGTTATTTTTAACTGATTTTTTTCATTCAGGAAAAATGAAAAAGCAATACTATTAATCTGCTGCTGTGAATCAAGATAAAGAAGATATATCTTATATTTACCATCTCGCAGGATCACTTCATATTCTTTGATCTTCATGATATCAAAATTGGGCTGATAATTTTTTGTGTTTGATTCCGAAAAGTAATAAAACATCTTATCTATGGTATTATCTTCTATATTTTTCTTTAATCTGCGCACAAATTGGATGATTGCTTCATGAAGCTTGGGAACAACTATCTTCTTAGTGGCAATATATCCCAGATTCTTATAAGTCTCAGCTTTTAATTTCATCTTTATACGTGATATCCGTTTTCTGAGACCAGTGTGACTCTCTCCAGTTACTTCTGACATCTTCTTGATGTTCTGCCCGCAATTAAAATAAAGCACCAGAGAACGGGCTTCCAATTCATCAAGTTCCTGCATTGATTTTCGGAAGCTCTCAGTTAACTCATTATCATGCTCTATTCCAAAAAAATCTATTAAATTGTCCCGAAGTCCTTTATGTAAAGAATTCTCTCTCTTTTTATTATCATAATATTTACGACAATAATTAAGGCATGTAGTGCGAACCCAGGAATTTAATTTATCGGGATTTATTGAACCGCTCTTCAATATAGACAGGTTAACTGTCTGTGCTGCAACATCTTCTGCATAACTGCTGTTGCCCAGCTTATACAATGCAAAATTATACGCTGCCTGATACTGCTGCTGTACAAATGAATCACTAAATTCCATAATATTACCTCTTTAAAAAAAAATGACTAAAATACATTTTTTTTTGCGTGGTGTTGTCACACTTTACTATTTTTCTGGACTATATATATAGAGAATAAAAATAAAGCTTAAGGAGAGCAAGATGAAAAAACTCATAACTGTAGTTATAGCCCTTGTTATCACGTTATCTGCCATCGCTGCACCAATAATTACTTTGAATATTGATCCGTCAAGTAATAAAACAGATCAGGATATAAAAAGTCTGGCAGCTCAAACCGTGGGAGTATTATCGCTTGAAAGCCTGGAAGATACAGATTACGTATTTATAGCAGTCACTGAGGATGGGTGGATTATAATAGAAATCGATGGTGATTATTACATAATTCCTCCCGATAGCAAATAAAGCCGGCAAAAATAGTTGTTGAACTATTATGCACTAAGAATTCATTTTTTACGAATTCTTAGTGCGATTTTATTATTTATATTCTGTTTTCTTTGCTGTTGGAAATACACCTTTTATCAGCATCATTTTCTGCAATAAGACCTCACATACCACATATAAGGTGTCATCATCCGATTCAATCTACGATAATTTGCTTTATACCACTGCCAGAATTCTTTCGCCCATTTTGCTTTAAATTCTTCACTCTCGGCATTCCAAGCTGCTATTGCTAACGCTTTCTGCTCCTTGAATTGCTGACTCTGCCGATTAGTGCTATGATCATAATTTTTACGCAAAAAACTGATCTCGCTGCTTTTGTGCCAGTAATATATCTGCCCCTGATATGTTCCGCCTACACCAAGAATGACATTCGTCAATGGCTCCAGTCCCCGCCGATAGCCCTTTAATCGACTGTAAACTGGCTCAGGCTGCAACAGAATTTCTCCCAGATGCTCATCCAGCCATTCAGTATAAAATGCCTGCACATCAGCCTCACTGCCCAGGATAATGAATTTCCTCCGGCAATGCTCCACACCATTTATTTTCAGCACTAATTCCTGATCACCGGGCTCATTGAAACTGACCTTCACCATAGTTCTCCGGCAGATCTTCTGATGCCAGCTTATTCCACCACTGCCTGACCACTCAAACTGATAATTCCCCGCTTTGCGTATAAAAAATACTGTCTGACCCTGCAGAGCATAATCACCTGGTGTCAGAAAATACGGTGTATAATAATATAGTTTTCGCAGAATTGCAGAATATCCCTTATATTGTGGGTTAGAAATGGTATTTGCAAACCGGTTCAGCACGCAGGTTCTGTCCTTAAGCGGTGAACTGCCCCCAGGTGAATGATATTCATAAGCATACTGCTCATACTCACCGTTCCGTTTACGCCGATATATGATGTCACCCCGCCTGCCATGCATATTGAAAAAATGCTCTAATCCTCTTCCATCTAAAATTACTTTCTTTTTCATGTTCACTCCTCATGCCAAAGGAGAAAATCATGAGAATACGACTTACCTCTTTATAATATAATCCCTAATCAAATCCCGCCAACATATTTTTAAATAATATTCCTCCACCCTCAAACCACCCTTTAAGAATCCGCACTCCAAACGACTCAACAACAAAATGTGGTGTCGTATCGAGTGCAAATTCTTAAAGGATGGCTTATGGACAGTATGGACATAATGGACAATATTTAATAAAAACATAGCCTCCGGTGAAACGGAGTGCCACCGGAAGTGAAATGTCTATTATAACGCCTTTCCACCCCAGATAAGTCAGTCCCGATACATCGGGATGAACCGTACTCGGGACAGGAGTTCTGGATTGATAGACTTCAGGACTGATAGAGTGCAGGACTAAAAGACTAAAAAATAATAAATTCTTCCCTTCTTCTCTACATTACATTTTTTCGCGTCATTTCGTGCCTTTCGCGGTTCAAAGTCTTACATTACATTTGATTTTCAATTTTACATTTTACATTTTACATTATTCTCGTCCCCCTTGTCGCTCCGTAATCCGATGAAGGCGGATCGTCTCTCGCTCGAAGTCAAGTAGTCCTGAAGTCCTGAAGTCCTGAAGTCAATTATTCATCCCCTCCTCGTTCCCTCGTTCCCTCGTTCCCTCAAGCAGTCATTTTCAGGGATAAGCTTTTCCGAAAAAACTGGCATCCCCCTTTTTTTATCAATGTTAACAGGTCTAAATAACTGGAGCTAATGGAGATAATATATGTTGAAAAGTGTCAACCATTCGGGAGGTCTCCGACCATCCGGAAGGTTTCAGATGGGAGGTCTTGAATAAAACTAAGTTACCTCCTGGATGGTCGTTAGACCTCCCGGATGGTAACGACTAATGCACCACAAAATTATCAAAGACAAGTTATAAATTAATTCCGGGGGGATGCTAATTTTCCGAAAAAACACTTGCCAAGAAATAAGTTAATTTGTTCTTGTGATATATGACATAAATGGTGCATGGAATTAATTGAAATATAGGAGATATTTAAATGATAATGAATTTAACTAGGGTTGATAAATGAAAGAAATACTGCAAGATATTAGAAAGAAGCTATTAAAGGGTGCATTTCAGAATGAAGAACAGGTGCGTTTTTCTCTTGTTTCCAGGATATTATTAGCTTTAGGATGGAATATCTGGAATCCTAATGAGGTTGTTACTGAGTATCCGGTAAAGAAGTTTCCTAAAAAAGATATCACAAGAGAAGAAAGCGGAAGGGTCGATATTGCATTGTTTATGAATAATCATTCCGATAGAACCCCTGAAGTATTTCTGGAAATAAAGGCACCAGGTAAATTAACTGGAACTTATTCTGATTATGAAGACCAGCTTAAGGGATATAATTTTCATGACCGTTCCGCCATTAGTATCTTAACTGATGGGATTGAGTGGAAATTTTATCTTCCTTCTGCTGGAGGTTCATTTGATCAAAGGTTATTTAATGAATTTAATCTGCAAGATAATGATATTGATTATATAATTTTAACATTGCAGGAAGTATTACATAAGGACAATTTCAGAAGGAAAGCTATTCAATCCGGCGAAAGAATGCTGGAAGAAATGAAATTGATCAATATGATTGCTAACGTAAAAGAAGAAGCTCAATCTATTGCCAAAACAACAGGTTATTCTCGCTATGAAGTGGCACAGAAGATATTGAAAAATAAATATAGAAGACTGATTCCACTGAATGATATAGAAAGATTCTGGGAAAGAATAGCTTATGCACCACCCGACCTACCTAATGGGAATGAACCAGATCATGAAATAAAAGGTAAATCGGTTAACCTGGATAGTTTCAATCCCACAGGGAAAAAACCTAAACGGGTATTTATCATTAATAAGTGGTATGACATCACATCTTGGAGAAAGATGTATATTCTTGTTTGCGAAGCATTGATCAAAAGGCATCCTGATACAGATTTGGGAGAACATGCTGCAAGCAAACCTATCTGGAAAAAGGGAAGTGAATATCAACTTAGCAATGGGAAATATATAAACGCCTGTAAATCAGCTAACAGCCACTTGATGTATTCAAAGAAAATATTGAACCAGCATAACTATATAGCGAATGATAATTTAAAGATAGAAATATGATAAATTTAACTGAGCGAGATATTTGTACAAAGTTTGTACAACAAAGGAATCAATGAAGTCTATATTATTAAGGACATTTTAAAGGGGGCATAATGGATAATATTGAAATTCTTGAAGTATCCTGTCCGTGTGTAGATGGCAGTGAATTACCATTTTACGGTAAGCGTGCTGGATTTGTTTCGTTAAATCTAACATCAATAATCCATTTTATTTCAGGTTTAGATTTATCAGAAAGTGGAAAGATTGATATTGGACGGAATGCTAAAGGTTTAATCTTAGACTTACTTGCTACAGATGATTTTGGAGCACCTCCGGTCTTGCTATTTATTAAATTTAGCACCGATGATACCGATTATGATATCAGTATCCCTTTCAGCAATTCAACATATTTAAACTTAAACATCTATAAAACTAAGTAACGATATTGCTTACTTTAAGGGGAATCTAACTGGCAGGAAGAATAATCTGGACCGATGCTGATGATTTAAGAAAGAAATTGGTGGATAGTATTAAGGCAAATGGTTGGAGTAGAAAGCAGAGTAATGAGTAAGTTTTGAAAATAAGGCTGATCAAGAGAATTGAGAATAGTATAAAATCTTAAATAAAAAAGTTGGAATTAGAGCAGTGAATTATGAAGGTGTGAGGGAGTGAAGAGGCGAAAATGAGCTCACTTCGTTCACCGTGATTCGTGATTTATGATTAGTTAGTAGACGGAAATGCGAGAAGACCAGTCGAGGGATTGAGGGAAGGGGATAGAATTTACTTGATAAATATTAGAAAGTAATTAAATTGGATAGTAGTTAAGGAGAGCTTTGAAATGCAAATTGAGAACAAGTATTTATTTAGTTTGGGAAGGTTATTTAGTCCATTAGTAATGGATGAAATTATTCATAATAGCCATTCTGACTATCTGCGGGAATTGCTGACACAGAGTCAGACATTGACTCAGGGGGCTAATTTATGACCTTTTCCTTTACCAATATTGTTTATGAAGACAGCCATAACTGCGTAAGTTGGTCAGGAATAGAGTGTATAGAAGATGAACAGTTTTCCGAATTTCTGACTGCAAAGGTGTCTGAACGTCTTGATGATTCAACGGAAAGTGAAGAATTTCGTCGTTTTCTTAATGGGCTTCCTCTAACTGGCTTAGGCCAAGAAAATCTTGCTGCAGTTTTGAATGCAGAACAACCTGAGGAACGGGCATGGGCAGCAGGAGAGGCTTTAGCAGAGGCATTTCTGGAAGAAGATCAGAATGTTGTATTTCCCTGGAATATGGAACGAGATAAACGCAACCCTTTTGGAAGCCTTCCTGGGGCTGATATTGTAGGTTTCATTGGTGAAGGTAGAGAGTGCCGTTTCGCTTTAGGAGAAGTGAAGACTTCATCCGAACAGCAATGTCCTCCTCAGGTTATGTCAGGAAGAAGTGGACATATTGGACATCAATTAGATCAATTGTCAGATAATCTGACAATAATCTGTCAACTCCTGAAATGGTTATTAATAAGAATAAATAATACTCAGTATCAAAATAATTTTAAACAGGCTGCAGTAACTTTTTTTAATTCAGGAAATAAAGATATTGCACTTTTTGGCATCTTGATCAGAGATACAGAAGCTAATTCAAGAGATATTTCCGTCCGTGGTAGAGCATTACGGGGAAAATTCTCAAATCCAACAACTTGTAATTTGATAGCATTGTATTTACCTTGGGGCATCAATCAGTTGATCAACAAAATTAGAAATGGGGGTGCATCATGAGTCACTGGCTTTTAGATCACCTCGGAGATAGAAGAACTTCCGCTTTAAAAACTGCGGAAAAAATTCAAGTTTATAAAGAATTGCTGAAACAAAGAGTTGAAGTTGACTTTTCTGAAATTGAAGATGTTGCCAATGCACTTGAGCTAGCAACATTGGATTTAATACTTGAACGATTTGAAGAGGATGAAAATAAACTGAAACTGATGCGTGAATGCGCTTCAGATGCCTTTCGACTTTTGCGGGTATTACCCTTACCTGAAGAACCAACGCAAGCATCTTATCAATTATTACGTATGTCAGCTCTGGCAATTTTAGGCGATTGTGGTGTTGATGCATCTCGAATGCTCAAACAGTTGGAATTGCCCGAACTTCCACTTGATTCAACCGACTGGGGAAAACGAACCTGGGCAACGATTGCTGATGTCTGGTTAAGGTTGATTCGGAAAAAAGGCTGGGAAGATAGAGATATTGTTTTACAGCGAGTAGCCGATTTGCGGGAACAACAGAGCCAGTACGAAAGGTTATATCTTGAAAACATCAATGCTGCTTATGTTAAGACAGCAGCTCTTGAGCTTATAGGTCTATATCATTTGGCGAAAGCAGGTGAAATATTTGCTCTTTTCATTACTGATGGAGTGGTGGATGGGAATTTCCAGATCAGACAACTTTTAGAAACCCACTTTGATAGAGCTTTAGCGGTTTGTGAACACGCCAGGATGATTGACCTGGAACCTATGACTCGTCTGCTTAATGCTGCAGCTATGCAGATGGTAGAAAATTCTATCTGGACGGTAACCCGTGCAGTTAATTCAAGAGTAACCCAATTTGTGAGATCACTTGTGGATAGAGGTCGGGGGAATAAAGCTTTATTTGATGTTCTTCCTCCTCAGAGAAGAACATTGGCTGAAAAAGGATTACTGGGTTCAAGCCGTCGTGCAGTTGTTGTTAGCTTGCCAACTTCAAGTGGTAAAACAATGATTGCTCAATTCCGAATTCTTCAAGCGCTTAATCAGTTCGAACATGAAAAAGGCTGGGTTGCATATCTTGCCCCTACGAAGGCATTAGTTAATCAGGTGACTAGACAGCTACGGTCAGATTTTACTCCTCTTTCAATCGTAATAGAAAAAGTTAGCCCTGCCCTTGAGATTGACAGTGTGGAAATGGGACTTCTTAAAGAGCAAAGCGATGATCAGAAATTCCGTGTGCTTGTAACTACACCAGAAAAATTAGATCTAATGCTACGACAAGATTGGGAAGAAAAGATAGGCAGACCCTTAACTCTGGTTGTTGTTGATGAAGCCCACAATATTCAATCACTGCACCGTGGACTTAAACTTGAACTCCTTTTATCTACAATCAATAATGAATGCGAAAATGCTCAGTTCTTATTGTTAACACCTTTCATCAGAAATGCACGGGAAGTTGCTCGATGGTTAGGAGGAACAAATTCGGATGAAATAAGCATGGGTATAGACTGGCAACCGAATGATCGTGCTATTGGAATCATTAAACCAATAAAAGGTGTTGCACTAAACCAAAGAAGTTTTGATTACAATCTTAAATTTGAGACCGTACACACAACAAGAAATACCATAGCCATTGATGAGATTATCTCTTTACCAAAAGATGAGGAAATTGCTCGAACTTTCTCACAGGCCAATAAACAGGGGAAAATTGCTGCAATTGCTGCACAATATTTTAAGGAGCGAGGTCCTGTTATTGTTATGCATTCCCGCCCAGACTGGGTATGGTTGCTTGCGGAGCACCTAAAAATAAACTCAAATCGAGAGCAAAACATTCATCCTGATGTAAAGCTATTTCAGGATTATCTCCGATTAGAACTAGGTGATACATTTCCACTTATTGAATTGGTTGAGTATGGAATTGCTGTTCATCATTCTGGGTTACCTGAAGAAGTTCGTTCTTTGGTTGAATGGTTGTTTGAAAATTCTAGATTGAAGTTTCTTGTAGCTACTACAACGATTGCTCAGGGTATTAACTTTCCTGTTAGCGGAGTTGTAATGGCTTCACATCAATATTTCAGCAAACAGGGTGCAGTGGATATGCCTCCCGAAGATTTCTGGAATATAGCCGGTCGAGCTGGTCGCGTTAGTCAAGGACAGTTGGGTATCGTAGCATTAGCAGCAGATAGCGAAACGAAAGCCAATAAACTAAGAGAGTTTATCAATAAACAAACAGAGGATTTAAATTCAGCACTTGTTCAGTTAGCGATAGCTGCTGATGAAAAACTGAGTGATCTTGATAAAATTGTGTACAATATACCTGAGTGGTCAAGTTTTCTTCAATATCTTTCACATACATATCGGCAAATGGGAGCTCCAGATACTTTCTTTCAGCAGATAGAACAAGTTCTGCGAGGTACGTTAGGGTTTGAAAAATTAAGAACTAGAAACAGCAGAATAGCCCAAAAACTTCTTGCAGGTATAGAAACTTATACTGGTTATCTCCAACGAGCGGGGCAACCTCTTAAGCTTGTAGATAGTACAGGCTTCTCGCTTCAGAGTGTAAACACTGTTTTAACACATAAAGGAAGTATCGATGGGAATTCGTGGAGCTCAGAATCTCTCTATGCATCAGGGGATACAACCTTACAGGATATGATGGGGATTCTGCTTCGTGTTCCTGAACTGAGGGAAAATTTTAATGCTGTTACTGGTGGAAATAATCCTGATGGAGATAAACTTGCTTTGATTCTCAAGGATTGGGTTAATGGGGTTACTATTTCTGAAATTGCAACACGTCATTTTCAGCCAACAGGAGTAAATGAAATTCAGGCAATTACTAAATGTGGACAAAACTTGTTTGGACGCTTGACTCAAACTGCTTCCTGGGGACTTAGTGCTCTTTTGGCAATCACCGGATCTAATCTTGATGAAGATATATTGAAAGAACTAAGCAACTTACCAGCTCGTGCATTTTATGGCGTCAATAGTGATGAAGCTATCATTTTCAGATTACTCGGAGTGCCCAGGTCGGCGGCATCCCCTATAGCAATTTATCTGAATGATCACATATCTGAACCTCTTCCTAATTTGAGAAACCAACTTGCTAACTTAACTGACGCAGACTGGAATCAAGCTATGGGTGAGAAAGGGATAACTTATCGCAAAGTTTGGAGAATAATTGAAGGTCTTAATTGATGAAATTCACTGAAGGAAATATCGCTTATTCTATAATTGATCTTTTGGAAATTGAAAACCATGAGCACAGGGGAATATATCTTGTGGATTTTTTTTCAAGCAGGATATGCCAAAGCATTGAAGAAAGAGGTTATATTTACATGTAAAGCCAGCGAGAGTAAGGAAGTTCACTTTGATACTAATCATTTTAATCATATCTTCTGGAAAGATGAAGAGGATTTTAAAGAAAAATTAATTATAAGAATAAATGGGACAATTAGAAATTGATTTTATGAAAATATGGAGGATAATATGGGATCAAACAAATTGGTAAAAATAACTAAAGTACCTATTAGAAGTCGTGGTTTTGATGAATATTGGTTGCAAAAAGAAATTTGGGAAAATCCAGATTTGTTAGGATTAGGAGATAATCTGCAACCTGTTATCCGGGAAAAACAGCAATCTTCTGGTGGAAGATTGGATATTTTGATGCAGGATCCCGATGATGATAATGCTTTATATGAAATAGAAGTAATGTTAGGTGAGACCGATCCATCGCATATCATTAGAACAATAGAGTATTGGGATCTGGAAAGACGCCGTTATCCGCAAAAACAGCATTATGCAGTCCTTATTGCAGAGTCATTTACTAAACGGTTTTATAATGTCATTCAACTTCTCAGTTATCATATTCCTTTAATTGCTATTCAGGTAGAACTTCTACAGTTTGGAGATCAATCAGCTCTTAATTTTGTAAAAGTTCTTGATATTTATAATGAAGAAGCATTGAGCCTAAATGCTGATATTGTTGATGAAAAATACTGGAGGAAACATTCAAAATGGACATACGATGTAGCTTCTAAAGTAATGGGTGAAATATCAAAACTGAATATTGGAGCTACAATGAACTATACTAAATCATATATTTCAGTAATGCCTAATTCGTATTTGAGTATGACTTTTGGGAAAAGATTAGAGCCAAATGTAAGGTTAGAAATTATTAATCAAGCTATTATTCACAATTTCACGGATTTCCCAAAAGACAAGTTATCTGGTAATATAAAATTTATTCACATATCTAGGAATAACATTGAACCAAAATTCTACTGCAACCAAATTTATTTTTGATGGTAAAAATTGGACTTTAGAAGAAATAAAACTTCCAAATATCTCAGATGTGCTTCAGGTTATGGGTAGTGGGAAAACTGATTTCAATAAATTCTATAAGAAATTCCAAACTGGTCCCAATAAAAACACCAGCAGAAATGTTTTTCACAGTTTTTGTCATACTCTTAAAGAATCTAAAGACAATAGTTTTGGAGGATGTCCTCAGTTAGTTGGAATCATCAGAAAGCCAGAATCGACTGCAATAACTTATGGTATAATCCATGATAAGAAACGATACTATCTTGGGGCAATTCTTGACAAGATTAAGAGAAAAAATAATGTTTAATGGAGAAATGATAACTTTGAGTTATGTGATGGTTGGTCTAAAAAGAAATTACCAAAAGCAAAAAAGCAACTCCCTAGAGGGGGACCAACATCGAGAAATATTTCTTTGTGACATTTCTCGATGTTGGTTAACCCCCGCGAGGTGCAGGGGGGCTTTGGTTTCTTGCCGAAGTCCCCTGCTAGGGTATCTATATATTTCTGTTTAAAACTAGGGGAATCTTTATATTAAATCAGTGGGTTGATGAGATTCTAAATATTATATTTCATAATCTTATAAATTTATCAATATCTTTTTCTAACTCTTTTTTTGTAAATTCTTTATCTAGAAACTTCTCAGAAATCCTGTTTAGAGCTAAAATATCGCGTTTTGAAACTTTCATATCAGCAATGATGAAATATTACATAACTAGCAATAAATATTTCACAAAATTATTGAATTTCTTATTGAAGAGGAACTTTTTCTTCACTAAAGATATTTCTTCTATAATATCATCTATAAAATATTTTACCCTATGATCTTCTGTAATCAAGTTCATTTCTTTTGTTGTAAATTCAGTAATCAATAAATCAAATAACAGTGATTTACTTTCTGGTACTACCTTATCTAAATTCTCGAAACAACTAGCACATTTAATTATGATTTCATTACACAAGCAATCCAACTTTTTAAATTTTAGAAACAATATTTTACTATAGTTTTGCTTTCTTTTATTAATAAGAATTTCATTTATTAGAACGTTACTGGTTCTATAATAAAAAACTGCTTTTTTCGAAATGGATATTGTTGCAAAATAGTCCGTAGCACCGCAAACTCCTGCTCCCAAAAAAGCTCCAAAAAAAGGAATTGACTTTGCAATTATACCTTTTATCGATCTTTGAGTAATTTTAATACCAATTTTCTCTATTACTTTTTGCAAATATCTTAGTGCAATTCTTTTTGAAGCTTTTTCTGTTAAAACTTGTCCCCCTTTTGCAATAATAATTTTTGTTCCCACATTTGCAATTTCATTACCCTTAATTCCAAAAGCCAGCATCAAAATCCTTGTAGCTTCTAAAGGGTCATCGATATCAATTTTTTTATCATATATTACTGAAATATCATAGATCATTTTTAATAGATTATACGAAACTAATGCAATTTCTGGAAATGCAGAAATTAAACCCCCAGGCAATCCCCAGAAACCACCGGCACCTCCAATAACTACTCCAACTGCAGTATTATAATTACAATAACTTTTGATGATTTTTTTGGTTATGACATCTTTTTGATGACTAGAATATTTATTTACAAAGTACTCATAGTTAATATTCTTACCGTAAGAAGATAGAACCTTATTATATAATTTCAAAAACCACACACCGCTTTTTTTATCACCTTTATCAAATAAATTAAGTACTTCATTTTTATCAGTTGTAATTTGTTCTAGATATTTTGATTTTAGTTCATTTTGTTTAGACTGAATTTCTTTGACTTTTTCTTTGAAATTTTCTTTGAAATTTTCCATAATTTCTCCTTTTATTTAGATAAATTCAACGTTTCGTTTGTACGGTTTTAAACTACATTTAATTTTATTTAGGGCACTGATACTTTTGTTATGTGAATTTGATATCATTTCAAAACCGCTAAATGTACTGTCGAAATCACCTGTTACTGGACAACTTTGATAATATCACACAATAGATGTAATAAAAAATCAGAATAATTCCTGTCAATCTTTTTCCGACAATCTGTTTTTATAATTATATCAGAGAAATGCAGTAAATCTGGGATTAAATAAGAAATGCAAGGCTTCTCAGGCACAAAGATATACAAGTTATGAGAAGCTTATGAAAGCAAAAACATTGAATGATGTATTTTAATTAAATTATAATCAGACCAGGGGAATAAACGAAGATGAGAAGGCGTGAAGGAGCGAAAGTGCAAAGGTGTGATTTAATATAAGATAATGTAATCAGCCATAGGCTAACAAGAAATATAAAAAGTTAAATATAGGGGTATGTATATCTCAAAAAGGGCAAAAATGTAATGTTTTGTTGTAATTGATTTTATCGCAGTGGTTTATGACATTACATTTACATTACATTTACATTACATTTTGATGAATAATTGAAAATTGAAAATGGTAAATGTAAAAAATCGTTAGTTGTTAGTCATTAATTGTTAAAAGTTAAATATAGAGGTATGTATATTCGGAAAAGGGGCAAAAATGTTAGGAAATGCTGTAACTGACCTAATAGATAGTAGTTATAACCTAACATTTTCCTAACATTTCTAACATTTTGCTAACTGTAGTCGTGAGAAGTGAGAAGCAGGGGGAATTAACGAAGGTGCGAAGATGAGAAGGGGCGAGAATAATTGAAAATTGAAAATGGTAAATTGAAAATTAAATGTGTTAAAGATAATACGGACCAGGGGGAAGAATGAAGAAGGGGTGATCCGCCTTCATCAGATTACGGCGCGACAAGAGGGGCGAATGGGAGACAACATGAAAACACGAAAACAGGACTACATGAAAACTCGAAAATTAAATGTGTAATATAATCCAGAGCTGGAAGCTATGGGTACGCATAATCCAAATCAGGGATGATTTGGCTACATTTAGTTAAGTACAGAGCGATCCGCCTTCATCGCTAACGGTACCCCGGAAGTGGGATGCAAATGACAGCAGTTTCCGGGTAGTATCTGCCGTGTTCTCGCCCCACCTGAGAGTACTCCGGCGGTGCACGTCCACTTATTTTGGAGTTGGGGAAAACGAGGGAGCGAAGGGGCGATCCGCCTTCATCAGATTACGGCGCGACAAGAGGGGTATGAATAATTTAAAATTGAAAATGTAAAGTGTAATCAGAGCTGGGGGAGGAGAATTGTGCTGTTTGTAGCTTAATCATCTTGATTAAGTTCTTATTTTTAGGGAGATACAATTTTAGATTATTAACTTATTTGGTTATTAATGGAAAATGGGTATTAATAGAAAATGACGAGGTAGATATGAAATTTGTAATAAGCAAAAGAGCTTACGAAGAAACAGCCAGAAAAATATCGCCGGAATTTATGGAATAGCAATGAACAACACAAAGATATCCATACGTTTTTTTGACGACCGCGAAGTGCGTGCCTTATGGGATGAAAAGAATGTGAAATGGTGGTTTTCGGTTTTGGATATAGTAGCAGTTCTTACCGACCAAGACAACTACACCAAAACCCGCAACTATTGGAAATACCTTAAAGCCAGGTTAAAGAAAGAGAACAGTCAGTTGGTTAGTGCCACTACCCAACTGAAATTAACAGCAGCAGACGGCAAACAATATAAATCCGATATGCTCGATTACAACGGCATTATTGCCTTAGGCAAAACATTTCCCGGAACAAAAGCCAACCGCTTTATCGAGTGGTTTAGTTTTAGTGATGAAAGCATCGACGGAAAAAGCAAAACAAAAGCTTATGCCCTCTTTGAAAGTTCTTTTATCAACAGCATAGAGGAAGGCACCGTCAAAGGATTGCAGCAAATACACGGTTATTTGTTTGGTGGTTTATACGATTTTGCAGGACAAATAAGGCAAAAAGACATTTCAAAAGGAGGATTTCAATTTGCGGCTTCACACTTTCTTGGCAACACACTTAAACAAATAGAAGCCATGTCGGAAACTACTTTTGACGAAATAGTTAAGAAATATGTAGAAATGAACATTGCTCATCCATTTATGGAGGGCAACGGCAGAAGCACCCGAATCTGGCTTGATTTGATATTGAAAAAACGTCTGAAAAAATGCGTTGATTGGAGTAAAATAAGCAAAACCGATTATATAAATGCAATGGTAAAAAACTCGGTAAACAGCAGCTTCATAAAAAAACTGTTAAAAGAAGCTTTGACCACCAAAATAAACAGCAGGGAAGTGTTTATGAAAGGTATTGATTATTCATATTATTACGAGGAAGAAGAATATTAATGAACGAATAACAAACTAAATATGATTATATAGAACCAGCCTGTTTAAGCTCAGACATTCTGGCATATCCATGCTGTTTTTTTAGATACTCAACAATTCCATTCATGGTTCTTATCCTCTGTCATAATCATCTATTGACCGAAATATTGAACCGAATCCATTTTGTCAAGAAAGGATTATAGAAAGAATAATTAATTTTTTTACTGGGGAACTGTTCGCTGCTTAAAAAAAGAAGCATAGCCTCCGGTGAAACGAAGTGCCACCAGAGGCTATGCTTCTTTATCCCCTGCCGGGGAATTTGGATTATTGACTTATTTGGTTGTTTATGGAAATTAGACTTTAATAGAAAATGATGAAGTAGATATGAAATTTGGGCGGATAGATGAGTATAATATCATTCTTATGATTGTAATATGGAGGGCAAACTGAATCTTCCATTATTAACCAGATTTTTGGTGGAAGCAGCCTGGCAATATTCTGAGAAAATGGAACTGGGCTATGAGAAATGGCAGGTAAAATATAAGCTGTTAAGATGCGAATATAAGTGGTCATTCTCAATTCATTATTTTTAGTAGTTTTAAGCATGCAATATAGTTGTCTGGTTAGATATTATTATTCTATAATTGCAAAAAATAGACAAATACGGATTAATATTAATTTTCCATAAATTGATAATAAAAAATTGAATTATTGAATGAGAGAAAAAAAGAGGAATCGAAAAAAAAATTAACCTTATCTTAACCATCAGAAATATGATGATTGTACAGAGGTTAATCAGGTAAAAATATTAAATTTAAGCAGAGTAATATAAAACTTATAATACTGCTAAGTGAATTAATAAAATTTTCAAAATAAAATAAGCAATAAAGTAATATAGAGTAGTATTTAAAGCAGTTTTTGCGTGCTTGTTAGAGTCATGGTGAAGTATCATAAGCTATTATTTTGGGGGGATTTGTTAATCTGAATAGATAACAAACAGGTATAAAGAATAAAAAAATCTTCACTTGACATGAAAAAAAAGATACTCAATTTGACAGTTGAGCAGGGAGCTTGGAAAAGTTATCCACATAAAATCAGGAAGTAGGTGGATAAGTATCTATAATAATATATCTAATTGGTATATATGCAATTATGGATGTTTCTCAATAAAATTATATGTGGATAAATAAGAGGACGAAGTCAAAAATGCAAAGAAAAGAGAATGTTTGGAGTCAAGTATTAGGGGTATTACAGGAACATGTAAATGAGCAAACTTACCGGACGTGGTTTCAAGAGACAAAATTATTAAGTCTTGAAGACAGTAAAATCACCGTACATGTTCCGACGCAATTTATAGCACAATATTTAAATAAGAATTACAGCACAATAATTACAGAGATCTGCAATACATTGTTTGACCGAAAATATGGTGTAAAATTTATTAATAATACAAATTATCAGGAGTCAGAAAATATAGAGCATACACAGGCTGGTGCTAAAAAAACTATGAGTGATGATTATCCTCAATTAAATCAGAATTATAAATTCAAGGATTTTGTGATAGGAGCTAATAACCGATTTGCCTGTTCGGCAGCGGAGGCAGTGGCAGAATCTCCAGGGACTACTTATAATCCATTATTTATTTATGGTAATTCCGGGATGGGGAAAACACATTTAATGCAGGCAATCGGACATACAGTGCTTGATCTTCATGAAGATAAGAAGGTTTTTTATATAACAACAGAGCAATTTACCAATAATATGATCGAAGGTATCAGAAGCAATACTATGGATAAGTTTCGCAATAAGTATCGTTATTTTGATGTACTTTTGATCGATGACATTCAGTTTTTATCCAAGCGAGAAGGGACTCAGGAAGAATTTTTTCATACCTTTAATGCCTTATATGAGAATGGCAAACAGATAATCTTAACGAGTGATCGCTTGCCGAGAGATATACCAGAGCTTGAGCAGCGACTTGTTTCCCGCTTTGAATGGGGTTTACTTACAGACCTTAAGCAACCGAATTTTGAGACACGAGTAGCAATATTGAAGAAGAAGGCTGAACGGGATAATATCAATCTGAGTGAAGACGTATTGCAGTATATTGCAGAGAATATCACCTCTAATGTCCGGGCACTGGAAGGATCTCTGGTAAAAATCCAAGCCTGGATAGGATATAAAGGGATCAAAACCGAAGAAATCAGTATTGATCTGATCAAAGATATATTAAGAGACATGTTTTCGACAGGACATTCACGGGTAACCTTAGACTTGGTGCGCAAGCGGGTATGTAATATTTACAATCTCAGGAATGATATTTTATTCATGAAGACCCGGAAGCGGGAAGTGGCTTTTCCGCGTCAAATAGCGATGTATTTATCAAATCTTTTTATACCTTCATTATCCTTAAAAGAAATAGCAAATTATTATCGCTTAAAAGACCACACAACAGTAATCCATGCCATCAAATCAATCAAGACTCAAATGACTGACAATATGGAAGTTAAGCAGCAGGTTGAGCAGTTGATGGATGAGATACGAAATTGACTTTAGAAAGTTATTCACATATCCACAAGAATATATGTTGATAAATGTTGATAAGTCTAAAAAATGGTATCCAGGTAAAGAAATGTGGATAGCGGTGGATAAAATAATAGAGATACCCACTGGATATCCACAAATAAATAATGTGATGAAGTAGCTGATATGAAAGAGATTGGCAGGATAAATAGTGTATTTTTCCACTAATCCACAGTATCTACTACTACTACTGTAATTATTAAATATATTAATAGGAGTAAATATGAAGAGAATCTGGGGAATCATGATAATTATGACAGCAGTATTGCTTACAGGGTGTGCAGACAAAGATAATCCGGTGGGATATAACCCAGTAGGAGAACCTCAATACATAGAAATAGGAACAGCTAATATCACTAATGTTTACAGTTATGAAGACAGTATAAATAACTATGTGAATTCTTCATTAATAACTATTGGTAATAGAGAGCAATATGATTCAATGTTGCTTTTACATGTAAATGGTTTACCAGATACATTGGCAGAAATAAGTGATAATGAGATAAAATTAAGTTTGGTGGTCAGCAAGCAGATCAATAGCGAAACAAATACTTATGAATATGGCAAGATCAATCAGCTTTGGGATGAAGATGAAATAACCTATAAAACAGCAACAGACACTTCTGACTGGGTAGATCCTTATACTGAAGAATTTGGTGAATATGAAATTTCTGGAGAATTAAGTGTTTATGATACCCTTCATATAATATTATCAACGGAGCTTTTTTATAATTTAAATGAAGAAATTTATGAAGTTGATAGTTTAGCATCAAATTACGGAATATATTTTAAGCGATTAAATCCTGATCCAGGAGGAAGAGACTTTATAGAATATTATTCTTATAATAGCGACAGCGAATTGCAACCACAGGTGAATTTTAGCTATAAGCTTGCTATCCAGGATTCAGAATATGTGGATTGGCAGAGCAGCACTATCAATGATGCAACGCTTTATAGCCGGCTTGACGATAATGCAGACCTGGAGAATTATGAAGTATATGAAAATGAGCTGATGCTGCGAAATATCAGCCCGGTGAAGATGTATATGGAGATAGCATTGGATAATTCAGATTTTGCTGATACGCTTAGTAATACTATTATCGACAGTTTTCAATATAATAATATGACGATAAATAAAGCAAATCTGGTGCTTCATGCCAAGGATGATAAGTATGGAAGTAACAGCTATATCTATACTCAACCGGCATTATTAATCTCTGAAGTGCCAGCGGTTGATAATGAGATACCGGTATATAAAGATGATTATAAATTAATATCAGGAGTGGTAACCACACAGGATAGTCTGGATACAGTAGGTGAAGATAAGATATTTAAGATAGATATAACATCAGAAATACAGGCTATAACCACAGATCATGATGAAAATGAAGGTATTGGAATAGTGATCAGATCATTGCGAGAAAATCGTGATTATTCTTATGTAAAATTTTATAGCTCAGCAGAAGACGAAAGTAAAGGACCATATCTGGAGATATATTATAGTTTACCACTGGAGCCATAAATGAAAAGACTTTTATTATTAGCTGTATTAGTGCTTTTGATGGGATGCGTCAGAAAAGAGAAAGAAGAAGAATATCTGGCAAAAGTCAATAATGAGACTTTGAGTTATGAGAGTTTTCGAGCTTCTTTTGATGATGCAACCTGGGAAAGCATGATCTGGAAAGATAAAGAAGACCATATTCAACAATGGGTAAATCTTACTGCATTATCCCAGAAATGTGATAATGAGAAAATTTCAGAACAGCCAGTAATTGAAAGCAGGATAGAAAGTGCAGTGAAAAAGATAAAGGCAAATACAGTGATAGCCAGTGAAATGAATGCGATCAAGATCACAGAGGAAGAATTATTTAGTTATTATCAGCTTCATAAGCGAGAATATCTTAAAAATGTGAAGGAATATAAATATCAAAGGATAGTGATCTCATCAGATTCTATATTTAATATTGCTGTAGAAGAAATGAAAGCAGGAAAGAAGTTCAAGAATGTAGCTGAGAAATACTCAGAAACCAGTGAAGGCAGATCTGGAGGATATATGGGATTTGCTTCAAAAGGTGATGTGAATGAAAAAATCTGGAAGGTATTAAATGAACTGGAGCAATATAGCTGGAAATCAGTTAAGATAGATGATAAATATTATCTGTTAAGGTGGTATGAAAAGCAGGAAGCAACGATTGAAAAGAACTATTCAGAGCTTCAGGACAATCTACGCGATCGACTATTACAAGAGAAAAAAGATAATAAATATGAGGAGTTAATGAAAGAAATCAGGATGAATTTTGATATTGAAATAAATTATTTAGGTAATGGAGAAAGCGAATTATGAGAAAGATCAGCATATTATTAATAATAATATTAACACTAAGTTTTGCAATTCAGGGTGAGACAGTAGAAAGAATAGTTGCCAAAGTAGGTAGAGAAGTAATTCTGCAATCAGAGCTGGATAAAAGGTATCAGCAGATGATAGCTTCCGGGTTGTCGGAAGAAAATTTCACACTTGAATCAGTATTGGATGAGATGATAGAATCAGAATTGATATTGATAAAAGCCAAAGAAAGTGATATAGAAATCGATGAATATACGATCAAGAAAATGGCAGAACAGGAATTAGAATCATTGAAATTACAATTTGAAAATGAGCTTGAATTTAGGAAACAATTAAAACAGGAAGCTGGATTAACAGTAACAGAACTAAAAGATTATTATCAGGATTTGATAAAAGATCAGAAATTACGGGACAGTGTAATATCACAGGAGATCACAAGTCAAGTGCATGTAACAGATGCAGAGGTAGAAGAATTTTATCAGGAGAATCTTGCAGATATTCCAATTAAGGAAGCATCAGATCGGATTGGAATGATATTACTTAAAATTGAAGCCAGTAAAGAAACCCGCGATGAACTACAGCATCAATTATATGAGATCAAAGATAAACTCAATAAGGGTGGTGATTTCGCTGAGCTTGCCAAAGAATATAGTGATGATGCCAGTGCTCCTGGTGGAGGATATTTAGGCTGGATAGAGCGTGGCTTGACTGTGAAACCATTTGAAGATGCTGCCTATAAACTTGAAGTAGGTGAGATCAGTGATATAGTGGAAACTCAGTTTGGTTATCATTTGATTTTGATGCAGGGGAAAAAGGAAGATCAATTAGAGATCAGTCATATATTGAAGACTTTGGAAGCTTCACCTGAAGATAAGGCAAGTATCGTGACACTGGCAGATGAAATTCATGACAGGATAATAAATGGGGAAGATTTCAGTAAATTAGCCCAAGAATATTCACAGGATGATTCTTCAGCAGTTAATGGTGGAATAATTGGAGAATTTCCTTCCGATAAATATCCTGAATTATTCAGTTCATATTTACAGAAACTTGATTATGGAGAAATCACAGATGTGATAGAAGAGGGAGATAATTTATATATTTTTGGCAAACTGGCAGAAGTGGAAGCGAGACCTTATACTTACGAAGAGCTTTATGATCAATTGAAAGATCAGGTTTTTGGTAAAAAGCAAATGGAATTATATGATCAATTTATCGAAAATCTAAAGAAAACCACTTATATTGAGATTTATTTGTAATGAAGATAAAATTTTCCGTAGCATATTCCACCTGCCTTGGTTGTGGATATTTTCCCAAAATGCCAGGTACAATAGGAACTTTGCTTGCATTTATAGTATATCTTTTATTACCAGATAATGTTTTTAGCGGGGTTGAAGCTAATTTCATATTTTTGGGTGCGGTATTATTATTATCAGTAATATCAGTGCCAATTATTACCAGAGCAGAAAAGTATCTGGGACATGATAATGGAAAAATTGTAATAGATGAATTTCTGGGTTATATGCTGGGAGTGGTATTTTTGCCAAAAGGAATAATCACTGGTATATTGGTATTTATCTTATTCAGGATATTTGATATATTTAAGATAGAGCCAGTGGATATGCTCCAGAAGCTACCAGGAGGTGCTGGGGTGATGGCAGATGATCTTATGGCAGGAATTTATTCAAATTTAATAGCAAGATTGATAATAATATTTATATTATAGAAAAAAGGAGAAAAAATGATTTTCAATTTACTTATGGCAGGTTCGACAGCAACTTCCGGAACAGGAGGAGCTGCTCAGGTTAATCCGTTTATGCAGTTCATACCCTTTATTTTCATGTTTGTGATCTTGTGGTTTTTAATAATCAGACCACAAAGAAAACGTCAGAAAGAAATGGAACATATGCTGAATGAGCTTAAAATCCAGGATAAAGTGATCACAACTGGTGGGATTTATGGAATAGTGGTTAATATCAAAAAAGAGAAAAATATTGTAGTTCTCAAAATTGATGATACAAATAACACTAAGATAGAAGTACAAAAAAGTGCTATAGCTGGTGTGATAACAGGTGATAAGGAAAAAAATGCAACTAGCTGATTCTGAGATATTGCCAATCAGGGTAATTGGTGATAAGGTATTGCGTCAGAAAGCGAAAGAAGTTACAGAATTAACTGACGAGATTCGGATGTTCATAAAGGATCTGACGCTGACGATGTATGAAGATGACGGTGTTGGTCTGGCAGCACCGCAAGTAGGAAGGTCACTGCGTATATTTGTCGTAGATCCTTACTGGTATCGTGAAGGACATGAAAAAAATCCTCTGGTTTTAATTAATCCGCATTTTGTGGAGTTCAGCGGTGAAGAAGAAGAAGAAGAGGGATGCTTGAGTCTGCCGGATATTTGGGGTAAAGTAACCAGGGCAGAACGAGTAGTGATAGAAGGTTTGAATGAGAATTTTGAGCCGGTACATTATGAAGCAGAAGGTTTTTTTGCACGCAGTCTGCAACATGAAAATGATCATCTGGATGGTATTCTCTTTATAGATAAGATTCCTCCTCTGCAGAGAATAAGATTTGCCCGAAAAATCAAAGAATTGAAAAGCACAACTAATGAAGAAGGAATAAATATAAAGCAAAAACAACATGAAGATCAATAAAATAATTTTCATGGGCACACCTCAGTTTGCTGTTCCAATATTAGAGCATTTAACAAATAATGGCTATAAACCACTATTATGTATTACTCAGCCAGATAAACCTCAGGGAAGAAAGAGAAGATTAACTGCTCCAGTGATCAAACAGAAATCAATTGAATTAGGGATTCCTGTAATTCAGCCTGAGAATATCAATGATAAGGAGACGGAAGAGCTTATAAAAGATATTATTCCTGATTTGATAGTTACTGCCGCTTATGGTGGGTATATTGGCAGAAATTTGCGGAAAGTACCCCGGTATG